>Ga0302285_10000633_pt1 | contig 19134 bp, 13 predicted proteins | sample III_Fen_E2_2_FD_200455 | JGI IMG/M metagenome (GOLD analysis project Ga0302285, IMG submission 200455) | Peat permafrost microbial communities from Stordalen Mire near Abisko, Sweden - III_Fen_E2_2 | ecosystem: Environmental > Terrestrial > Soil > Wetlands > Permafrost | place: Sweden: Abisko... | reverse complement strand
AGTCTAATCATCAGTTGCAGATTTAGCTTTCATTTATGTAACCTTTGGAGCTTGAATTTGAGTGTTTGAATCGTGTTCTTCGAGTTAAGAATATCCTCCTGAGTTTTTATTGCCGTGAATAAGCTATTCTGTTTCTTAAATATAATTTTATTTTGTGATACTTTTTTCATTATCCTTGCTGTTAGTGTCTGTTTCTGTAGTAGCAAATTGTTTTTTACTGAATGTAGAAGGAATAACTTAGTTTTCTTTATTCGCTTCTGTCTGCTAATTAGACTGAATATTAATAGGTTAAATTGATTTAATATAATTCTCTTGATCTTTCTATTTTTGTTTTTTTAAAATTGCTTCTTTTTCTTTTTCAATTCTGCTAATTTCTCTGAGTTTTTTCTCTAATTCCTCATCATATCCACCATTTGCATAGCAAGTTTCAAACTAGCCATCAGGCACAGTTGTTATTATAATTTTTGGCTTTTATTGATCTCTAATTTTGCTTGAGTTGTTAGCAATTAGCGAATCTTAAGGATGTTAAATTTTAAAGTTATTGGATACATTTGAGTTATTTCCATGAATTGAGTCTTATTTTTGAAATTACATTTACTGTTATTGCTTCTCTTCTTCTTAGATTTGCTTTTTGTTTTGAGATGACTGCATCTCAGAAGTAGAATATTGCTTCTAAGAAGATTAATCAGTAGATCTTTACATCAAAGGTGGCTTTTTGTTTGCCTCTCCATGATTTTCATTCTTAAAGAAGTCCTTTGGAGGCCTATTAATAAATAAATTAGAAAAAAGTATTTAAGTAAAATATTTTTTATTCACCAGAATTATGTCAGGTCGTCGAGAGGCCCTTGGTATTTCTTTTGGATAAACTAAATAGGGATGCGCTTTTGCATTTCTTTGTATTCTTTGGGCTTCAGAAATTAGATCTTCTCCACACTTTCAGGATCAATGAATCCTTTGATAATGCTCCAAGAAGTATTCAGCATAAAAGATGGATTCAAAATAAACATTTTTTCCATGGTCGCACAATAATTAGTGGACATACTCCCTATTATTAATTTGAGACCACTGATAGGCAAACTTGTTAGCCCCAATCCTCCAGTATCGATTACCATTATCCAGTTTTCGATGAAGTAATCTTTGAACATGTACTTTTTAATCATATCGAGAAACACGCAGATTGCCCTTAGTATTGTATCTTCTCCTTCCTGGTTAAAGTAAAAAAAACGATAAGCAGCTATATTTTTTTTCTTTTTTCAACCTTTTTAAGATTTATCTTGGTGCAATCTAGGTAAACTATTGGCCTAAATTGAGCATCTCTCCCTAGCAAATAGATCATTCCATTTGTTAAGATTGCTCTTGAATGATTATCTAACGTGTGCATCTACTTATTGTTTCTCCATTCTATGTGATCTTTCGCTGCCTGTTTAAAGTCTAAAATTCAGTAAATAATTCCTATTTTTAGGAATCTAACCTTCATGCAAGCTTTTAAGTCGAACCGCCCAGAATAGCCCATCTTTAGAAAATCGCTAATCCTCCAACTAATCAATCAAAGATGCGTTTCATAAATAATAATAGTAGAAATAATAAAATACTCTGCAGGCAGTTAAATTTTCTGTTTTTCAATCTCTTTCCTTAAAACTTCTATTTGTTCTTTCTCATATTCGTCATACTCCACATGCTAGTAGACTTTACGCTATCCCTTTTTCTTTTCTAGATGCTTGATGTAATAGTCTAATATCAGATAAACCAAAAATTATTTATTTCAGTAAAACTACTAATAAACAACATTTCTATGAATTATTAATCATGTATCTACTATCTATTTAAAGGAAGGCTATCAATCCTCCAATTGCTTCCCAAAAATTTTAGATAACAAATGCCTTAAGCTTGAGTATCAGATCATCTGATGGTTTCTTAAAAAAATGACTATTTTAACGAATGTATAAATTAATAACCTGTATGACGTATCTCTTCAGCTTCCTTTGGAGGGATAAGAAACGAAGGATCAAAGAGCAATCCAGAATCAGACTCAGGTTTTGGAAGGGAGATACTTTTCTTCATTCCTATTTTCAAAAAGAGATTCTTATCGCTTGAGTCTCACTCTTTCTCTCAACTAATTTGCCTGTAATAAGCCTTCAGCCAGCAAAACTAATAATTATTTAATCAGTTTATGAAATTTATCACTCTCTTTTTGATAAACAAATATATTTTATTAATAAACAGTCCTTTATTTCGCTTGTTCTCAACTTATTTGTTTTCTAACAAACAATCAAAACTTTTCAAGAAAGTTGAAAAATAAATCATAATATTGATATTAACTTTTATTATCTGCCAGTGCATTCAATAGCTCTTAATGCTTCTTAAATTTTAAGACTATTCTCATAGCAAATACATGATAATATGCAAAACTAATGATAAAACAGATTCAAAGTTTAAAACTGTTGGACAAAAATTATTATGATGTTTAACAAGATCAAATAATCACAGTAATTTTTTTATTTTTTTGGCGAAAAAAGTGATTGCAATGTTTCATTCATTTTTATGTGTATTAACGATAGAGTCAAATAAATTTGGAGATTCTGTGAGAAAGCCAAGATCTAAATTCATTTTCTTCGGAAATGCTGGCTTGAAAAGATTCAGAGATATTTTCTCAACTTCTCCATTCAATTTATCTTCTTCTTATTTTCCAATAATTGGCTTATTATCTCCAAGAGATTTAGCTAAAATTTATTAGAATGAAAGTTCAGAAGTGGCTGGTGTTTCTACTTAAAGTTTATTTGATTTTCCTTTTGAAGGAGAGCTATTTTCCTTCTTAGAAATATTCCTTTAAATATCTTCTGGCTCTAATATCTTCTTGTTTTCGCATTATTCATCTAAAAAACAAGTTTAATTACAATCTCATAACTAAAATTCTCAAGAAGTAGTACCTTCTTTTTGAAGTGAACTCAATTCTAAGTTTGTACTTCCTCTAGCATTTTTTAAGTTAAGATCTTCTTCATCCGCACTTTCTTGTCTTGTTTGAACAGTTTCTGAAGTCTAACAAAAAAGTTCTTAAATCATATTAATTAATAGGTCATTTGTTTACTTCTGCAAGGAAAGTCCAATCGAAAATGTTATCCCAAGAGTACTCTAACTCAAAAAAGAGCTCTTTGAAGAGCTATTTCAGATAAAAATAATCTGGTTGTTCTTCAAATTTAAGACCTCTACAGTAAGATACATAACTAGCAAATTGCTTTGGTAGTCCTTCGCAAAGAGTTTCAATTGATATTTGAAGCTTTTTTTGTTTTAACTTCTCGTATTTTTCTTCTTTGGTATCTCCACCAGGCAAACCCTACCAAGGGAGTCTTCCTTTCGCGAAGTATATCAAAACATACGCAAGACCTTCTAAATCATCTCTTCTACTTTGTTCTGAAAAATTTCAAATATTTATTAGGGGTATTTTGTTTAATTTCCTTTTTAACTTCGACATACCTATTCCCAAATGCGTATTTATCGAGACGTATCTGGATGTTCCAATCAAGCCTTTATTATCACGATATGAAGAATGTTAACCTGTTTTTGGGTCTTTGTATCTTTTCACTAAGCCATAATCAATGAGATAGACCAATTATTATTATTTTCCTTTTTTTCCAAGCATGAAATTATCTGGTTTGACATCTCGATACACAAAGCCTTTTGAGTGAATTACTTCTATTCTTTTCAGCTTTTCCCACAAAATATGATATTACAAGGCAATTTACAATATAATTTACCATTTAATCAGCCAGCATTAACACCGTTTTCAAGCTGAATTTTCTGCTGCAGCGAGCGAACAGAGTTTCTAAATTGTGTCCAAGAAGATCCATTGCAAGAAAGTTTTTTCCTTCCTCGTTCACCCCACTCATGAGCATGTTTGGGAACCCCTCTTTTCAAATTGAAATTTGATAAAAAAAAACATTTTTCTAAAGTCAATTACCTCCGCTGCTAAGTAGCTTCATAATCTTTGCTTCGTGGGGTATCTGAGAGTTCTCATCGACATTTAAATCCTGAAATAATAATGCTAAATCACAGTAGAATGCGGGTACTTTTTTCGAAATGAATCTTTACAAGTTTGACTCCAACTTCTAAGCCAGTCAAAGAATCAGTCGCTACATAACAAAAACATTTATTTATTTATTTACCAACATAAAATACTTCTAAAAAATAGTTACCAGTATAGACTTCTCCAAAGGAGCCACTGCCAAGTTTATTCCCTAGCTTAAATCTATTAGCTAATATTGTTTATTCTTTGATAGTTTCCTCCATTGTAAATGTATTTCTCTTGAAATCTCCTAGAAATCAACCAGTCTGTTGAAAAAAACAAATATCTAAAAATTAATCAACCGCAAGAAAGACTGCTTGCTTCAGACAATATTATTTAGTTAGCAGCTCCCATAATAATCAAAATTTCAAATTAAAGTATTCCTTATTATTGCCTCTTAGGTTTTGGTTTGATATCTGTTTGTCTGATCTTTTGTTAAATCAGTGAAAATTTTATAATAATTTGAAATAAAAATAACTTTGCTTCAAAATTCAAGTTCTCTACAAAATGGAATGCCCTCTTTTGATGGTATTCAACTACAAAGAGAATTAACAAAAAGAATTCTAAATGCTCTTTTTGCAATTTCTTTTTGATTTACTTTTAATAAAATCATATCTCAAAGGAATTAAGAATCCAAAGGAAGAATGTTAGAAATGTCTCTTTTTCAAAAATATTATTGTTGGTTATTGTTTTTTTTGTGCCCAAAACATAAAGTTCAGATTTAAGGGAAATATCAGTTATTGATTTCGACTAGATAGCGGATGCGGACTTGTGCGGAGTTGAAGACAACGTATTCGCTCTACTGGTACTGAGTCAGAGTCTGACTGAAAGGAACTTTCTTTTATTCAGGTACTCCATAAAGATTGTTATCTTGAACCTCGTAGGGATCGAATTCTTCCTCTTCTTCATCCTCTTCGTTATCTTCATCTCCATTATCCTCTCCGTTATCGTCTTCTTCTTCATCTTCATTTTCTTCTTCCGCTCCCTCGATTTCAACTATTTTTTAAATGCATGTAGAGAAATTAAGGCAATTCAAGAATCTTACTTTCATCTTATTCTTGTTCTTCCTCCTCCTCTTCGATTTCTTGGGACACCGATTCCTCACTTTCCTCGTTTGCCATTGCTTTCCTCTATGCGGCGGGAGGAACTGCGTAAAATGATTTTCTAGCTGCTTTCGTGGCAAGTTATTTTCTTGGAGCCTTTCCACCTGTACCTGCTCTTGCTACTGCAAATAGCCTCACCCCTTTAGTTTTCTTAGGAGGTGCTGCCTTGCTAACAGTGCTTTTCTGACTCTTTTTTTCTTTTTCTTCTTTGAGTTTAGCAGTAAGCACTGAATTAAAGTCAACAATAGATCCAAGAGGTGCAATTGTGCCATTCTGAAGAATCAGATTAGATTTCTCATCAGGGCATTGATTTCCTACAAGCTTAACGCTATTGTATCCTTTCTACAATTAGTAGTTGCGATTAGTAAATTGTTGGTAATGATCATTTGTCTTGATGTGCTATTCCTTGCCAACAGCAACTTCACATAGAAGTAAAAATCTAAACACAGAAATAAATGAATCAATTCAGATTAGCTTTTGCTCTCAAAATGTTTTAAAATCTTACTGCGAAGTAATTCCAACTCCATTGTTGTTTGCGTATCCGCTTGCCTTGGAGAAGAGATCAGCAAAGTAAATGCCATCTCCAAGAGAGCTTCCTGATTTCTGAGCTTAGATTCCATTGATCCTTAAACCGAAAGAAAGGATACTCAAGTAGTTTTGAACTCCACTTCCATGCCAGAGCAGTTTCTTCGTATATCCTTAGAATTGTTTAATGCGCTCTGCCTCACCTGTTGAAACAATTCAAATGAGCTGGAGAAATATTAGAACCTTTTGCTTACCTCTTCTCTCGACTGCAAAGATGTTGCGGATCGCTTTGCTATTTTATAAATGAACTTTAGGATTTGTTCTTCCAATGTATTCTTTGATCATTTTAAATTCAGGATGTTCAATTTCTACAGACTTCATGCGAATATTCAAAGCGTTAAAGCAATAGTCAATAGGATGCTCAATCGACAAGCGAGTATAAGAGCCCATTATAATTTTAATGGCAGCTTCAAAGTCAAGAAGATTGTCAATTAATCGTTGCTCATTTGCAATTGAATACTACTCATTCAGAGGTTATGCAGGTTCCCTATTAATTACGAAAGAAATAATTAGGAAAATCAATAGATATATAAAATTCAGATTGGGAATACCATTTGGAAGTTGCTCTGGGTACTAATTCATAGTATCTGTTACTCAATTTCATAATGGCTTCCTCTTTTTCAAGTAATTTTTGCATATTATTTCCTTCAGTAAGTTTAGTTCTTAGAGTTTAGAGTTCGACTGAAAGATCCTTAAGATCAGCCAAAATTCCTTAGGCTTCCATCAAAGTTGTTTTGGAAAGCTTCGACAGGGGCAGATAGTATTCAGAAACTGCAAGTTATCGATAAGCTTATTTGAAAATTTCAGCACTTGAAATGTCTTTAACGAAATCGAAAATAGGCTTATCAAGAGTTGATTTCACTGCTTTCAGTTCATTGAAATTATAAGGTTTCACAGAGAATGCTTTCTTGAAGTTATCTGCTTCAAATGATATGAGCTAGTATTTCTGTTCTTGCTTCTTAAATTGGTGTCTGTTGGTCCACTCGTTACCAGACTGATTTTCAAAAGATAATTGAAATACAAACTTGTTTTTTTAGTGTTCTAAGCTTTACTTTTTGTGAGAAGATCTTGCTGAATTCTTTGACTGCTGCTTCTTTTGTTGGGAAAGGTGTGTGCTGCATTTACCCAGTTGTTCCGATGCGTCCCCAGCGAGTAAACAGAATGAATACTCCTGAGTTTTTATCCAGAATAATTTGCATAATGTAATATACATACTTTGCATATCCTCCATATCCGAGATCTACTTTCGTCATGAGCAAATTGTAAGCTTCGTTGTTTTCATCCAGAATTACGTAGTTCTCTGGTTTTTGATAAGCCGAAGTAACTTAGCTATCAAGCTTAACGATATCTCCTCTATTTCTTTGCTCGAAGAATTCCTTTGAAGTACAAAATATTTAGAAATGTTCATTCTTAAAAAATCTTACTTTATATTAGTCAAAGGCTGCTTCTGAGACGAACTTCTTTGCGTCATCTTCAAAATCGACTTCTTCTTCTGGGTAATTAGCACTTGCTACAATTGAAGTTGGAGCTCTCTTAGGTAATTTCTTTTCTTGAACCTAATCGACACCATAGTTTTTGAGTTCGGTAGCCATCTTTCCTGAGTCTTGCTAAAGAGCATAGCTCAACGGAGTATTTCTAATTTATAAAAGTTTAATAATTGAAGTTTTAAAGATGAAAGAAAGCATATTTTTTATTGTTTACCCTTCATTGTCCTTGTGATTCAAGTCAAATGAGGCTTCTTTTAGTATCTTAAGGATTTCAACATTTTCATAAGATCCAAATTCAACAGGGTTAACAACATAATGCACAGCATTCTTGCCTTGTTTGTCGACGTGATTTATGTCTATTGTTTTGTTATGTAGCAAGAATTAAACGAGTTTTTTGGAATTCTAATGAATTGCATAAAAGAGGGCATTTCTCTCATTTCCATCTACTTCATTGATATTTGAACCTAGATCGAGAAGTTCTTAAAGAAGAGTAATATCCTTATATTTGTTGGCAACCAAGAAAACGAATGGAGAGTAGGCAATTTTATCGTTAAACCCAGTTGGTTAAGCCAAGAATCGCTTCGAAAGATCTGGCTTGTAGTACTTATAATTCTAAATTGAGCTCTTGGCATCAGTTTGAAGAGCAATGCTGAAAGGGGAGTTTTATTCTTAGTTAAACTAATTGCAATCAAGACCCGAGGATAATAACTTACTTGCGAGATGCTAGTAGTTAGCAGCATAGTGTAAACTGAGGTTCTTTTTTGAGTCAACTTGCTTGAAGTCAACATTTCTCGCAATTAGAATATCTAGAAGCTTTGACTGAAGGTTGGCGTCTTTAGGAGGTCTCTAGCAGAGGACGTGGATAAGATTTTACTTTTCTGCATTTTAATTGACAACAGTCTTATCATCTGGGTATTTGTTTAGCAGAGTGATGGACAACTAGTAGAGGTCAATATTAATAGCATCCACAAGCGCGTTGAACAGATTGTAGTTGCTCTTGATCAAAAGGAGATATGCTATACCTTGCCACTGATAAGAAATCGCAGCCTTGAAGAAGGAATGCTTTCCAACACCAAGGGGCCCGAGTTACTAGAATTCCTTGAAAACAGCTTAACCTTCTCCCTTTGTTATTTTTTCTTCGCGAGCCTTAACTTGCTCAATGACATCGAGGAAAGTATCTGCTTTGAATACCTCTTCAGCAAGTAATTTATTAATAATGCTGTCTTTGTCAGCGACTCCTGCATTGTAAACGATTCCTCCATACCCACTGTCTCCGTTGGCATTTAGATTTCTATTCCCGTAGTTAACATAGTTATTTCTACCTCTTCTACCTCTTCTTCCAGATTGCTCTTCTTCTTCTTCGACTTTCTTTTCTAGTTTCTCTTATTCGATGGCGGTGATAAACTTAGAAGTGTCGGCTGAATTTTAAATGAACGTGGTTGTTATTTCACTGCATTTAAAGCGGAAAGCAATTGAAAGTGGAGTATTTCCATAGTTATCTTCTTCATCTATTTTGGCATGTTTCTCAAGCATGTAGATGGCTGAAATCGTTGAATTCTTCTAGGCAGCATAATGCAAAGGAGTCTTCCCAAGATTATCCTTAGCGTTAATTTTGATATTTGGTTGATTGCAGAGACTGCTAACTGTCTCGAAAGGATCGTATTTGTTATCTTCATATGTCTAAGAATTCAAAGATACAAAGGCATAGTGCAAAGGAACTCTTCCGAGAATATCGCTAGCATTCACATCAGCGTGATGCTTGATCAGTAAGCTTTCTAGATCAAATGAAGCATTAGCTCCTTTATCAGCTCTGCTGACTGCGTGATGAAGGGCATTTCTATATAAAAATATATGTTAATGATCAGCACATTTGGAAATAATCTTTACCTCTTATTGTTATCTGTGTAATTAGGATCTGCACCATTCTCAAGAAGGTAAGTAACAAAATCAAGGTTATTGCTCTAGATTTGGTTGATAGCGGTGATCAAAGGAACATTACCGAACTTTAATCAAAAACATAATGAGAACTATAAAAGAATATATCTAATTGAAGACTTACGAAATCTTGAGTTTGAAGTTGAGCTCCTTTTGAGATTAGAATTTTAGTAAAGTTATATCTTTTCAAATTGATCGAAGTTAGCAGTGGAGTCTACTATGCCATATCCTTATGATTCACATCAATCCCAAGGGAGCATAGCCAAGTTAAAATGTCTTATGGATCATCAGTCTAAAAGTTAGTATACATAAAAATATAATTCAATTGGGTATCTTTTTTTCTTACTTTTTCAAGATCTGAATATGAACGAGTATCAGAATTCCAAGTAACAAAGCGAGTGAGCACGTTTCTTTCAAGATAGTCGATTCCTTTAACAAGTTAAGGGAATTTATCTGCGAAGAATGTGAGATAACTTAGGGAGAGATTATTCAAGGCCAAATTGAATATGTTGTATTCACCAAAGCAGCAGTATTCGGGCTTAAACTTTTTCTCAACTTTTACTACTGGATTGCCCCACATGTCACATTCCTCTTCTTCGTTTTCTTTCTTTTCAACGTCCATATTATTACGGAACCTAAACATTAATTACATTTTAAAACTAACTTGGATTATTATTAAATTAATTGTTACTTTTTCAGTTTAGCTACTCTGACTTCAACATCAGCACCTTCAGCTTAGAGGTACAATACTAACTCCTAGAATTCTTGCTCTAAAAGCTTTAGCTCCTAACTAGCTTCCTTGCGACATTGTGCTAGTTCTTCGGGAGTAATCTAAACTACAGACCCATCTGTGCTGACATTTGAATGCTTAGTTGTCTTTAGTGCTTTACCATCTTTTTTGACTCCTCCCTTCTTTTCAAAGAGTTCTTAGTATACGCGCTAGTACACCTTATCCCAATAACCCAATGCACCTACAAAATAAACATGTTAATTGCGTATTCTTGATTTAAAACTAATTACCTGAGCTAAAATGTCTGACATATGAGAGAATAGGTGTAAAACCATTGTAATCTACAGTGTTCAGCATTGTCTTAACATCGAGCTTTGAATCGTGTTTAATTGCCTAGAAAATTGTCTTGAATTGCTGAATGCCAGCAGGTCCTTCTAGAATGAGATTTGTAAGGCAGTGGAAGATATTCTTGTCAATCTAATTGGTGAATCCAAATTCAACTCCAGCATTGTTGATAAGGAGGTTAAACACAAAGAAGTTCTTTTGTTAGATCGCAAGATAAATTGGGGGTTGTCCTAAAATATTAGGGAGATTAATATCTGCTCCACATTCTAGAAGAATCTTGATAGCCTTCTCGACGATTTACTCGTATTCTTCCTCGTATTTCTTTGCGGCACTAATATTTAGCTTGTTTTCTTCCTTTTATCGTTAAGCAACGTATTTTTCCTATTTAAAAATAATTATTAAAGACCATATTATAATATTAAAATCATAGTCACCTTAGATAGACCACAGAGATAATGTAGAGGACTTTATCCTTTGATATCACTCTTATTGGGATTAGCCTTTTTCTCCTTGAGGATAAACTCAAATTGCGCAATGGTCTTTTAGCTTAAATTCTGAGTTGCTCTCGAAATGATTGTTCTTCCTTCAACATCAGTGCAATTCACATCGCATTCTGGGTTGTTCAGTAATTTCTTCACCATTCCAAAGTGTCCTTTTGCCATAGCAACCGAGAGAGGGGTTAAATTCCAAGAGTTCTAAGGATTAAGATCTGCTCCTGCTAATTTCAGGAGGTCTAAACAACTTTGGAATCCATAAGCTGCAGCGTAATGCACGGGATAGTTATTAGAAGAATCAGCATCGTTAAAAGACCCTCCTTTCATTAACAGCAAGCTCAACACTTTAAGTTGACCGTTGGCAGTTGCTAAAATGATAGGACTGCGTTTAAATTTATCTTTAAGATTAATCTTTGCTTCCTTTTCAAGAAGGTACTCAACGAGCTCATAGTGACCTCTAGAAGCTGCAATATGAAGAGCTGTCATTCTCTTTGCTCCAGGAGAATCAATAGGCACTCCACCCTGTTCAATCATGAGCTTAACACAACTGAGATGGCCGTAAAATGCTGCATAGTGAATAGCCCTCATTCCATCTCTAGTTCTAGCATCTGGATTTGATTTACCAGTGCCAGCGAGAAGAATTTCGACATTTTTGGTTCTGCCGAATTAGCAAGCTAACATCAAGGGTGTAATCTTCTTTTTGTCACCTTCTCTAGTATCCACTCCTTACTTTATGAGATAATTTAGAGGACCAGGACCTAATTAACAAATTGAAGTTAGTAAAAAGATAATGATATAACTTAAACTGCTAACCTGAGCAAGTAGCAGCATAATGAATTGGTTTTCTCATCATGTCATCAGGGATTGAAAATTCAGGAGCCAACTCAAGAAGTTTTTGGAGAAATTCTGGGTTTGGGTTGATTGCTGCACAATGGATAGGAGTGATGATGCCTGAAGCTCCTCCATATCCGTATCCGTTGTTTGAATAGACACCAGTACTCTTCTTAGTAGCACTAACTGTTTATTCAAGTTAATACGAAATTAGCTAGGTCCAAAAATTGAATTTATTCTATTTTACCTTTTCTAAACTCTTCCATTTTCGAAACATCATTTAGGGATAGTACTTATTCATGCACTTTGTTGAAACCATATCCTCCAACTTTAGTTGCTTGTTCGATGAGATAAGCAGCCGTCTTGCGATTACCTGCTCTTACAGCAATATAAGCTTTTTCAAGGAGGGCATTAGTAATTCCTGACTCAGGTAATCCTCTTAAGAATTCAAGTAATTGAACTTCAGTTTCGTTCTCAAGTAACGCCACAAGAAGCCTCTCATTTGTCTGCCAGCTATCGACAGAAACAAACGCATTAAGGTCAGCGACGAACGCATTGTTGCCTTCTTTGCCTCCACGTGAGCAATTAACTTTTCTGGTTGGAACTCCGTAAGCAAATCGATCATTTGAGCCTGTGTTGACTTCGTCAAGAGAACACCCAGGTTGAGGTGCAAGTTGAATTTCTGATTTCTTTTGCAGGGCTGCAAGATAAATCTCAAGGGACTTCTTATCTTTATTTGCTAATATAATCTCCAGTGTAGTCTAATCACTATCAGGTCCTCTCTTTGCAAAGAGAGTTGAGATCTAATAAAAACAGGAATAAGTTATTTTGTGGTTAAGATAAAGTTAAGAGGTACCTTTGCCTTTGAGTTCACTAACTTTTTCAGGAGAGCATGGTTTCCTGTGTGAATAGCTCTAATAAGCTTAACAAACCAACAATACAAATTAAAATAAACCAAAAACCATTTATTTTGTTACTTCATTATTTGTGCAGAAAGAGCAGCAAGAATCTTGAATTTCACCTGACTCTCCTTCAAATGTTTCATCTACCTCAGTCACACTGGTAATATTGGGATTGTTCTTGCCTTTGACAAATTTTTTAGCAGCCTCTTTCTTTTTTGCTGCTTTCTTAGATTTTGGTGCATCTTCTCCAGAAGCCTCTTTTCCATCTGATTCCTCTTCATCATCAGTTGATTTAGCTTTTTTGCCTTTCTTTTTTTAACTGAAAAAAATAATAAAAATAAATTATTAACTCTTTTAATGGTTATTTCAAATGAATTTAATTTATTACTCTTTCTTTGAAGCAGCAGGGGCAGCTTTGGTAGCTTTTTTTCCTTTCTTAGCTTTAGTTTTAGTATCCTCGTCTTCTTCTTCGTGTTCTTCTTCATCATCATCTTCTTTTTCAGCAGATACACTCTTTTTTCCTGGTTTTCTCCCTCTAGTTCTTTTAGCTTATGGTTATTCAGATTCTTCTTCTTCTTCCTCTTCTTCTTCATTTTCTTCTTCAGATACTTCTTATTTTTTTCCTTTTTTAGTAACCACAGCTTTTCCTCTCTTTTTAGGAGCTTCTTCTTCGACCTCTTCTTCATCCTATCAAAAATCAATCAAGCTTCAAATTCTCTCCCCAATTTCAAGATTCATTTATTAAATCGAATTTCCCATTCTAATTTAATAACTTAGACAAACTGATTAATTACGATAAAATACCTCCCTCCCTCCCCAAGTCCCTATGGCGCGAAAATAAACGGATTTTATTAAAAATACCTCTTCACTCTCAGATTCTTTAGCACTTTTTGGATTTTTTGAATTGCTTCTCGATTTTTTCTAAGCTTTCTATTTGGGTGCAGCTTTTTTTGGTTAGGCACCTCTCGTGCGTTTAGGTTTAACTTATTCTTCCTCTTCCTCTTCTTCTTCCACATCTTCATCTTTAGATCCGGAGCTTTCTTCTTCTTTAAGATCTTCCACAATTTGTTCACTCACACTTTCATAGTTCTTCTTAGAAAAGACCAAAGTTCTAGTTTTTTCAGTGTACGTGAAGTAATCGCTGTCAACAAGACTAATAAGCAAGTCGACCTTGACTTTGGTAGCCTTTTTATCAATCGTATAGCTATAAGGCTTGCCTTTGACAGAGTTAAAGTTGAAAACTCCAACTTTATCCGTCTTGATCTTTTCAAGGTCAATTTCGTCGTCTGCTGCGGCAAGAACGAATCCTTTATCGCTTTCTTCGTCTCGAAGAGCATAGATGAAAATTTTATTTTGACTCATTTTTTATTATTCTTTCCGAATCTTATTAGTTTTTTTATTATTTTGATTTATGTTTCTCTATGGTCTCTGATGACGGCAATTTATTGCAACCACTTATTATTAATTTGGAAAGAAAGATATTCAACTTGGATAATTTGGGAAGATTTGATGATAAATTTTATTGTTGTTTTTAAGCAATCCAATCCTTTGTGCAATACATTTCAAAGATATTGTGACCCTTTAATTAAATAAAAAAGAATGAGATAGATTATTTGCTTTCATTTTTATGTTTTTGCAATAATTAAATAATTGAATTTTATTACAAAAATAAAAATAGTTTTTTGTTTATTAATAAAAAGACATTATTTATTGTAATTCATATTTATTTATTTTTTTTGATTTTTGTTTCACTTGCGAAACTGCCATTTCAGGATCAAAAGAAACGTTTATTTAAAGACTCAGAAGGAAAATTAAGGGCTCTATATTAGATTGAACAAGGATATTAAATAGATTCATTGCAAATATTGATTCAAAGGGAAAAAATTAAAGAGAGGAATGGTTAAAGCTCCTGTTAAGGTGATTATTCGAACTAGGCCAACTGCCAATTTCGCATATAAGAATATTCAAATCAACGAAACAACCAACTACATTGGAATTAATATTCCTAAAAATGCTGAAAGCGGATATGTCAATCACTAAACTGAAGACTGGGGCTTTAACTTTGATAAAGTTCTCTAGAATGTCTCATAAGAGATAATGTTCGATGTATGCGCGAAAGAAACAGTCAACTCTGTGTTAGAGGGATTTTCTGGTAAATTCACTAACAAGATCATATTCTCTGAATTTTAGGATGTTTAAACATATGTTCCTTTTTGAAATAAGGAACAATTATGTGCTACGGGCAGACAGGCGCAGGAAAAACATTTACTACCACAGGCACAACAACTGATTACAAATATCGCGGGCTTATTCCCAGAAGTATTTCGTTGCTCTTCCAAGAAATAGGATAGCGTTACGAGCAACAAATTGTTGTTGGAGTATCTTATTTAGAAATCTACAATGAACTGTTGACGGATTTACTTGGCGGTTCAGTAAATCCAAACGAAGGAAATCAACAACAGCTTGTAAGATTGTTTTAAATTAATTAGATGGAAACTTATTTTATTTTCGAAATAGAGCATTTAAGAGGATACAAATGGTCGTGTTCATGTTAAAAATTAGCTGATCCGACAATGTAAAACAGAGGAAGAAGCTCAAGCGATGATTTTTGAGGGTGAAACTAATAGGACTATTGCAGAGCATAAACTCAATAAAAACTCTTCCCGTTCTCATACAGTATTCACCATACATTTAGAGATCAGAAGCAGAGTCGAATCAACTGAAAAAATAATTATTTCTAAGCTTCATCTCGTTGATCTTGCAGGTTCAGAGAGGACTAAGAAGACTGGTAAATTTTGTTTAAAAAATCAAGCCAATAATTCTAAAATTTCATTTCGTGTTTACAGGTTCAGAAGGAAGGACACTTTTAGAAGCTCAGTTTATAAATAAATCTCTGTCCTTTCTTGAGCAGGTGGTAGTGGCGTTAAGTGAAAAGCAGAGAGACCACATTCCTTACAGACAATCCAAACTGACGAATTTATTGAAAGATTCTATTGGAGGCAACTCAAAGACAATCATGATAGCAAATATCTGGCCTGAAGCTGATCATCTTGAGGAGACTATTTCAACTTTGAAATTCGCAACTCGTATGATGAAAGTTGCAAATGAAGTCACAATTCAATTAAAACTTGATCCCACTGTTCTCCTCAAGAAATATGAAAAAGAAATCAAGGAACTAAAATAAGGTACAATTATATTTCCGGATACGATCGATCTCTATTTAGTTATGCTAAACTTGATTGTTGATAGAATTGGCAATGCATGATACTCTGGCAAACAGAGGAAGGATTACATACGATTAATACACTCCAGAACAGCAATATGAGTAGCAAGTACTTGCCAAAAAGTTTTTAGATGGAGAAGTAGAGGATCTTGAGTTTGAATCTCTCCGCTAAGTCAAAGAGCTCTTTTTCCAATTCAAGAATCTTTACAGAAATATGACGAAAGACATTGAAAACAAAAATTATGTAGAAACTCGCAGTAGCCAGCAGGATCCAGTAAATTCTTTAAAAATTTAAGATACAAATTAACCAAATATCTTTTGTGTTTGTTCTGAAGATTTTAAAGAAAAAGACAGACAATGCTAATCCTAAAGATGCAGTTGGTACTGAAGACAACAAAACAGGATTTGGTCTTGGAAAAGCAAGAAAAGATGCAAGACCTCAAGCTAATATTGGTAATATCTTCATTTTTTTAACTTTTCAAATCAATAATTTTCCTTGTCTTTTAATCTCAAAGAAAATCTAGTTAACATTCCAAAAGACGAATTCCCTGAGCCAAAGCCTCAAGAAAATTCTCTTGAGAAGCCAGGCTCTCCAGAGAAATCCAGACTGGAACACAAAATAGTCAATGTTGATAAAAAAGTAGCCTATTAAGACTTCAAGGACAAAGAGGGTAAAGAGTACAACGATGCAATTGTCTCCAGTATTGAGTCTCTGAAAGAAAAGAAGGAAGAGATTAAGTAGGTGACCAATTCTTGTAACAGTGTTAAAACTGAAATCGATGAGTTGAAGACGAAATTGGATAAAAAACAATCAAATAAAAACCAAGAAGTAATTACAAGATATTTTCGATCTATGCAATAATAGTTTGTTTGGCTAAAGGAAATTCTGCAAGGCATCATTGATGAAGAAGAATATGAGATTATGCAACAACTAAAAGATAAAAAGAAGTACTATAAATAGTATGCGTAATAAGTGAAAGACTTGAAATCTACAATCATCGTTATTGATTAGAATATCATCCACGTAATACTTTCAAGCAATCAAATAATATGATTTAACTCATTACTTTTATTTTAAAACAGACCAAAAATCTGCTTCTCGTAAAGTTTGAAGAATGGTTCCAAAAGAAATATGGAATCTCCGTTAATGACATTGAAAATCCTCTCATCAACTAACCCAGCGAAGAAGATATTTCAGAAAACAAATCTGATGACATTGATCCTGAAGCTCTTGCTTACATTCAAGCCAAGAAGAAAGTAATAATCTCAATATTAAACCATCTCATCTCAAAATTATATTTCTTTCTTAGGTATCCCAATTGCAGAAAGCTCGCAAACAAGAAAAGTATAAAAATTGAAGATAATTTCTCATTTTTGATTTAATGCAGCAAATATAACTTGTAAAAATAACCATTTTCATTTGTATATCTTGCTTTGCTTATATCAGTACCTTTAACTTCATTCTTTGTTTCTCCTTTTGTTTACATATCCCCTTCAAGCATCATCTTCCTCATCTTCCTTTTTCTCTGCATCACTGTCAGATTCAACTTCATCTGGAGGATTTGTTGGATTTGGCTAGAAAAATAATAAATGTAGAATATTATTAACAATAAAAAAAGACAATTAATTGCAATACTTCAGGATGTTCTTCTGTGTCTTCTTGTTCTTGTAGCATATCCGATGGCTCAACAGGCAAGAATGAATGTTGATTAAATTTGAACCCATATCCCACATAGATGTTGCAATAGCCTTAACTCTTAAAATATTAAATTAGGCATAAACTATTATCATTGTTAGGCTTAAAAGCAATCATTTACATTTGAAGTTAGGTATGCTCCAGGCCAAGTGAGATTCTTAAAGCACACACAGTTGTAGCTTATTTGAGAAGACTATTATTTTTATCAAAAATTTTGTTATTTTTATGAAAAGCACTTCAAGAATAAATTACTTCATCAAGACTATTGTATTATTGCTGGTCACCATAAAGTCTTTTCTGCCAATTTGTTTCTTCCTCTTCTCCTCCTGCTTCTCCCTCAGGTTTCTCAAATGGAGCTTTAAATCATGAAAATAAATTTAAAGTAGGGAAATCATTTTTTGTTTACACTTGTCTTAAGCAATGTCTCTGAGTCTTTCAATTTGTGTATCAGGATCAGCTTCTTGTATTTCTGCTTTTTTAGCTTCCCTGTCTTCTTCTGATAACTTAGGATCTACATATACACTTGTTCTTCCTTGTTTTTACAGACAAGGATGCAAATGAACCTGTTTTTGTTTAAATAACTCTCTTGTTTTCAGTTTTAAATAAAATCAAAGTACCCAGCTTTCAGCTCCTTATAACTCTGTGAATTCAGGCAATTTAAACGGTTCATCTTCGAACATAACATCTGGTTCTCCTTCTTCAGGAGCTCTATAGAGACCTTTTGGAATCAACTCTGATCCAAAGGTAATCCTAACTAACTATGCTTTCAACTTGAAAAAAAAAAGTTTAAACAAGCTGTCTGCTCCAAACTAAAGATGATTTACGAAATGTTTTTCTTTTCCTGGGAAGGGAGGGTAAGTCTTAACCAAAGAATTGAGATCACCTGTGCACAAATATTTTATCTATCTTGCCTAGACAATATGCTCTGGATTTATCAGCGGAAGCTCTATCCACTCCTCAAGAACTGATTAACAAAAGAAAAAGTTATTTGACAGTAAGGTAATTTTTTATTTTTACCATCGTGAGTTACCCAAAAAGTATATTTATTAGCTCCCTCTCCTTTTTATTCACAGCTCCCTGGCAAAACATCACTATCTTTATTTGAATATAATCCTTAAGCAACATAGTAATCCTTCCCTCTAGTGAGATATTTGCCCCAAAATCGCATAGAAGTAGCTTAGAATTAATCAGCCAATTTTCTCACTGAAGCAGATATCTTAAATGACTCTTCTTCCGAGAAGCCTACTCCAGCAAGCTCGAGTAGAGAGCTATCTTCATAGAAGTTAGGGAATAGGAGTTTATCTTTGAGAGCACTTTGCTTCTTGAATTCCTTAAAATAAAAGAAGATAAATATTTCTAAACTCGCTCTCCAAAATCAATTTACCTTAAGGAGCATCAGCGATTTCTAAATATACTCTCCGTGTTCCGCAGCTTTTAGAGGGATGTTATTAACTTCTTGATCAGAAAGTGGATTTGTGAAGCTAAATGAATTCTTTTTGACATAATCTGAAAGTAATTCAAGATAGCACAGATCCTTAGTGAATTTATTAGGTTCCCTGATGAGTTTATGAAAGAGTCTGTAAAGATGTTCATGTATGGAAATAGAATCTACTCCTTTATTTTATCTTAGAAAGTCAGTAATTCTCAAGACTATTTCTTCACTCCCTTCTGTGTTGACTACCTCCGTCATTTATCCCTTTGAGTCCTCTCAATCAATTATTTTTTTGAAACAAGCTGTTTTAC
>Ga0302285_10000623_pt1 | contig 19314 bp, 14 predicted proteins | sample III_Fen_E2_2_FD_200455 | JGI IMG/M metagenome (GOLD analysis project Ga0302285, IMG submission 200455) | Peat permafrost microbial communities from Stordalen Mire near Abisko, Sweden - III_Fen_E2_2 | ecosystem: Environmental > Terrestrial > Soil > Wetlands > Permafrost | place: Sweden: Abisko... | reverse complement strand
GCCACTGCAACCCGCAGATATTAGTCGCGACGTTCAAACATCTACTGCCGGCAAAGGGTATTTCATTATCTATTTTGGTAAGGAGATGCATTCCGAATGGATTTTTAACCTTCCGATGAAAAATGCTTCGTTTGCGAAAGTAGAACCCGGCACACGTTTCAAAGTAGATATTATCGATACATGGGATATGACGATCACTCCTTGTCCGCAGATTTTTGAAACGGCTAAAGGGAATGATTACAGGCTGTATGACAAAGATTTGCAGAAAATCAGACTTCCACTGAAGCCTTATATTGCCTTACGAATAATTGCCATTGATAAATAAAATCAATAGAAAAAGAAATATGAACACAAAACCGACAATAGGCTTAGTAATGAAATCGTTGCAAGCCGAATTCTTTCAGGAAATGAAAAAAGGGGCACTTGCATTTGCTGCCTCCCAGAATAACTTTGAGTTGATTACCGTGGGCACCAATACCCAAACGGAGATTAACCTGCAAATTGCGTTGATTGATGCATTGATTCAACAAAAGGTGGATGCATTGGTGGTGGTTCCTATCGACTCTAAAGCACTGGTTCCGGTAGTGGTAAAAGCAGTGAAAGCCGGAATAAAAGTGATAAATATTGACATTAAGCTCGATGAGGAGTTTCTGCAACAGAATGGAATAGAGCTTACTTACGTGGGTCCTGATAACGAAACTGCCTCCAAAATTGTGGGTGACGTATTGGCCAAAAAAGTGGGTAAGGGGGCAAAAGTCATTTTGATTGAAGGACTTAGCGTAGCCGAAAATGCACAGCAACGCAAACAGGGATTTTTGAAATCAATAGGCGAGCATCAACTCAATTTAGTGGCTTCGGAAGCTGCCGATTGGGAAACGGGGAAAGCCGAAACGGTCTTCAAAAATCTTTTTGCGCAGCATTCTGATATAGAAGGAGTAATGTGTAGTAACGATGCGATGGCGCTGGGAGTGATCAAGGTGCTTGATGAAAACGGGAAAGCCGGGGAGATTCAGGTGGTAGGTTTTGATAATGATGCTGCCGTACAACCATTGCTCCAATCGGGTGTTTTACTTGCCACAATTGATGCGTTCGGGTCGCAAATGGCGGTTCAGGGTATTCAATATGCGCTTAAGGTGTTAAGCGGAATGGAGAATAAAGGGGCATACATCACTGATTATAAATTAATTAAGCGTTGATATAATCGTATAAAAGGAATCAGGTTATTGGTATTTATTTTACCTTTTTTATCCATTTGCGAATATTTCATCTTTTCCGTTTTTAAAATAAAGCCGTATCTTTGTGAACTTAATTCAAGTGAAAAAAACAAGAATAAAATATGTCAGTTCAATTAAATAGTGTAGAAGAGGCGATAGAGGATATTCAGCAAGGTAAGATAGTGTTAGTTTTTGATGATGTAGCGCGGGAAAATGAAGGTGATTTTATTGCAGCGGCTGAGATGGTCACTCCCGAAATCATTAATTTTATGGCAAAATACGGGCGCGGACTTATCTGCGTAGCGTTGACTGAAGAGCGTTGTAAAGAGCTTTTGCTTGAAAGGATGGTGCAACACAATACTGCCACTTTGACAACAGCTTTTACAGTTTCCGTCGATTTGTTGGGATATGGGTGTACCACCGGTATTTCGGCCTCCGACAGAGCCAAAACCGTGAAAGCACTTGCTGATAATGCCACAAAACCGGAAGAGTTGGGTCGTCCGGGGCATATTTTTCCTCTCATAGCTCATAATGAGGGTGTGTTAGGGCGAAAAGGTCATACCGAAGCATCGGTTGACTTGCCTCGCCTGGCAGGCCTTACACCTGCAGGAGTATTGGTAGAAGTGATGAATGACGATGGTTCGATGGCCCGTCTGGACGATTTGATTGCGGTAGCCCGGCATCACTCCATTAAGCTTATCTCAATAAGTCAAATAGCAGAGTATAGACAAAATTTTAAAATCTAACGATTATGCTTCCAAATCAACGACGCGAAAAAATTCTTGAATTAATACGAGAAGACGGACATGCTAAAGTGATGGACTTGAGCAGAATTTTCAAAGTAACTGAAGTCACAATACGTCAGGACTTAGAACGATTAGAGACCGAGGGTTTTATTACGCGTGAGCATGGAGGTGCATATCTGAAGAACATTGACCTGAATGTGCGCAATTTTAGTTTGCAAAATCAGGAAAACCTTGCCGAAAAGATGATGATTGCCCGCAAAGCAGTTGAGTTTATCTTAGATGGCGATACAATTATTCTCGATTCGGGTTCTACCACTACCGAAATAGCGAAACTACTTACCGGCTATCGCAACCTTACGGTTATTACCAATGCACTCAATATTGCCCTGATATTGGGAGCACAAGCCGGAATTAATGTGATTGTTACCGGAGGTGAATTTAAAGCTCCAACTCTCTCATTAACAGGACAAAAAGCATCCGATTTTTTCCAAAATCTTCACGTGGACAAATTGTTTCTGGCAACAGCCGGCATCGCGTTGAAATCTGGTTTGACCTACCCCGGCATCAGTGATATTTGTGTGAAAAGATCGATGATTGAATCTGCGAATGAAATTTACCTTGTGGCTGATTCTACCAAAATCGGGAAAAACGCTTTTGCAAGTTTAGGAGCACTTTCGTTAATAAACTATCTTATTACCGACTCTAAAATTACTCCCGAAGATATTGCGTGGTTAAAGACATACGATGTTCAATTCCTAATTGCGGAATAGCTTTTACAGTTACCGACTATCGGTTAGGTATATATTTTACAGGGTTGTCCGTGCAAAACTGCCAGACCATTCATGGCTAAAGCGGCCATTTCATCTTCGCCTGCAAATACTTGGACTGGAGCAATAAAAGAGACCATTTTGGTGATATATTCCACAATATAAGTACTGTAGGCAATTCCTCCGGTGAGCAGAATGGCATCTACTTTGCCTTCGAGCACAGCAGCCATTGCGCCTATCTCTTTTGCCACATTGTAGGCCAAAGCGTCCATCACCAATTGCGCCTGTTTATCGCCTTCAGTAGCCATTTTTTCTACCCAACGCAAATCGCTGGTGCCAATCAAGGACATTGCTCCACCTTTACCATTTATCATTAAAAGCACATCGTCTAATGTGTATGTGCCACTGAAACAAAGTTTTGCCACATCAGCAGCTGCCAGCTGACCTGCTCTGTTTGATGAAAATGGACCAGTTCCGTTTATACCATCATTTACATCAATGACTCGTCCCATGTAATGTGCACCCACGCTGACACCACCACCCAAGTGAGCAATAACCAGCCTGAGATTTTCATATTTGCTTCCCGTATTTTTTGCATAAAGCCGTCCGATAGCTTTGTGATTCAGTGCATGAAAAAGCGATTTACGGTGAAACAATGCATGACCCGACACACGTGCCACATCTTGCATTTCGTCCACCACTACTGGGTCGGCAATGAACGCTCTTGCTCCGGGAATATGTGCAACCAGCGACTCGGCTATCAATCCACCCAAACTACTGGCATGTTGACCCTGAATGCCGATAATAAGGTCTTCGTGTAACCGCGCATTCATCTCATAAACACCCGATTCCATAGGTTTCAGCATTCCACCTCGACCCACAATTGCGTGTAGCATGTTGATATCAACATGTGCATTTTTCAACTCTTTCAGAATAATGTCTTTCCGAAAGAGAAACTGGTCAATAATTTTTTTGAATGGTTTAAGCTCTTCGGGCGAATGCTCAATATTGCATGAATAGATGGATTGTTCATCCTTATATAGGGCAATTTTTGTGGAAGTGGAGCCCGGATTGATGGACAAAATAAAAAATGACATACAAAAGGTGTTGTTTAAAGGTTAGCCCTAAAACCCGATTGAAACTGTCAATCAGGGATTTGGTGCATATTAAGGTTAATCAAACGTAAAATCAACTGTCACTTCATTACCGTGAAACACGGCCGGAACCATCGCCACTCATTAGATTTTCAACTTCAGCTACAGTAATAAGATTGAAATCTCCCTGAATGGTATTTTTGAGGCATGAAGCAGCTTGAGCGAAATCAAGCGCCTTTTGGTCATTGTCAGGATATGCTATTAATCCGTAAATCATTCCACCCACAAATGCATCGCCAACACCCACACAATCAACCACATGTGTGATGTCGTATACTCTCGATTGTTTGAGCGATTTATCGGAATAAAGCACTCCGGCAAGCGTATTATGGTTGGCATTAATTGTATTGCGAAGTTCAATGAAAATTTTCTTGCATTTCGGGAACATATCCGCCACTTTCTTTGCCGACATTTCAAATCCGGCTGTATCCATTTGATAATCTGTATCTACAGCTTTAAAATCGGGTGTTGAAATTTTCAATATCTTTCTGTATTCGTCGTGACTGCCAAAAAGCACATTGCTATAGGCAACCAATTCGGGCATTACCTCATCGGCAGTTTTGCCGTAATTCCATAGGTTTTTTCTAAAATTCAAATCACATGATATGGTAAGTCCCATTTTTTCAGCTACCAGAATACCTTCTTTGCAAACAGCTGCAGTTCCTGGCGATAACGAGGCCGCTACACCCGACCAGTGAAACCAATTTGCATCTGTAAACACTTCTTTCCAGTCAATCACGCCCGGGCTGATAGTTGCAAAAGCAGAGTCTTCGCGGTCGTACACCACCTTCGAACCACGTGCGTTAGAAGCATTTTCAAGAAAATAGATTCCTAACCGCTTTCCAACATGAATAATATGTTTTGTGCCTACATTGTGCGATAGAAGTTCACCTACACATGCCTGAGCTATTTCATTGTCGGGCAAGCAGGTAATAAAATCTGAATCAAGCCCAAAATTAGCCAACGAGACTGCCACATTTGCCTCACTTCCGCCGAAAGAGGCTACATATGCTTTTGCTTGTGAAAAACGCATGTAACCCGGTGTTGTCAATCGAAGAAGAATTTCTCCGAAGGTAATTATTTTATTTTTCAATGTTTGTTGTTTTTAGATAGTCCAACTCATTTTTTGCACGGCTTTCTTCCATTCTAGAATTAGCTATAAATCATTATCCATTAGACAATAAACGGTTACTTTAGGTAACCGTTGCCTTTTAGGCAAAGGTATGAAACCCTTTTGTAAGCGCAAAGGAATTTTACAGAATATGGAGGATTATTCTCTAAAAATAAACTATGAATTATTTATCCTTCACCCTCAATTTGGTTTGCAGATGCAGGGGTTCACCGCTGTTGGTTATGCCTTCAATGGTTACCGTGTAAGTACCAGGACGGTCGGCAGTAAAAAACGATACTTTGCCCGAATTGTATTTGCTTATTAATACGGCAGGATTCCAGTATATGGTAGTGCGTAAGTCAGGGTTTGCATTGTTGATTTGCTCCTGAGTTTCATATTTTGGCGAATAGAACTGAGAGGGTATGTAATATCCCAAAGGGCGAACAATGGCAAGCCCCGGCGAAGTAATGGATCTTTTTGCAAAATCGGCACCGGTTTTAAAGCGGATTAAAATTACTCCACTGCCGCCAGCTCCACCAAAAATGGCAGCTTCTGATCCTTTTATCAGATTTACATACTCCACTTCACTAGCGTTAATAGAGGTAAGTAGCCCTACCACATCATCATCCGGATATGGCATATCGTCAATAATTACTCGCGGATTGTGATGGCTCCCTCTGATGGAAATTGATTCTCCCATGATGCTGACGCCAGCATATGTACGAATAATATCTAACACACTTTGACCCGAAAAGCGTTTCTCAAGATCTTCGGATCGGAGGGGATTACCCATACCGGCATACATAGGGTTTTCGTCATTTTGCTCTTTCTTTGAAGCAGTAACGGTAACCTCTTTGATGTGATATACACGTTCACCGCCTTCGTAATGAAATTTTTGCGACATCAGGTTCATATAATCATCAATTTTTGAATTTATATGACCTACAGAGAATGGATCCATCGAAGTTATGAACGGGAATTGATCCTGATCCATAGTAAGTGATACAGTGTCGTGTCCCTTTTTTGAACGTGCCTGCACCATAAAAATAGTACTGTCGGGGAATGCAATTCCATCTGCCACAAATTCACCTTTTTCGTTGGCTATTACAGTTTTGAACAATTTTTTCTTCATCCCCATCACAATTACCTGTGCATCTTTGACTCCTCTACCCAGTATATTGGTTATTTTACCGCTAAACGACTGACCTTCTTCCAAATAATATTTATTGACTGGAAATTTGGATTGTACAATGGAGGGCACATTAAAGCGGGTCCAACCATGCGTAAGCATAACCAAGTCTAATGTATATTCTGTTACTGAATTAGTATGGGCGAAATAATAATTCGGATCTTCGATATAGCCTTTTAAATCGGATGTAAGCAAAAGAGTGGAAAATATATTGCCGGACAACGAATCTAATTTCACCGCATTATCATCGGTTACCGATAGTGAAAAGCGGCCAGCTACCAATGAATCGGAAGGGTTTTTTAATCCAAATATCAGGTTTACTGCCTGACGTGGTGAATATTCGTTTTTGTTTTTCTCAATTGATATATGGGTTTCAGCAGGGTGGTTTACAAAAGTCAATCGTTCGCTCAACGCATTACCCTGTTCATCGAGCAATAAAAAATGGATAATTCCCGATGGAAATTTAGTGGCAGCAATGCTCCCTTGCAAGCGGGATGAATCGACAGCCTGCACAAGTAATAATTGGCCCTTGTTATGGGCCAGCAGGTAGAGATGTTTGGGTATTGCCTGCTTATTGGGTGAAATAATTTCGTAATTCAATTTTTCTTTGTATTTGCTCATAATCAACCCAATGCCTTTGTTAAGAACAAACGGCAAATTGAAAGTTTTAGAAAGGTTACTGCCCTTCACCTTCACTTTGGCATAATAGGATGTTGGAATAGAATCGGAGACAAACAGGGCAAAAGATCCCATGCCTTTATGCATACTTTCAAAAGAAGTTATACTATCGCCGTGCTGATTAAATACGGTACCGTTTACTTCCACGGATAATCCGTTTTGACCGATTGCTTTAAATGCGATATTGCGTAATCCGTTGTTTATCAGATTGCCTCCTTCGGGGAAAAACTGAAAATCGAAGGTAGAGTTTTCTATCGGAAGATAGAATGTATTACGATAGTCATATGTATGATCGTTGAAAGCTACCTGAATTCGGTACTGTGCGGAGCTCTCGGGTTTGAAATCAAAACCTACCTTAAAATGGCCTTGTGCATCGAGCGAAACTGAACGGGTACGAAGTAATTTATTACCTTCAAATATCTGATAATCAATGTTTTTTTTGTTGAATGAAATTTTTTCTGAAGAAGTAAAACGAACATCGGCAGTTATTTCTTTTGCTCCATTCTGTTCGTATTTTACCGTACTCTGAATAGATTTATCAATCGCATTCCCGATATGAATATTTTTTTGGAAGAAATAATCCGGTCCTGCATTTTGCATCCACCACGAATAAGCACGCAGGTGATAATCGCCTTCAGGCATATCGGATGGAATAATAATGCTGCCTGCAAAGCCAAGCGAATCTTTACGAATTTTGTAACGAAAACGAACCGAATCGCTTTTGTTTATTAACTCTACATACACAAACTTACTATAAGGGCTTAGCTGCAAGGTGTTTGCATCGGTTAGATAAGCCGAATACCAGATGCTTTCGCCTGCGCTATAATAGGGCTTATCGAGTTGAAGATATAGTTTTTCGACGGGGATTTTGTTGAAACGTTGGAATTGTTGGATTGCCTGCGATACAAAATCATTGTTTGTGGATGTTTGAGCGGATATTCCGGATATGCTCAAACAAATAAAAGCAGCAAAAAGGGAAGTTTTACGAAGCATAAATATCTATTTAATATAGTATTATATGATTTTTCATGTTGCGGAAATCATTATAATACAATTATTCTTTCGGAGGAAATATTTTACAAATATAGAAATTGCTTATGGTATAATAACAGAGATATTACTAAATGTTGTTCATTGAATTAGTTGATACAATCGCTTAATGAATAAACTTTTGACTCATATGCGGAACTAAAGTTTAAAATGAGGGCGCTAATAAGCAAGAAGGCCATCTCTATTGGAAATGGCCTTCTGCAAATTATCTTCAATTAAACTTGTGGTGTGGGAGCCGGATGCTCCACTTCTGCAACCAGTTTTTGTTCTTCGGTGTTTACAGTCATTTTCACCGTGTCACCTTGAGCAATGGTAGCTTTCATAATGATTTCCACCATTTCGTCTTCCACATATTTCTGTATGGCGCGTTTCAACGGGCGTGCACCAAACTGAACATCATATCCTTTGGAAGCCACAAATTCTTTGGCCTCATCGGTTAATACAAGATGATAACCCAAGGCTTCGATTCGCTTGTAAAGCCCTTCCAATTCGAGATCCACAATTTTTAGAATTGACTCTTTACTCAATTGGTCGAACATTATCACTTCATCCACTCGATTCAAAAACTCGGGGGCAAAGGTGCGAGTCAGCGCTTTTTGAATCACACTGCGCGAACGCTCGGTATTGGTTGACGACGTGTCTTCCACCCTGAACCCGATTCCGGCACCAAATTCTTTGAGCTGGCGGGTTCCCGCATTGGACGTCATTATGATGATGGTATTTTTGAAGTCGATACGACGACCTAAACCGTCTGTCAGGTGACCTTCGTCAAATACTTGCAGCAAAATGTTGAAAATGTCGGGGTGAGCCTTTTCTATTTCATCCAAAAGAATAATAGAGTAGGGTTTACGACGCACTTTTTCGGTCAATTGCCCGCCTTCTTCATAACCCACGTAACCCGGAGGTGCCCCAATAAGGCGCGAAACCGTGTATTTATCCATATATTCGCTCATATCCACCCGTATCAACGAGTCATCCGAACCAAACATGAATTTTGCTAATGATTTGGCTAAGTGAGTTTTGCCTACACCAGTCGGACCCAGAAAAATAAAGGTTCCGATAGGCTTGTTTGGGTTTTTCAATCCCACGCGGTTGCGTTGAATGGCTTTCACCACTTTTTCGACAGCATCAGCTTGCCCAATCACCTTTTTATTAATGCTTTGTTGCATTTCAATAAGGCGTTCGCTTTCAGCTTGTGCAATGCGCTGCATCGGCACACCCGACATCATGGCAACGGTTTCGGCCACTTTATCGGCATCTACCACCTGACGTTGTTCTTTGGTCGCTTCTTCCCATTGTTTGGTAGCTAACTCCAATTTTTCGAGACATTTTTTCTCTGTGTCGCGATATTCAGCTGCCAGTTCAAATTTTTGTTGTTCTACCGCTTGTTGTTTTTCCAATTTAGCCTCTTCGAGATGCTTTTCGAGTTCTTCAATTTCTTTCGGAACCACAATATTGGAAATATGCACTCTTGAACCCGACTCATCCAATGCATCGATTGCCTTATCGGGGAAACAACGATCGGAAATATATCGGTCTGTCAATTTGACACAAGCAAGTATGGCTTCCTGTGTGTAGGTCACACGGTGATGGTCTTCGTAACGCTGTTTGATATTATTCAAAATCTCAAGCGTTTCGTCGGCTGAGGTCGGTTCTACCACAATTTTTTGGAAACGACGCTCCAGCGCCCCATCTTTTTCAATGCTTTGGCGATATTCATCGAGCGTAGTAGCTCCGATACATTGAATTTCGCCGCGAGCCAGCACGGGTTTCAGAATATTGGCTGCATCGAGCGAACCCGCTGCTCCACCGGCTCCCACAATGGTATGAATTTCGTCAATAAAAAGAATAATCTGCGGATTCTTCTTTAACTCGTTCAGAATGGCAATAAGCCGTTCTTCGAATTGTCCCCGATATTTTGTGCCGGCTACAATCGAAGCCATATCGAGCGAAATAATACGTTTGTCGTAGAGTGTGCGTGGCACTTTATGCTGCACAATGCGCAATGCCAAACCTTCCACAATGGCCGATTTTCCCACTCCGGGATCACCAATCAGTACCGGATTGTTCTTTTTGCGACGGCTCAATATTTGTGCAACGCGTTCAATTTCACGCTGGCGCCCAACTACAGGATCGAGCGAATTCTCTTTTGCCGCTTTTGTCAGGTCACTGCCAAAATTGTTGAGCACAGGAGTGTCACCCACAGTTTTTGTTCCCGGTTTTTCTGTTTTTTGTTGCGATAATCTCGGACCATTGTCTTCATCATCTTCTTCGTTTTGGAAATTTCCTCCCATATATATATCTTTTTTTTCTTCAATTACAAGACGCACAGCGTCATAATTAACATCTTCACCGCTCAATAATTGAGAAGGAAGATTGTCTTTTTCTTTCAAAATAGCTAATAGCAGATGCTCAGTGTCAGCAATATCTTTGTTGAGCGAGCGGGCTTCGAGATAAAGAATTTTTAAAATTCGTTCTGTGTTCCGTGGCACAGTCAAATCATTAGACAATACCACATTATCAGTCTTTATCCGTTCTTCAATATTCTTTTTTAGTAGTGTTAAATCAGCATGTAGCGAAGTGAGAGCCTCAATGGCCTTGCCTTCGCCGTCGCGCAATATGCCCAGCATCAGGTGTTCAGGCCCAATGTAGCTGTTGCCTAAGCGTTCTGCTTCTTCGCGGCTATAGCTTAACACATCGCGTAGTTTATCCGAAAATCGGTTTTCCATTATAGTCTACTTTATTTATTATGTCTCACAAAAATAGGGAATACTTTTCCCTTTTCCCAATCTTTAGTGCAATTTAACAGCTATAATCGGGGTTTTTTCATAAAAATGTCCTTTTTTAGCTCTTATGCTGCAATATGTTATAATCTTTCAAACGGTGTGCCAAGCTAAAAAAACGGTAATTTTGACAGTTGCTATGGTGTAGGCAGAAAAAGAATACTATTTTTGCATCAGACAGAATTTAGAATGAGAAAAAAGAAAAAACAACTCAGCTTCTTCATTATATTATCGCTTTTATTGCTTGCGTTAGTCTTGCTGGCACTCTTCATCCATCCCCTTTTGAAACCGCACATGTTTCGCATAAATACATGTAAATGTGATTTTTGCAAAGATGCAGCAGCTCCTGTGGATTCTACTGCATTGTTGGATGACCTCAACGTTGTGCAACTGGAACATGCACAAATCGGCGGCTTGCGACAGACTTTTGACACTGACAGCGATTTTTTGAAATCAGTAGATGGTCTGTTGAAAAAAGATGTGTTGGTGAAGATCGAAGATTGTCGTTTCTTTCATATCGATCAGTTGAAGCATTCTCATCCTTATTTGGTTCCCGAAGCCGTTAATCTACTGAAAGATATTGGGGTGGAATTTCATAAACGACTAAAAAGCAATGGGATGAAGCCTTATCGGTTTGTAATTACATCTGTATTTCGCACAGACGAAAGTCAGCACAAGTTGGGCCGCCACAACACAAATGCCACTACTAATTCGGCGCATTGCTATGGTACCACCTTCGACATCACCTACAATAAGTTCATGGATGGCGATTCTGTCTTTTATCCTGCCAAGGTGCCGGTAATTTTTAAGCAAACATTGGTTGCCATGCGTTTGCAATGCCGGTTTTTGATTAAAAAAGAACATCGTCAGAGTTGCTACCACATTACAGTAGTGATTTGTCGCGAAAGCCTTGCAAACAGGCGTATTGGAACAAATTAGTTGTTTTTTCGACAAAAAAGCGATATAAATCTCATTCAAATCAAGATTTTATTTTACCTTTGCAGCCCGAAATGACTCCGTAGCTCAGTTGGTAGAGCAATTGACTCTTAATCAATGGGTCGAGGGTTCGAGCCCCTCCGGGGTCACTTTTTGAAAAGCGCCTGTAACGTATGTTACGGGCGCTTTTTTTGTCGAATTTCTTGTTTTTGTTTCGTTTATTTTTTATTTTTTGCTTCTTTTGGTGTAAATGATTGATTAGTTGCTGTCTTTTGATTGATATTCTGTTTCCCGGAATGTTAAAGTTTTGGCTTTGACACTTTTATAAATGATTAACAAACAAGTATATATGTAAAATATTTTTGGTTTTGCTTCAGGCAAATTAAATATGTGTTGTATAACATGTTTTTTTGTATTCGGAAGTAAAAAAATGTGTCTATTTTTGTCAGCACAGTACAGCACAGTATAGAATATTGTAAGCAGCTGTATAACAAACAACTAACATTTAGTATCTAAATTTTCATACGATGTTTGAAATAGAATTTTCTCAACAAACAACAAAAGTGAAACAATTGGCTGATGCCATTCAGGATGCTATATCAATAGGTGAGTACTCGGAAGGAAGCTCACTGCCCTCCATAAACGATTTGAGCAAACAATGTCATGTGGCACGCGACACTGTATTCAAAGCCTTTCAATTACTGAAGGAATCAGGTGTTATTGAATCGACCCCGACAAAAGGATATTACGTAGCCAACTCCATGACTAATATTTTGGTGATGTTCGATATTTTCAGTCCATACAAGAATGATATGTATCACGCATTGACCAATAAGTTGCCGGTCAATTATAAAGTGGACTTGTACTTTCACCATTACAATCACAAAATATTTGATTCCATTATCAGAAATAGCATTGGTAAGTATAATCTCTATTTGATTATGAATTATGCTAACGATTTGTATTCTAAAGTGTTAGATGAACTGGATAGTAACCGGGTACTCTTGCTCGACTTTGGGAAATTTGAAAAGGAAAAATACGCATACATCTGTCAGGGATTTGATAACACACTGTATGAGTGTCTTTTATCAGGATTGGAATTGTTTAAGAAATATCGAAAAATTTCAATGATATTTCCATTAAGCTCAGAGCATCCACGAAGCTGTATCGGTTTTTTTGAGAAATTTTGCAAAGATTATTCGTTCGACCACGAGCTGATAAGCAAAGAGAGCATCACCGAACACGATGTGCATAAACATAATGCATATTTGATAGTTCGCCACTCAGACTTGATAGAGTTCACCAAAATTTGTCGTAAAAAGGGCTTGGTAATGGGCAAAGATGTGGGTGTGGTGACAATAAATGATGCGCCGATGCTTGAAGTGATAGAAAACGGAATTACATCCATATCTACCAATTTCAAACAAATGGGAAGTTTGGCTTCCGAATTTATAAAAACAAAACAAAAGATTCAGACGTATGTTCCCACACAGTTGATTGTCAGGGGATCTCTTTAATTTTTTATACGATACTGTGAACGTACACGACACATAAGGTATTTTGATAATATTAGAATTAGGTTTAGATTGTTTATAAAGATGAAATCAAAAAAAATTGCATATAAAAAGCTGAGCGGAATTATTCCTCCAATGGTTACTCCACTTCTTAGCACCGAGAAAATTGACTCGGTGGGGGTGAAAAATTTAGTAGAGCATCTTATTGAAGGCGGTGTGAGCGGCATTTTTATTTTAGGGACAACAGGCGAAACTCAACATTTGAGCATCAAAACACGGGAGACACTTATTCGCGAAACTGCAGCTGCGGTGAATGGCCGTCTGCCTTTGTTGGTAGGCATTACCGATACTTCTTTGAGCGAGAGTTTGTTTCTGGCCGGAGTAGCGAAAGAGTGCAATGCCGATTCGGTTGTGGCAGCCCCTCCCTATTATTTTGCATTGGGACAACCTGAATTACTGGAATACTATCAGGCTCTTGCCGAAAAAAGTCCACTGCCATTGTATTTGTACAACATGCCTTCGCATACCAAAGTAATGATTGAACCCGAAACGGTAAAGAAATTGTCGGAACACCAGAACATAGTAGGTTTGAAAGATAGTTCTGCAAATGGAGTTTATTTCCAGAAGTTGCTATACCTGATGAAAGAAAATCCGGAATTTGCACTATTTGTTGGGCCAGAAGAAATGATGGCTTCGGTGGTGCTGATGGGAGCAAGTGGAGGTATTGCTGGAGGTGCCAATCTATTTCCACGACTGTTTGTCGATTTGTACAATGCAGCTGCCGCAAGAGATTTGGAAAAGGTATTCATCTTGCAAGATAAGGTAATGCAGGTAGGTGATGCACTATATGGAATTGGGCGTTTTGGATCCAGTTATATCAAAGGAATAAAAACAGCATTGGCATTAAAAGGTATATGCAGCGATTGCTTGGCACAACCTTTTAATACATTTCAAATGCCTGAACAACAAAAAGTTCAGGTTGCTCTGATGCAATTAGAATCCTTATTGAAGAAATAAAACACAACAAATTAACAAAAACAAACTTTATCAAAGATTTAATTGACCAATTTTTGGAATACAAAAGAAAATAGTTTACATTTGTAAAATAAATATCGTAAAATTGTTAATAAACATGTTTAATTAAAAAATCGAATCTATGAAGATGAAAAACAAAATCAGGGTAGCCTTAAGTCTGATCTGTATTGGGGCCGCTCTATCGGTTACATCGTGTATAGACGGATTCAAGGACGAAATGACTTGGTCGTCTGGAGTTGCAAACACCCAATTGGAGTCGCCGGCGGCAGATAAAATTGTCGTTACTCCAAGTGCGGATGGTTCTACACTAACAGTAAGTTGGCCTATTGTAATGGGTGCGGGCGGATATTCATTTTCACTTTATATAGTGGATGATCCTGCGCATCCGGTGCTTGTTGGTACAGAAAATGAAATTGTGGACGGAACTACAGCTGTACGTCCCATGGCAGAAGATACCCATTATAAAGTGGTAATTAAAACTTTGGGTAATGACAAATACAACAACAAGGAAGCTACTGCTGCCACTGAAAAGGCATGGGATAATTTGTTGGCTGTTACTGCAGTTATACCTGACGGGACGAATTTGACGGATTATTTTATTGCTAATCCTATGCCAGTTAGTACAAAGGAATTGTGTTATGAATTAGTAGCGGGTGGGAGTTACACCATGAACGGTGATGTGGCAGTTGGAACACAAGTTACATTGCGTGGCAACAAAATTACCCATCCAAAAGTAACTATGACAAACGGATCTTTCGTAAACAACGGTGCTGGATTCAAAATGAAATTCTTTGACATTGACTACTCAACTTTTGGGGGAACTGCAAGTAATGCGATTATTCTTATGAATGCGACCCCTAACCCTAACATTACATTATCAACTGGGGGATATACAGTGATACCGACTACGTCTCCATTTGCCATACAATCATGCAAAATAACAGGGTTGAAGTACTATCTTTTCTTCGATAATTATAGTAGTAGTAGTCCCACCAAGAAATATGCCATTGGGACATTCTTAATCAAGGATTGTATTATCGGACAAAATTCAAATACGTTTAATCAGGCAACTATACGATTTGGAGGAGGAATGGTAAAAGATATTACTTTTACTAACAGCACATTTTATAATGAAGTAGTGCCCAATAGTAGCAATCGTATTTGTCAAATCTCTTCTGGTAGTGCCACTAGTGTAAAACCAGCCACAGAGACATGGGCAAACGGGAGCTTTATCATTAACAATTGTACCTTCTATCAATTTCCACAAGGAGCTCAATCTTTTAATTCCAATGGAGCTATGGGAAATGTGGGAGATAAAATAACGATACGAAATAGTATAATTGTGAATTCTGGAGAGCTTGCCAGTGCTTCCGGTGGTAATGGTTTTGTTAGACGATTCCGCAGAGGAAGTCTAAACGCAACTTTTACGGGAGGCGGTAATACGTATTGGTATAATGGTTCTGTGCCAATAGGAGAAATTTCAGGCACTACTGCCGACACGAGTGGTGATTATATTCAGACTGATCCTAAGCTTTTATATCTGGGTAACGGAGTGTTTACGATGACAGGACCTGATCAGATTACACGCCGCACCGGCGACCCACGTTGGTTACCTGCTCAATAAGTATATAATATAAACTATTAATATAAAACTATATATGGAGAAGAAATATTTAATTCTCAGTTTTTTTCTGAGTTGCATGCTGGCATTTATTTGCCCTATATCGGCTCATGCTCAGCAAATCCAGAAGGTTAGCGGTATTGTGGTGGGAGAAGACGAACAACCCATTATTGGCGCAACCGTAAAAGCAGAAGGTACTCCCGTGGGAACAATTACGGATATTGACGGGAAGTTTTCTATAACAGTACCCAAAAACGGTAAATTGACTATATCCTATTTAGGGTATACCAGTCAGACGATTTCGGATTTGAGAAACCCGCATGTTGTCTTGAAAGAAGACGTGATGAAATTAGACGAAGTAGTGGTAGTAGGTTATGGTACTCAAAAGAAAGCCCATTTAACCGGTTCGGTAGCCACCGTGGCAACGAAAGATATAAGTGATCTTTCAGTTACCAATTTGTCGTCAGCATTGAGTGGCCAAGTGAACGGGGTAAGTGTGAGCGAATCCGGTAACCGTCCTGGAGACGCTGCATCTATTGTTATCCGCAACACTAATTTGGCAGTTAGCGCACCCTCAACGAGTACCGGATTATTAGTTCCCTTATATGTAATTGATGGTTTTGTTTATACTCCGGAAACAGGTCAAACAGCATTCAATAATTTGGATGCCAGTATGGTTGAAAGTATATCGGTTTTGAAGGATGGGGCAGCAGCTATTTACGGAGCCCGTTCGGCACAAGGGGTAGTTCTCGTAAAAACAAAGCATGGACAAATTGGTAAACCCAAAATTTCCTATAGTGGACAATTTGGTTATACCGACGAATTTTACCGTTCCAAAATGATGGATTCTTATAACTTTGGACTAATTTGGAATGGCATACGTGCTGCCGATCCAACAAGCCCATATGATAAGAAAAATGATTTGTTTCAAGCTGATGAATTAACAGCCATGAAGACTTTGAACAATGATTTGTTGGACAAATACTGGAGTTCAGCCTTAACTCAAAAACATAGTATCAACGTGAGTGGTGGTAGCGAAAGTTCAACTTATTTTGGGGGGATATCTTATGTGACACAAGATGGAAACCTAGGAAGGATAGACTATAACCGTTGGAATTACCGTGCCGGAATGGATGTTAAAGTTAACAAATGGACAAAAGCATCCTTTCAGGTATCTGGAGACTATGGAAATACAACAAAAGCAAACGTTAAGGTTGGTGGGTCAAATGCCGACAAGGACTATGTGACTTTATTAACACGTCCCCGATATATCCCTGAATTTGTAAATGGGTTGCCTATTGCAGCTTATGGTATTACCAACGGACGAGTTGAACAATCTCAGGAATACAATTACACAGTCGTTGAAAATTTGGGGAACTTTACTAAAAACATGCCTCAAAATATGACGATTAACGGATCGGTAGAATATGATTTCGGATGGTGCAAAATTTTGGAAGGATTGAAACTTCAAGGTACCTACTCTAAAAGTATCAGTACCACAAAAGACAATGAATATGGCACCGACTACAGTCTCTACAAGTTTGCCGATGGTGCACGCGGGGGTAGTGGTAGTCACCTCTACACGGATACCGAAGGCTATCCAATGAATTTTACGGGTATGACCACAGTTCCAGTTTCTAACGGTAATTACCTTAAGAGAAATATGAGTCGCAGTGACAATTACCAGTTGAACTTTATAGCTAATTATGCCCGTAAATTTGGACAACATGATGTTAGCGCTTTGTTTACTATTGAAAAAGCGGAAAATGAATCAGAATATGTGTGGGGTAACAAAACAAATCCGTACTCATTCACTAACTACCAATCGAATGGTGCAGGCGGAGATCAAACCACAGAATTCTCACGTTCGGAAGGTGGGATGTTATCATACGTAGGTCGAGTAAATTATGCCTTTTCTAATAAATATTTAGCCGAATTTTTAATTCGTTCGGATGCAAGCACCAAACTTGCTCCTGAAAACTATTGGGGAATATTTCCTTCTTTATCTCTAGGGTGGATTATTTCAGAAGAATCTTGGTTTAAGAAAAATGTGAAATTTATTGATTTTCTTAAAATTCGGGGTTCCTATGGGTTGTTGGGTCGCGATAATGTAGCTGCTTGGGCTTGGGCACAATTCTATGGTTCCGAAACTGTGAAAGGGCCTATTTTTGGCACCAGTCCGACTCTTAATGCCGGCACCCACTTCCAAATTCCTAATGCTGTACCCAATCGTGATTCTCACTGGGATAAGAGTTACAAGAGCAACTTAGGATTGGATTTGGTTTTATTAAAGAATCGCTTATCGGTCACCTTGGACGGTTATTACGACAAATATCGTGAGGTATTTATGTCAATAACGGATGCTCCTGACTATCCAGGTACAGTAGGTGCTGTGGCTTCTGCTTCTAACTATGGTTCAATAGATAACTACGGTATAGAAATATCGTTAGGTTGGCGCGACAAAATCGGTAAGGATTTCAAATATTATGTGAAACTCAATACTGGATATACCGACAACAAAATTCTTAAAGCACCCTGGAAAGATGCAGCTTCTCGCGAACTGGATGATATAATGCCGAATCAACGTGCCGACCGTGGTTTATGGGGATATCAAAGTGTCGGAATGTTTCATAGCTATCAGGAAATTGCCGAGTATTTCCAGCAAAATCACTTGGTTACATATATGGGAAAAACGCAGGCTGATGTGCAACCCGGTATGTTGATATACAATAATGTGAGAGGATCACAAAAGGCAGACGGTACCTATTACGCTCCAAACGATCCTTCAGACCCTGCAGGAAATGTGATTGATAAAAATGACAGGGTACAAATATCGAAATTCCGGAGTAATCCTTATGGGTTTACTGTAAATCTGGGCGGTGACTGGAAAAACTTTTCATTCAGTGCACAATTTGGTGCCAGTTGGGGAAGTTACACCATGATGCCGACGCAGTCGATTAGCAATACAAGTATAATTTCTACTGCATCAGGTTATGATGTGATGCAATATACCAATTTACCTTCATTCTGGGCAGGCAATATGTTTGTGTATAAAGATGTACTTGATAACCAGGGGAGAGTAGTCGCACCAAAAAATCTGGATGCCAAATATCCTAACTTACGATTTGCAGGCGTCAACAGTGTTGCATCTACGTTCTGGAAAGTGAGTAATACAGTTGTGAATCTTCGTAACGTCACCCTTGCATATTCTTTACCAAAAAAATGGGTAAACAAGGCGGGAATAGAAGCATGCCGGATTAATATTACAGGTCAGAACATGTTGAATTTCTATAATCCTTACCCTGATCATTTCATGAGCCCGATGTCCAGTTATAGTACTTATCCTACTTTACGGAAAATCACAATGGGTATAAATGTTACATTCTAAAAATCACAACGATGAAAAAAATAAATAAATCAGTTTTCAGAGTCGCTTGCTTATTGAGCATTTTCCTTTGGATGGGGTGTAGCGACCAGTTCTTGCAAGATAAAACGAATTATGCCAATCTTACTCCC
>Ga0302285_10000621_pt1 | contig 19376 bp, 7 predicted proteins | sample III_Fen_E2_2_FD_200455 | JGI IMG/M metagenome (GOLD analysis project Ga0302285, IMG submission 200455) | Peat permafrost microbial communities from Stordalen Mire near Abisko, Sweden - III_Fen_E2_2 | ecosystem: Environmental > Terrestrial > Soil > Wetlands > Permafrost | place: Sweden: Abisko... | reverse complement strand
GTCTTTATTGTTAAGGAGACTAGGAATATTCACTCTCAATATTAGAAATCTTTCTTATTTTCTATCTCTCGTAAATAGCAGGAGGCAGCTTTTTAATATTAGGAGAGCCACCAGAAGGGAAAAGTTAAAAAGATGGTTTTTAATCTTAATTGATATTGCTATTTTACTATTAGTATTCTTGAGATGCTTCCTCGTAAGGATCTGCTATTTAATTAGCGAAGCTGCTAGGTTTAGTAAAAAATTGAAGTGACTGTTTTTTAGGAGATATTTTAGATTGAAGATCCTCAAATCGAAGAATTGAATCGATCGAATCAGTCTTCAGCTTAATCTTCCTTAAGCACATGTTCATTAAGAAATTCTTAGAAGAAAGATTAGCTTGAAGATTACTATTATTATTAGAAAAGCTTGATTTTTGAGGTGAAATTGTTGCCGTAGTTGCTGCAGATTGTGTTGGTTTGGGTGATCCAATTATTTAACAGGTATTTATTGTTGATTCTTGAGGATTATCTGGCTATTTATCATGTTTGTTTTCTAAATTATCATTGCTTTTTCCAGAATATTAAGTTTTTGCTAATACGAGATGACGGCTATTCAAAGTAGGAGAACATATTATCCCATCGTTTTTTTGAGTTTAAGATAAAAGTTTTTCTTCTTGAGATAACTCTCGCCGACTGGTTAAATAAAGTGGCTCGATCATAATATTCAATGGCGGTTACTTACTTTTGATCCCTTGCGAGAATTAAACCCTATCTGCAGAGAGGCAGTATGCTTTATTGTTTGAAGGTTAAACTGGGATATTCTTGAAAAATGGAGAATTTTTACTATTTACCAAGAGTTCATTTGATAATTTGTATTTGCCAGATAAAGTTGTCTAAAGAATCGAATTTTTGCTTGAGGAAACATTGCTGCTGTGGGTTTTACTCCAAGCAGCGCTAGATGTGCTATTCTTATCGAGGATAGGAATCTCGTTTGTAGATTTTGTGTTTTTTGGTGAGGAGAAATTCTTTTCTTCTTTTTACATTTTCTCTGTGTGCATCGACTATCCCAATAAGAGACTATCCCCAAACTAATATAATTGATTAGGAGTGTCTTCATTTCCTTGAGGTTTACCACTTAGAAAAGAGGCTTGTGCACTGTTATTATCATTAATGCCGTTTGCTTTCTGAGAATTTACGGATAATTTTTTTAAATTGATTTATTATTGTTATCGAATTAATTCCTGTTAGAGTTACAATTGATTAGGGAAATTGACTCTAAGGCTATTGGAGGAAAGTGCATGAGCAGCTTTAGGAATAGGTCCAAGGGGTTTGAGCTCACGAAGGAGAAATGAAAGTGAAGGTGGAGGTGGAGGATTTGGTTGAATTATTTATTTACTTGATTTGGAAGCTAAGGAGTTAACTGTTGGAGAAGGTAATGCTTATGATTTTAAGTTGTCAGAAAATCGCTTAAGAGTCCGTGCTGACAAAGGGACACATGAGAATATCTGTGAAGAAGGAGAAACATGGCGCTCAGCAGGTACAGGGTTTATTGGGATAGGAGATTATTGGATTTTAGATAGAGATTTGTGTTTCCTGACATTTTCAGAAACCCTATCTCTGTACTATTATCTCCACTGAATTTTTTTCATTAGTCTCTGCTGGATTATGGACTAGGAATTCGGTTTGGATTTAAGAAACCGCATGAAAAACTAAACAAAAAATCAAATAGCACCATATAATTAAAAACAACAAAAAGAAATCTTTTCAGTTTTGAAAAAGTTTTTTGTTAATAGATGATAATTGTTGGATTATTTTCTTCAAATCTTACTCCTGCTTCGATGAAATAAGCAGATGCCTTGATGGAAGTGCAAGTTGCGGTGTAGTGTCTCTACTCGAGATTATCCTTCAATAACAAATCCTCTTCTCCGAAATACTCACCCATACCAATAACTGCAAACTAAAAAATATTAAGATAATTTTCAACACAGAAAGAATGTTATTAACACTTACTGTCCTTGAAACAACCTTTCTGAGTTGAATCCTGAGTGGTTTTTTCTAACTTGTTGCTCTTCTCTTCGCCTCACTAGTCCTCTATCCATTTTCAAGATTCTTTACCTTAGTTTTTTCTCCTCTATCTGTTTGATTACTTTCTTCATCCCCTTCATTATCATTTTCCTCTAATTTCTAAGATAAACTCATTTCACCTTTGATTATGATAAACACTCCATTCGGCATATCTCCTTGGCAGAAAATAACATCATGCATCTTAAAAGTTTTCTTTTAAAAAGAGTAAAAGATCTTTTTAATCGCATCATTGGTGAGATCTGGGAAGATATGCTGCTTTAAGAATTCAAATTTCTATCTAAGATGCTTTCTATCTCGTTCAGCGAGGAGTTCTTAGTAGTCGTTCTTTTCCATGATTGCAAATTCTGAATCCAAGGAGCAAATAATCAACGCACTTCTCGGTTTCCCCTCAAGAATCCCGAGCTCACCGAAAGTACTTCCGTCTCGTAATTTATCTTTGTATTGGAATTTGAACACTCCACTATCAGTGAAGAGCCTTTCGAAACCTTAGATTTCGTTCAAGTGGAGATTCCCAAAGGCCTAAGAGGAAAAAGATCCCTTGTGTAGATCTACTAATCGCTAAGACCTTTATTTCTAAACATTATTGCTATTCATATTTTCTCTATCTGAGCTGAACTTCTACTGCAATTAAGGTAATTCTTTGAATTCCTCATTAAGTCCTTCATTGTTTTCCTTGATGCTCTCGAGCTGTTGGAGTTCTTCAGCTAGTTATTAAATCGATTTCCCAGGGGATTTCGGATTTTTTAAATGTATTTTTCGTTCATCTTCTTCCTCATCGATTTTATCAGAGGTTAGCAATCTAAACGGTTTTTATCTAAGATCTTCTTCTTGAATATTCTTTTAGAATTGCTTCAACGCAGCCATAGCATCGAATTATCCAGGTAAAAAGTTATCTTTAGTAACACTTTTCTTCATAAAACTTGACCTATGGAGTTATTAAGATTACCCTCTGTTCAAAATAGCATCAAGTGGACTGTGTTCATCTTCCCTGCTTCTGTTGATTTAGCCAATTAATAAGCTTCGATGGTTACTTGAACAGCTTAATGGAGTACCTACATTCCCATCTAACTCTTTATCTATCTTTGAATTGAAAATTGAAAGTTTGGCTTGCCCAGAATTCCTTCCTGTTTAGGGAGAATTTTCTCCAAAACAAGATAACTTTGGACTTTATGATCCTTAATTTTGTAGATCTTTCTGCTAATCTGCTTAGAATGATGATCTTCTGCTGTATTTATCAGATTAATGATCTTCTGAATGATTGTGAGGACTATTATTATTTTCCTCAGGATTACTATTAAGACTGTGTTTTCTGTCTCCACTCAAAAGTATAGCTGATGGAGATGGTACCATCATTGAATATCGTTTTGTGTATTTATGGCTATTTGATTATGTGCTTGAAGCATGAATCTACTAATATGATTCTCTTCTAGCCCACTGTTGGCCTTCAATATAAGGTGATTTCGTAGGATTTTTATTATTGCCTTGTTACCCTGTTAATTCTCTTGCGATTTTGTCTTCTTCATCGATTTCTTCCTGATAATTTGACAATCCAGTATGGGTGAATTTTTTAAATGATCGAAATGACAAACTCTACTCCTCTTCACTTATTGCTTCTGGAGATTTTGCTAAAAATATACTCACTTCACCACTCAATAAAATGAAGAACTTATCAGCCTTCGCACCTGTGTAAAAACAAAAAATAATTTAAGCTACAAAATTTTTGATATAATTTAGTCTACCAAACTCGATGACAGTTTATCCTTTGCTGAAGCTTTCATATTTTAACCTCCCGCATATCTTTTCATCGAGTTTAGCTTCTTGGTTGAATTTTTTGGAGTTAATCTTAGTGAAAAAATCTAAATCTTATGTCAAGAGTTTTAGGTTTGCAATATCTTCTTCCTTTCTTTCTCTTGGATCAAGCTTTAAGATCCTCGCAAGAACCTACCAAGCAAAACAAACAAACATTCAGACATTAAGTTTAAAAACATGGCAGTAGTTTCTTTTTCATAATATCCAATTTGTTGTCCAATCAAATTTTTTATTACTCTCCTTTTTTCTTCAGGTGAGAAATTCAATATATCTGGTGCTTAAACTCTCAAGAGAACTTTCTAAAGTACCATCATAGGTCCTTTTTTCTTTTTCTAAGGATGCGTTACGTCTTCATCTTCACTCCTCATTCTACACAGTAATCAGACTGATTGCTTATAATTAGCTGTGTTTTTTTGTTTGTTTGATGTTTTTAATTAATTAACTCTTATTTTATGTTACTTCTGCAATATTTTAGACTTTATCGTTCATTACTAAAGGAGGGGGATACTAATAATTATTTATTTTACTCTTCTTACTACACGCATACTTAGCATAGATACTTTGATTTATTTAACTGAGAATGTATGAATTTCACAATAAAATCAATGAATATTTGTATGTAACCTAATCACATTTCTACAGAGCTTCCAAAGCTAGAATCAGATGCTTAGCATTTCAATGAGTAATTGATTCATTTTTATAATAAACAAGAAGAATAAAGAAATTTTCAGGGGTGGAAAAAGCAAGAGTTGCTCTTGTCTTCGTGAGTTAAATTTTATTTGATGATTTCATTGTAAATTTTCTGAAATGAGAACGTTCTTAATTTTGATTTCGTCGCTCAAAAATTGCAAAAACCTTTAATGGGATGGAGTAGATAAATTAATTAATTGATGTAGTTTCTTGTGTTTATGGATTTTTGAGTGATAGATGAATTGCACTTTTTCTTCATTTCTTTTTCTTTTTTGTTGAAAAATAGATTATTTTGTGATAAAATATCATAGATTATTAGTGCTATTTCCCACTTATTTCTGATTTTATAAGATGCTCATAAAAGAATAATTTCATTAAAATTACAAAACTTAACATCCTCAATTCCTCAAGACAAATATTAAGGATATTAAGATAATACAATTTCAACTTTGAAAATTTAGAAGAAATAACTTTGGATCAATCGAATTCATATAAAGTAGCTAATTTTCATTGTAATGAATCTTATTGTAAGATAATTCTTTGGATTAAAAGTATCCTCATCATTTTTAAAAATTTTTTTAAAGGGTTTTTAAAGATATTGAATCTCTTTGAAGATTTAACTTTCTCTTAGTTTATTAGTCTCTACAAAAATTCTAGCTAGTTAAATCTCAATCTGATGATTCCAAAAGATTTGTTGCTAATTGATATTCATTTAGTGTTTATGGGGGTTAAGTACTGTTAGATTAGAAAAAACAGCTTATTAGAACTCATTTTTATTTTCATGTTATACATCATTTTTAGTAAACAAAATAAGGGCATCCAGTTGATATTCTCATAGTCAATGAATATTTACTAATGAATTGTCAAACTAAATCATTTTAGAAATGACTCTGGCTATTATTTCTTCAGCCTCTGCCTCTTGCCACCAATTTTATTATTTTTGTATTTAAAGCCTTGATGGATAGACTGATTCTGTGTTTCTTTAGTTAATAAACCAGTATCAGTTTTTATGACTCGCATAAGGGGTTTCTTCTATCTGATTTATTGATGTAAATATTGAAATATTCTTCAACATTTTTGTTTATTATCTGATTGTCCTCATTTATCTAAGTAGTTTTGCTTTTACACAGAATTTGAATTATATTTTTTTTTGCATCTGATATCAGACTTTTTTAGTTAATATGAAGTTAATCTCAGTAATTCTTAGCTGTTCAATATTATTTCCAAAGCATTTTATAAGAAATTTCTGAGATTCAACTAAAATTACTCAAAGCGCATGTTCTCTTTGCTAACTATTTTTACTTTACCCTTTTCACCATTCATCTAAGTTCCCCTTGTTGTCAATCATTCCTTGATATTTTAATCTTTAATTTGTTATCTAATTTCTAATCTTTATCTGTTTGTGGGAAAGAAGATTGATCTTTGTTAATTATTTTAATGAAAATTGCTTTAAATTTGAAATAAAGGGCCTTGGTTTCTTTAATTAACTAATATTGGGAAAACAAGGTGAGGACCTGGAAGAGAAGGAAGACACCCTTGTAATAAACAATATTTTTCAAAAACAAATTTACTAAAGGAATATTACTTCTTCCAAACAAGAAGAAGGAGCAACAATATCAAAAATGAAAGCTTTAATGCGATTCTTTGCCAGCTGTGGGAGCTGTCGAAGGATCATTAGTTTTTAGCAAAAAATAAGGATTTCAATCCACTTTTAGTTTTTTCGATTCCTCTATTGAAGTTTTCATTGATCTCAACTATCATGAATCCAACAAATAAGATGACCAATATGTATCTTTAAAATAGAATCTCAAATTCAAATTGACTTGATTTGAAATAAAATGTTGCCAAAAATAACTGTTTAGTAGCAAGGAAACCTTCGTGATGATTCTATGCGATGCTATGCGATTAAATTCGATTTATGCATTCGTTTTTCAAAAATTCAGAAAAAACCAATCTATCAAAATATCAGCTGTGCATATGAGGTGGTGAAAGGAAGATGGGATGGAAGATGAGAGATAGAGAGAGAAAAAGATAAGAATAAGAAGATAAGTTGATTTTAAAAGATTGAAAGACGAAAAATAAAGGAATAAAAATTAAAAAATTCCAAAACAAAAAAATCAAAAATTCGATTGTTAAATTAATTTCAAATGAGGGATACAATTAATCTCATAAAAATCAAATTTTAATTGTGGAAGTATATGGCATCTGATGAGATAAATAAAATTGATGTCAGGGGAGGAGGTGAGGGAGGATATTGTTGACAAAAAAATGAATATGTTGAGAATGACTGAAGGATTATCTTTTACATAAAGGATAAAATGGATCGTAAGTTAGATGCTGAGTTTTCAGATTTGTTGAGTTGATTTCCATGGCGGATCTAAGAAAGAAAAGGATAATTATTGCTACAGTTTTGATGCGCGTTAACTTAAAGTGTTCAAGGCTTCTTGAAAATTAATTGTGTTTTCATTCAAAAATAGAAGATAGCAGAAGATAAAAAAAATTCGAATTCTTTTTCGTTAAATTTTCATGAAAAATTTAACAAATATCCTTTAAGATATTTTTACCAATAATAAATAGGTTCTCTTTTTTTCAAAAATTTGAAGATATTAACAAATATTTTGAGTAAGACTTAAAAAAAAGCACTTAGGATTATTAAGAAAAGGATAGGAGAAAAGGAAGAAAAATTAACAGGAATTAATCAATTGAAAAAAAACTGATTAATATTTAAGATCGAAAGATAATTTAATCCAAATATGATTTCTCCTGCGATTTAGTTTGTATACCTCATGTATTCTTCAGTTACCTTATATCCTAGTTATTTAGTAATTTCATTATATAGCATAATTTCTCTCTTTGAAATCGAATATTCAAATAGTATTTCTTAGCTATTTTATCAGATAATTTAGTTAATTCAGTATCTCGTGTATTATAAGATTGAACTACTCCCATTAATTCTCCTAGTCTCAGTTAGATTCCTAAGTTTAGGTTTTGATTAGACAGTTAATTCAGTTATTGTATTACGGATGTGGGGAATTTCTTAAAATTGTAGCAATTTTCTGTCAATTTGATAGCTTAAGAGGACATAGATAGTCATGTGTTTTAACACTACTAGATGTCCAGGCATTATCAGGCGAATATCTGATATTCGTAATTAGAGAACAGGGAAAGTTATTAAAAAGAATCCTAAATGCATCTGAGACGATGAATATGCATTAGTTGCAGTACCAATCGAAAAAAAACACTGCATGAAACTGTACAGTAATTTCAAGTCATTTGGGAGAGTCGTCATCAGAGAGAAAATGAGCACCCTTAGAGTAGGAAAGATTGTTAAAATATGTTGAAAATTAAAGGAATTTCAAGAAGTAAAAAGCTTATCTTATTTGAAAGTTTATTAAAAGTTACACAGTTTGAAAGGAGAAAAATATTGAAATGAATGGTACTTGTTGAGCAATCTAATCTGTGCCAACCCACACAAATCTAATGAAAAAAATACAATGTTTATTTATTTTCGTTCTTGGTTTGACGTATTACTATTCCTATTCTAAGATGTGGGGAGATCAAAATGAAATCAGCAAGAAATCTCAAAAAATAATTAAGAGTGAAGAGTCAGAATGACATCATTATTGGAGCAGCTTTTGTGCGAAAGAGAAAAAAAACAAAACTGAGAGAGAGTGAAGGGTGGGGGATGGAGGATAGGAGCGAAGAGAAAATTTTCAATTAGAAGCAGAAAGAGAAAGAGGAAGCAAGAGGTTGGTAGTGCAGGTGTGTTTGTGCGTGCTTGGCAATAAACAAGAAAAAAACATGAAAGTGGCTCAAAAATATGCTAAATTCTCTTAGCAGAAAATCAACTCCTGGATTTCTAAAGCTTCCCATAGTCAAACAGCGATGAAAGCCACCTTCATCTTATCAGCTTGTGTGTTTCTCTTGCTTTAACTGAGCATCTTAACAATTCTCTGCTGGGCAGCTATAATTCTCTGTATCTACTAGCTGATCAGCATTAACTTCATTAAAATGAGACAACGAGGGATCATCGGCTACCTCCCAAGGACTCTCTAAATACATCTTTTAGACAGATCTATCTTCGATCTGTTATGTGATGTCTGGTACATTCCTAAAGCATCTCAATATCTCAAAGCATTTATCAAGCCATTTGTTCAAAATATCTCCCCTGAATAAGCAGCTACTGCTTTGTAAGATCTGCCTGAGAATACAAAGAAAACCATCATGACAAAAGGGCTGATTAATATTTTCCCTAATTTTGTGTAATCTGCAATCATGCCGCATTATCATGAAAATGACAGTGGAATGCCATTTATCAAGCAGCGAGATGAGGACACTGAGGATTAAGATAGCCTAGGGTCAACGAATACAACCAAATCAACTAAGTTACATTAATTTGAAGAGGCGGAAGATAAATCTCATCCATTTTACAATAAATAAACAACATCATAATAATAATAATATTCAATCTTTAAATAACAATAACCTTCGATATTAACCAGAGAAACCACAGATTAACCATCTCCTTTCAAGGAAATCACAATTAGAAGCGCTTCTTCACCTCATAAATAGCTCACTAAGAACACAAAGCATGAATTTTCATTCAACAGCAATCTTTTCAAACTCTCCGCTTCTGAACCGAATACATTCATTGAAGCAGATAGTTCTTCAAAGCGAGCTCAATGCTTTCCTTGTTCTTCATCCTCTGATATTGACTAAGAAGACGACAATGTTCATTCTTCTTCGACGACCTTCTATGACATTTTCCATAATAGAGTAAATACAAAAATAAACTATTTTACCTTTATTTTATTTTTTATGATAATTTATTGATTTCTAAAATTACCTTCAGACAACGAGTGGTAGCGCTGATGAAGATCTCCCCAAGACAAAATTGATTGCTAGCAGTTCATCATAGCTTCTCAGCTCAACGGAAGATATTGGAAGGTTAGAAAGCTCTTAATCTTGCTCTTAAAGACCTAAGATAGCGGATAAATGGGATAAGCTCGAATTGTTCAGAAATAAACTTAAAGATAACTGCAGAAGGCTGCTGAATGGCTCTGGTGGGAAGAATTCCATTGGGAATAGCAATAATATTATTTAAAATCTAAGTGGAGGAGGAGCAAGACCAAACATTCTACATTCAGCTAGGCAAATATTAAATATGTTCCATAATATTATGGAACTCAAAAAAATGGGAAATCTCTAGAATATCGATAACAAAAAGCTTATAAAACTATTTTTAGTTTCTTCTGCATTCATGGCAGCATAAGTCGCGACTTCAAGAAGAGCTCGTAGATGGATAATTCATACTTCTCTTATGTTTTTATATGTTCTCAGCTTTTTGCTAACCACTGGTACTCTAGGCATCCTAGCATATAAATATCATGCAAACTCAGGATCTTCATCAGCAGAAATCAAAGAAATACATAAAAACAGCATTACCAATATCAGTAATAACAACTAATAGATGAAAAAGAAGACAAAACAAAGAGAAAGTGTATCAGATTGAAAATACATTTTTTTCTTTTTTAGTTAAAACTTTTTGTTTGATTTTTGTTTTGTTAAATGTAATAAAATAATCATGGTTTTCAGTAATATTTTTCAGTATTTTAAATTAATATAAACTCCCTAAAGTTGGTATTATCATTCAATTCATTTACTCTAAAACTCCATTCGGATGTGAAACCTTAACAAATTTGGTAATAATTAAATCAAGAAAGTTTTGTTCGTACTAGTTGACACAGATAAATAATTATCATAATAAGTAATTTTTATTATTGGGATCTTTGAACGCTTATTCCAACGTCAATTTACGTCCTTAAACTTATTCAAAATCAAATATGCAATCTTTAACATTCAGAGTTCAATCGCAACCAAAATACAATTTAGCATCTTTTAATTTCAAAAACTAGAACTAAAAAGCAACCCTTCAACGCATAGGTGGCATTTATTCCAAAATTTAATTGTACTTAAATGATGCCAGAACTTTTTACGTTTGTTAGCGCACCTGAAATCATTATGTTCTAGATTTTCTTATGAGTATTTCACTTTCAAAGCAAGGTTTTCTAATGATCAAATTGGAATTTAATTATTATTCTTTTTGATTTATTTGCAGAATTAAAATAAAACTAATAAAACTGAAAAATAACGTGGCTAATATGTACATAGATTCAGGGGATTCCTTAGCGTAGAAGACGGGCAGTAGAAAGCTGATCAAAAAGAGATCAACGTTCTGTCCAATATCCAAGAGCTCTAGCTCACTGGATTATGAGTTTTTAGTCAGCAGCTTCAAGATCTTTGAGGCTAACTCGAGTTTACTGCCTTATATTCAGCATTTCCAAGAGAGATAGAACATCTTTATAGCAGCTATTAACTCTATCTTTAGTTAAGATTATTCTTTAGATACATTTGCATTGCTTTATGAGCAATTTGGGCTATTCGCTACGGAAAAAGGATTTACATACAAAGAATACGCTCCGCATGCTTTAGAAGTTTACTTAACTGGGGACTTTAACGAATGGAATCCCACTTAGTACCCCCTTGTTAACGATGGAACTGGAATATGGACTCTGAATCTCAACAATGGTAAGATAAAACGATGCAGTTTTCAAAAATAGAATAGTAATTCTTTATCATGGTTTTGTTTGCTTTCTCTTCAAAGGTGAGTAGATTCCACATCTCAGTAAAGTTGCTGCGTTTGTGCGGACATCTAAAAATTAACATGTCTTTAGAGTCCCAATCGAAGCGAGGTACATTGCTAAACGAGAAGGTAAAGAAAATGGATCGTTCTGTGAAGTTTTCTGGAATCCACCTGAGAAATACATTTTCGAGAATATCCGTCCACACAAGCCAAGAGTATTCAAGATCTACCGAGCTGAAATTGGGAAAGTTAGTGCTGACAAAAAGAGCCTCACTTACGGAGAGTTCACAGAGAAAGAAATGAAGAGAATTAAGGAGTTAGGTTACAACACTCTTTTGCTAGTGGGAATTCAAGAACATGATATTCGAGGAAACTCCTATTCTGTTTCAAATCTATTTGCGATTAATTCCAACGCGGGAGATCCAAATTAACTTAAATCACTGGTTGATAAAGCACATGAATTAGGTCTTTACGTTACCATGGATATTGTTCAAACGTAAAAAAACAAAAACAAAAAACAAAAGACAAAAATCATTTTTTCTTGTGTAATCTTTTTGGTATTTGTAATACTTCAAATAACAGACATGCCTCTCCAGACTAAGGATTCAACGAATGGGATGGTAGTCACTTCAGTTATTTCATAGAAGGAGAAGAAGGGATTCATCCTTCTGGTGGGCGATTATTTAATTTTGGAAAAATTGAAACCTAGAGACTTCTTCTTTCAAATCTTGGATATTTCATGAACGAATATAAAATTGATGGATTCCGTTTCCATGACGTACCATCAATTATCTACAAAAATCATGGTAAAAATCAAGCAAATTTTAGATAGAAAACAACCAAAAATGGGGGGGTGAAATATCATTATTGTTTTATTTATTTTGCTTTTATTCTTGTCCTCAAGGTCGTAAGAACATTTGTGGCAAACTAGAAGACTATTTCACAGAAAATGCTTCCATTGATGGGTTAGTTTACTTGATGCTGGCAAACGAAACAGTTCATAAAATTAACTCCAATGCTGTGACCTTCGCTGAAGATGAAACAAGCTATCCTTCTCTATGCTACCCTCTTGACTAAGGTGGCATTGGGTTTGACTATCGCATTTCATTAAAACCAGCTTATAAGCTTCCTGAGATTCTTAATTCTTCAACTAAGAATATTTCAAATGAAGTTATTTCTCTTTTAAATGAGCGTTTCCCAGAAGAAAAAACAATATCATCACTTTGTTACAAGTTCTCAGATATCCTTCTTTCAGTAAAATGCAATTAAAACCAACAATAAATAAGTTCTTTTCTGTGATAAACTTAGGGAATCAGAGGATAGATCTCTGAATTGAAAAATCTCGCAGTGCAAAGAAGCCTTTCCCTGCATAAGATTGCAAGAATGCTAACATTATCTTACGGTGGCGATGTACTCCTAAAAAACCTGATTTTTTCCTTCTAAATCTTACTTATTTTAATAATTAATTTATCAGAGTTATTTAAACCGATATGGCAATGAATTCGGATCTTCTGAGGAGTATTTACATATTGATCTCTTGAAAATCTCTCCTTATCGAGAACTACAGAAATTTGACAGTTCGTTGTTATAACTTGAAGAAAAATACTAGATCCTCTCAATGAATGAAAGAATTGTTACTTTAAAATCTTAAAATCTTCTAGCTTTCGAAAGGGCTGAACTTATATTCTGCTTTAACTTTTCTGACAACCCAGTCACTTAATTTAAAATCGGAACCAAATGGAACTCAGATCATAATCTCGTTTTCTCAACTGATTCAGTAGGAATAAAAGATTATTTTTAATGATTTTGATGTAATTTATGCCTGGCTTATGTTTATTGTTTCTTTGTTTGCCTCCCTTTTTAGGCTGCTTTTGGTGGTTTGGAGAGAATAACTTGGAAATCTGCAAAAGTGCATCATGAGATTGTCACTGATGCTGCAGTCAGACCATTTCATTTAAAATTAGATATTCCTGCCTTCACAGCAGTTGTCCTGCAGCCAATCGAGACTGAATGAGATTGACAAACAAAACAAAAGGATTTATTTATTTGTTGTATTTTTATTTTAACATCTGCAAAATTCTTCAGTTTCTTTTTTTGTCTCATAAATTCAAGAAATAAATTAATAAAATAATCATTTTTACATAATAAAATAGCAAATTAAATGTTTTATTCTGATTTAATTATCATTTTCTAAGCAAATTATGAAAAATAAGTGCTTTTGATTTTGTTTTGTTTCTGCACAGAAACTCACATCATATCAGAGGATATTCTCTGATCTTCTTTCCAATCATCTGACTGTCCTGAACTCTTCTGCTTTCGTTCTCCCATTCATAAGCACAATCTTTTTTTAAATTCCTAACTGAGAAAGAGAAAGACATTGAATTTTTTATTTAACAAAACTGAAAAAATCTTCATAAACAAAAGAAGAAAAAAGCAAAAACAGAGAAAAAGATCATTGATTTCTAATTTAAAAGCTTCAAATGTCCTACGATACAGCTATCACAGTCTTTGGAAGCAAAGGCAACCTTTTTTAAGTTGAATATGCCATGCAAGCAGTCAATCAAGGGCAATGCTCCGTTGGTATCAGAGGCATAGATTGCGTGATTATGGCTGTTGAAAAAAAGCAAACCACTGTATTGCAAGAAGCTAGGACAATCAGAAAGATTCTTAGACTTGATGACGCTACCTGCATATGCTACTCAGGACTAACCGCAGATGCGAGAATCTTAACGAATATAGCGAAAGTGGAATGCTAGAGTTATTGCTTGAATTATGATGACAGAGTGCCGATTAACTACATTGCTAGGTACATCGCTGGTGTTCAGCAGAAGTTTACTCAAAAAAGTGGAGCTAGACCTTTTGGAATTTCTACACTTGTTGGCGGTTTTGACAGTGCAGGCAAGCCAAGACTTTATCAGACTGATCCTTCAGGAGCATGCACCGAATGGAAGGCTGTTGCGTTAGGAAGACCAAGAAAAAGTGTGATTGAGTATCTGGAAAAGCATTATGAAGCTGATTACTTATCTGAGGAGGAGTGCTTAAAACTCGCTTGCAAGGCTTTACTTGACGTTGTTGAGAGTGGTGGTAAGAACATTGAGCTCGTTGTACTCAAGCTTAAGGTAGACGAAAAGGGGAAGAAAGTCTATGACTACAAAATTGTGCCAGACGAACAAGTTGAAGCCATTATTAAGAATTCATAACAATGATTTTTTGATGTTCTGTTTGTAATCATTTTTTCTTGAGAAAATGTTCGAAATGCTTTGTTGAGAAGTAATAGAATGAAGCATTAATTATGTGGGATGAACAAAGAATGTGGATATTTAAAGGAGATTTTTTTGGATTTGTGAAAATGAGGAAAAGAAAGAAATTTGATCAAGATTCTTTTCAAAAAGTCTTGAAGAAAAAAAAGAAACTTAAAAAAATGAAAAAAAAGAATAAGAAAAAGGAAGAACAAACATTGTTTGAGAAAGAAGAAGAAGACTCACAAACAAAACCAATCCAGGCTATTATCACCTATTTTATTTTACTGCAAGAAAATCTTTTGGTGGATTCAAAAATTCTTAGATTTCTTTGAATATTTTCTAAAATGAATTATTTATTTTTTTAAGAAAAGTTCATTTAAAGCTTTTTATGTATGAGCTTCAACCCTTTTTCTCTCGAAATAACATCTCTTCAACATTAAAGAGTACTATTGTATGCAATATTATCTGACTTTCTATTTTGAATCTTCCAAAACTTCTTGTAAAAAATTAGATTCTTTTGTTCAAAAGTTTTCTTTGAAAACCTTCTCCATTGTCAAAAAGAAGCAATGTGGAGATAAAAAGGAAGATCTAATAAGTATTTAAAAATAAAAAACTAATATTTTGAATCGAGTGGAGTTGTCTTAAATAGCAGATGCATGTACCTATGACATATAAACTGATAAACCACAGGAACACAATAGTAATATTCTTCTCCTCTTCGTATGATTCTCTTTCTGACATTAAAGAAGTTAAATATTAATATTTAGATTTTAGATCGAGATAAACATCTCCCTCAGAAGACTTCTCTGAAGACCTTGGGGTGTTGGAAGTTGACAGCTCCTTGAACGAGAACTTCCTCGAGAGGTTGTCCTGGATTTCTTTTGGTAGAGATCTTCTTTCCAGCAACGTTTCCTTGATGTTTAGCCTCATCGTTGGCTTGATATCTCTTGGAGAGAGCAATCTTAACGTTAGAAGGTCTGACGTGCTCAATCTTAACGTGGAGTCTTTTTTCAATATATCTTCCGTTAACGAGTCTGTGTACGATAACACCAACGGATCTGGGGTTGATGTTGAAGACCTTACCAGTTCTGCCGTGGTAAAGTTTGTAAGGCATACCCTTGTGAGCTGAACCATCAACGAGGATGTCAACATATTCACCAACCTTGTAAGTGGTAAGATATCGGGAAATGCGTACGTGTCCCTTAGTCTTGTAAGCCTTCGCAAATTTCTTGCGGGTCATACGTCTATAACCATAACTGTGGGTCATCTTCTTCGAGGGTGCTTTGTGAGTGCTGTCTGCTTTTTTCTTTTAATTTATCTTTTATTTCCGACCTCCCTTAATTCTCCCCCTAGGTCTTTTTCAATCAAGTTTTCCTCTTCCTTTCTTTTTGTAATTTATTTCGCCCTCCTATCTTCACTTTTTTCATCCTTCCATTGTCAAATTCACAAGATAATCCTAAAGTATTGTAGTTCCTCACACTCTCATCAGTATTTTCAAAACCATCTCATCTTTTCAAAAATATTTTTTCATTTTTACTTTCTCTCCTTTCTCTTTTACCAACAATATAATCTTCAATGAGTATTTGCTATCAAACAGAGTGAATTGAATAAAATGAACAAATATTTAAAAAGACAAACATTTGAAAGATTCCAATGAGATCATGGATAAATACTTTATGTTCAAAAAACTAAATAAAATCACCTAATTCAAAGAAAATACTCCACTGCTAATACTTGACTTTTAAATGTTCTAAAATCAAAGAGATTATTGATTATTTTAACACTCAGGTGTGGATTTACTTATCTACTACTTTGGATCCTGTAAAAAATAAAAACAAATGATTCTTCCCTTTCTTTTGGGCAGCTATTCAATTCTCCTTCCCCTCCCCCTAAAATACTATTAGCCTACAGAAAAACTGCTTAATTCCATCACAAAACTACAAATAATATTTGCATTTTTGAAAATTAAAAAAGCTAGAAATAAATCCTAATATAAGCCCTATCTGGGGGGGTTTGTTGTATCACAATGTTATGATGAAAAAAGACGAATAATACACTGTGTGGCGTACGTTTTAACTCTGTAATTAATAGACTAAAAGGGATATCTAAAAGTTATGTAGACTGTAAACAAATCTATGATTATTTGTAGAAGAAAAATTTAAGTCTTTTCCCATACTATTGCGATCTTTTTTCTAAAAATCCTCAAAGCTTAAGCCCCATCGAAGTTGTAGAATTTATTTGTACAAATTAAGTAGATTATATCATTAACTTATTCATTCATGGGTGTTTAATAGCATAGAAATCCAATTTCCCTACAAAATTTGCAATCGAAAATTGAGGTTTTAAATTATTCAAATCGAATTAAGAAATGCTTCACTTGTGTGGACAATGATTAAATATCTTTTTTTAACCTACCTTACTAGTAACTCAATCTAATAAATGTAAAGTAATAGCTTTGAACTATCTTATACTTGGTGAATGATTGTACCACTTTGATAAATTCTTTTTTCAAATCCAAAGGGTAAAGGAACGATTGTTATTAAACTCTCTGGTGATCTCGATAATGAATTTACTTTCTCTTTGTTTAATTAGCACAAACAAAAACTGTATGAAAAAGAGATTATGAGCAAATAGAATAAAGATGAATTTACTCCAAAGATTCATATCAAAATGGAGGTTTATGGTTAAAGACATCTATTAGGAATGATTGAGGAACCTGAAAGTGAATAGGATTTAGTTCTCATTTCATAATAATTAGCAAATACAGCAACTTTTGAAAGTGATAAACTCAACAAAGCTATTTCAAAAAGAACCAAGAAAAGTAATTTCAATACTCAATCCAAAGCAGCTCTCGCAGCCTAAAAATAAGTTTCCTCATTCCAGCAGAAAGTCGCAGGCATATTACTTTAACTGTACACTCCCAAGGAAGCTAAGGAATACTTTCTATGCAATGACATCTACATTGAATTTGATTTGGATTTGAATGAAGAAGAATCATTCGAGAAATATAAATAATTACAGAATGTCCTTCGTCCGATTACCTGTGTGAAATTCTTGAAAGAAAGTGGATTTTTAGTTTTATAATTCGACTAAACAAAAAGAGGAATAGAGGAATTCTCCTATATAACAAAGCAGCTCAGAAGTGCTCAAAACAAGGATTTACTTAGTCTAGCGGATAGTATTGACATATACAAAGATCTCATGACGATTTCAAAATAACTTGAAGCCAAAATAACCCCCGCAGAGAGAGCACAAAGAATAGCAAGAAACAAAGTCGATTTGCAGCGATTTATATCAGAAACTGTCCCAAATATCTTGAAATCCCTTGATCCAACGAAATTCCTTTTATTCGCAATTTACGACATAACCGAAGGGTTTCATCACTAAACTAAGATGCAATACGGGATGAACGAAAAGTATATTTAGCTCTTTGGATCGACTGTAGACGAGCTAACTTCCTTGCAACTCCATGAAGGGTGGTTTAATATTTTGTAATCGAACTTCAGAAACAGATAAAGCATCGAGTTTTTCTTGAATGTGAAGGCGATTTACGAAAGCCACTTTGATTACTCCTCTACAAAGTTTGATATGGATTATTCGATGCTGACTCTAGATAATATTAGAGTCCCTGTGACAGTCAAACCTGGGCATCATTATTGTGTTAGCTCAGTCGAAAAGGAGGACGTATTTCATGAAGAGCCTCTGCTGATTGGATTGCTGCATATCATGGAAATCGAACTCACAGCATAAGCCAAGAAAATGATTCGAGATGTCAGAATTGGAAGGTAACAATAATTGAAATCAGGTAGTTCTTTGGACTTAACAAATTTTTCAGCAATAAGTTCTCCTCCAACTGTTTCGCAATTAGCAATACAATCATCTCACAATATTCCTCAATAAATTCCTTTCGTGCAACAAAAAATACAACCTTTAGTTCATTTTATACCCTTAGTTGAATCAAATACATCATTATTAGAGGAACCAACAACCAAATAAGAAGACATACAAAAACTAGAAACGAAAGCAGTTTTCACATAAAATCAGAATGGGTCAACGGGTACTTGTTAATTTATAAATTTGTGATGTTAGAATTACTAAAATTATACCATATTTTTGAGAAAAAAAGTTAAATATGTAAGACTTTTAAACTTCTCTTCTTATGTTTTTGAAGTCATTTCCAAAACTCAAAATAAGGAAATAAAATGAAACATATGCAGGTTTATTTTTCTAGGAAATCCACAAAAAAGAATTAATCATTTTTAATCACAAAATCATTACTTCAAAGTAAATTATTTGTTTCAGGCTTGTGATAATAGATTACTTCTTTTTAATTTTGCTATTAAGGCTATTTGAATCTATAGAATGATCTAAAATTAAAAATCTTTCTCAAAAAAATCAATTAAACGTTTTCAATGGGTTCTTAATAAAAATGAACATAGATAGTTAGTTTGCTAAGTCTAATAATATGAAAAAAAAACAAGATTGAACTTAAATCAAACTCTTTTCCAAAAATCCTTTTTCTCCTTCCCTTTTTCCTGCTAGTGTTTCTACATAACATTATGGATACTTAATTTTTTGTCTCCCCCAAAAAACAAGAAAATTCACCAAAAAGATGCTTTCAAACAGAATTAAGAAAAAGGAAAAACGAAAGACAAATAGAAAACAGCGTGATTCAAGGATAGATAAATAATTAATAAGAGTGAAATCTAAGGATAGCACAGTTTAGGTGATCGCTTTACTGGTGAAGTTTTCCAAAACCGACCTGTCCTCGAGTTAGTGCAGTTCGGAAAGAAGACACAGTTTTGCTGGATTACGATACAACGATGATTTAGGAATAACTTGAAGGTAGTGCGGGAATTCTTAATCCGATCAGCGGATACAAGCTGAAACATAAGAAAAATGTCAAAGATTAGCTTAGAACTGTAAAAA
>Ga0302285_10000620_pt1 | contig 19399 bp, 15 predicted proteins | sample III_Fen_E2_2_FD_200455 | JGI IMG/M metagenome (GOLD analysis project Ga0302285, IMG submission 200455) | Peat permafrost microbial communities from Stordalen Mire near Abisko, Sweden - III_Fen_E2_2 | ecosystem: Environmental > Terrestrial > Soil > Wetlands > Permafrost | place: Sweden: Abisko... | reverse complement strand
GCTATCTGAAAGAAAACCTTACATTCATTGAGACGGATTTGACAAAGGATAATAACTGGGAAGAAGCTATGAAAGGTTGTAACTATGTATTGCACGTTGCATCACCGATTTTTCTTACGTTGCCAAAAGATGAAAATGAAATGATACGTCCTGCAGTGGATGGTACCATTCGCGTGTTGAAAGCAGCACGAAATGCAGGTGTAAAGCGCGTGGTAATGACTTCCAATTTTGGGGCAGTGGGTTACAGCCACAAAGACCCACATACCGTAATAACAGAGGCAGAATGGACAGACCCCAATGAAAAAGGCTTGTCATCTTACAACAAATCAAAAGTATTGGCAGAACGTGCAGCCTGGGATTTCATCCGGGAAGAAGGAGGTAGCTTAGAATTGAGTGTTATTAATCCCGTTGGAATTTTTGGACCGTCTCTGGGACCGGACATATCAAGCGGATTTGAGCTTCTGAAGAATTTATTAGACGGCTCCATGAAGGCTGTTCCAAATCTGGCAATGAATATTATTGATGTTCGTGATGTGGCCGATTTACACATCCGGGCCATGACTCATCCAGAGGCAAAAGGACAGCGTTTTTTAGCATTGGCAGGCGGTAAAATAACATTGCCCGAAATAGCGTTATTACTAAGGAAGAAAATGCCTGACGTTGCAAAAAATATTTCTGCCAAAACATTACCTGACTGGGCTGTTTTTCTGGCAGCATTATTTAGCCTGAAAGCAAAAACAATCGCTTCCATGTTACAGGCAAGCCGCAATGTGAGTAATGCAAAGGCGAAGAAAGTGCTGGAATGGATACCGGTAGCAACAAATGAAGAAGCCATTCTTGCTGCAACAGAAAGTATGATTAAATTCGGAAACATAAAATGAGATCAACTGAAATAAAATCCTGTTATATCGGACCTGAAATTTCACCAGAGCAATTTATTGCCGAACATTTCTTTTTATATATTGCAAAAGGGATAATGCATGGCTACGACGGAAACAAAAGTTATACATTGAAACCTGGAGAATACTGCCTTGTCCGGAAAAACCATTTGGCTAGATATAACAAGGAAAAAGAGAACAATGAATTTGAAAAAGTAATCATTCTTTTTGACGAACAGTTTCTAAAAAAGTTTCAGGAAAAACACAAAACAACTGCAACTAAATTCAATTCTACAGAGGCATTTTTACGAATAAATAAAAATGAATTGATCCCCGAATTCATTCGTTCGTTAATGCCCTACTACCATGGTTCAGGAGAAATAGACAACGCATTTGCTGATGTGAAACGTGAAGAATTACTCATTATCCTGTTACAAAACCAACCGGAATTTGCAGGAGTTTTCTTTGACTACGGCATACCTGAAAAAATAAACCTGGAAGAGTTTATGAACCGCAATTATACATTCAATGTAAGCATCCAGCGGTTTGCATATTTGACGGGTCGCAGTTTGTCAGCTTTTAAAAGAGACTTTAAACAAGTCTTCAATGATACTCCGAATCATTGGTTAGTTCAAAAACGACTACAAGAAGCCCATTTCCTCATGGATAAGAAGGACAAGAAACCATCAGAGATCTATCTTGACCTGGGTTTTGAAGACTTGTCGCACTTCTCATTTGCTTTCAAAAAACTATTCGGGCTGACACCAACCGAACTGACTGGATACAAGCAGAATACCAACCGTTAATTTATTGGACTTTGTATGGTCGGACTACCCTTCATAAAGTTGCGTTGCAAATCACTCTTGCCTGAAGCTTATTAACCTTTTTAAAAAAGATATGAATTTGTGTTTAATATCAATTCGTATTAAGCTGTGCCTTATGATTACTTGCCCGTTCGTTTTAAGAAGGCGATGGGATTGGTAGAATGTTTTGGCACATGAGGCAGAAATGAGTAAATTTGCACTTTCCAAAGATCTATCCCTAACCGGCAAATATGCTGAAGGGTAGATAAATGGAAAGACGACAAAAAACAATGAAAAGATTTTTGATTTTACTATCGCTGATTGGATACTGGGGTATCACTATATTCGGGGAATCGCCGGTTGATGTGGCTGAGAATACCCTGAAAGTAAACGGGAAAAGCGAAGAGGTATTTTATTACGGATTTGCAGCAGGTGATGAACTGGTATTTTCGTTCAAAGAAGTACATGGATGGTCGTTGAAAGAACTGGAAATCAGTGAAATTCCTTCGTCAACTAAGTTTATGGATTACAAGGTAAAGAGGATTGAGAACAAAACCTTGCATATTTCTCGTACAGGCATATATAAATTTCGCTTTACCAACCCGGCAAATACGGCACGGATCTGCAAAATAAAGATCCAGCGCATACCAGCAGGCACAGGTACCCGGGAGTTCAATTCATCGGTCTACTGGCACACGGTTCAGGACACAAGCTATATCCCGACACAGGAAAGGTACCTGATGAAAAAGGATACAGTAGCCCTGACATTAGTGGAACGAATTACAAAAGTGAACTCGTCTAACCTGATAACCGGCAGGTCAAAAGCAGACCTGATCGATTTTACCTTGCCCACAGGGACTGTATCATGGAGCTATTATATCGGTGTCGGGACAGAAGGGCAGAAAGCATTTGTCAAAGCAAAAAGAGGATTTATAAATTCAGCTGCCTGTATAGCCTCTCATATCCCGGGATATGGCACCATGGCGGCACTGGCACTGTATGGCATCAATGCATTCAGTCTGATTCAGGGAGAGGATAATGTGAAATTCTGGTTTATAAATGATGAAATAAATACCTCTCTGTTCAAATTCGGAAAGAAATTCAGGAGTTTCAAACAAGGCGATGTCCTGAACGACGCTACTCAGTTGAAAAAACCGCTGACTGGAAAAATATACCTGGGTCTGGTGAACGACAACCTGATTGAAACGATCAATGTAACAGTATCGGTAACTGCCATTGTGGTCACCGAACAAAACACGGTGCGAAATAACAAAATCATGAGGATCACCACCAGAGAAGAAGCGTATCTGAAGAATTAGTATATTGACCCCTCCTCTTATTTGAAACGATTTGAGTTTTTTCACTAATTTATCAGTATTATAAAATCAACAAAATACAACATTTATTTGTTGTATTTTGAGAAAATGCGATTACTTTTGCATATTCATTTTAAACTCATTATCAGTATGAAAACAGTAACTGTAATCATGAACGAAAGGGAGCTTCGAAAATTTGAATCTTTCAAAGAAGCAGAAAAGATTGTACGTGGAATAAAGCGTGGTCTTAAAGAAGTAAAACAATCAAAAGATGGTAAAATTCAATTGAAATCTGCTCGCCAACTAGCCGATGAAATTTGAAGTTACTATAGAATTTGAGAAGTCATTAAAAAGGTTATCAAAGAAATATAAATCTTTAAAAGACGATTACATTCAGTTTCTGAACGAGCTGGAGAAAAATCCTTTTATAGGAGATGAAATAATCGAAAATTGTAGAAAAGCACGAATACCAATAAAAAGCAAAGGTAAAGGTAAAAGCGGAGGCGGACGTGTTATTTTTTATTATGAGATAGTGAACGACAAAATAATCCTTCTATATATTTACGATAAAAATGAGTTGGAGAATGTAAAAGACGACTTTATTCGATATTTATTACAATCATTTAAATAGCCTGCTTAATTTTAGCAGGCTATTTTGATTATTGATCCACGCTGCAGTTTACAGCAAGCTGGGAGGAAGATAAAATCCTCAGATTGTTTCAACCAACATATAGGCATTACAGAAAAATTTCCTTAATTTTGCACCCTGTTTCAAACCCATCAAACATTTCAAACTCTTAAACTATTCAAACTAACATAATCATGGCAAAAGAATTTAATTACCAGGATCCGTTTCCGCTTGGAAAGGACAAAACCGAATACTACCTGCTTACCAACGAACATGTTTCAGTATCGGAATTTGACGGACAGAAAGTACTGAAAGTAGAACCGGAAGCATTGACAAAACTGGCACGTGCTGCCATGCGCGATTGTTCATTCCTGTTACGCCCTGCACATCAGGAACAGGTGGCAAAGATTCTTGCTGATCCACAGGCCAGTGAGAACGACAAATATGTGGCACTGACCATGCTGCGCAACGCAGAAATTGCTGCCAAAGGTATATTGCCTTTCTGCCAGGATACCGGTACAGCCACCGTTTATGCCAAGAAAGGGAATAACGTCTTTACAAATGGTACCGACGAAGAAGCATTGTCGAAGGGGATCTACGAGACATATACAGAGGAAAACCTTCGCTACTCGCAGAATGCTGCATTGAACATGTACGACGAAGTGAATACAGGAACCAACCTACCTGCTCAGATTGACCTTGTAGCCAGCCACGGAAATGAATACAAGTTTCTGTTTATAGCCAAAGGAGGTGGTTCAGCCAACAAATCTTACTTATTCCAGGAAACAAAAGCTTTGTTGAACCCTGTATCGTTGGAGAAATTCCTGACAGAAAAGATGAAGACACTCGGAACCGCAGCATGTCCTCCGTACCATATTGCGTTTGTGATTGGTGGAACATCGGCTGATGCCTGCATGAAAACAGTGAAACTGGCATCCACAAAATACTACGATGAACTTCCTACCGAAGGAAATGAGCTGGGACAATCGTTCCGGGACGTGGAAATGGAAGCTAAGATTCTGAAAGCATCACAGGAATCGGGCATTGGTGCTCAGTTTGGTGGTAAATATTTTGCTCACGACATACGCATTGTCCGTTTATCACGTCATGGTGCTTCCTGCTTTGTAGGTATGGCCGTATCGTGTTCCGCAGACAGGAATATCAAAGGAAAAATCAACAAAGATGGTATCTGGGTTGAAAAAATGGAAGACAATCCGGGTCGTTTGATACCTGCTGAATTGAGAAACCAGGGTGAAGGCAATGCTGTAAAAATCAACCTAAACCAACCCATGAAGGAAATTCTGGCTACCTTATCGAAATATCCTGTTTCCACCCGTCTATCGTTGAACGGCACCATAGTGGTAGGACGTGACATAGCACATGCCAAGCTGAAAGAATTGCTTGATTCGGGTAAACCGCTACCTCAATATGTAAAAGACCACCCGATATACTATGCCGGACCTGCCAAGACACCGAAAGGAATGGCCTCAGGTTCGTTTGGCCCTACCACAGCGGGGCGTATGGACTCATATGTGGATCTATTACAGGAAAACGGTGGTAGTCTGATCATGATTGCCAAAGGTAACCGGACACAACAGGTAACCGATGCCTGCCAAAAGCATGGTGGATTCTACCTGGGTTCTATTGGAGGTCCTGCTGCCATCCTGGCTGAACAAAATATCAAAAAGGTGGAATGTCTCGAATATCCTGAGTTAGGCATGGAAGCAATCTGGAAAATTGAAGTGGAAAACTTCCCGGCATTTATTCTGGTAGATGATAAGGGGAATGACTTTTTCAAGCAAATAAAACCAATTATGGCTTGCTGAGAATTTATTAATTGATTAAGAAACGGCTGTCTAAATTAGTTAGACAGCCGTTTTCATTTAATTCAGTTTTAACCGGATTCCAATATTTACACTTGTCCCAGGTTGAGTTAAGCCACCATAATCGGCATAATTGGTATTCAGGATGTTATTGACATCGGTATAAATATCAAACTTCTTATGCGACCAGTTTAACCGTCCATCGAGCATAAAGTAGGGAGTAAAGTCTTTGATAATGGAAGCAGCACCATATACCTTATTCGCATCATACGTTCCCGAACGGTCCGAATAGGCTACTTTCCAAGAAGCCGATACATTCCGCAGGACTGAATGATCAACGGAAACAACGACTTTATGTTTCAGATAATCCAGTGCATATTTGGAAATAAATTCACCTGCACTTTTATCCAGTTGCAGATATGAATAATTTATACCTATTTTACGTACAATGGATTGATGAAAATAATATTCAGCCGAAACATCGGCACCAAGCGCATTGATATTTGTAAGGTTTTGGCTTATCCAATTGGCTGTAGGAGTTGGCTTAACCCAATCGATAACATTCTGACCCATTCTGTAATAGCCTACAAAATCTAACTTCCAGTTTTGTTGAAGAATTTTAGTCCCTGCTTCCAGTGTTTGTGAATGCTCAGGTTTCAAGTCAGGGTTAGCAGTGTGCTGTGGCCCGATATAATACAAATCGGTAAATGTAGGAAGACGAACTGCTGTATTGGCATCAGCAAATATTCTGACATGATCGTTGATCGAATATGCCATATCAAAACCTCCGAATGTATTTAGTCCATAAGAGGAAGTATAGGTAGAAGCAACTCCCAGAGAGAAATACCAGCGTTTAAGTTTAAGGGTTTGGTCAACATATCCGGTTGAGAGCAGGCGGTTAGCCTCATGTGTAAAAAAGCCTTTTGTTTCAAGGGGTGCACGCATTGAATCGATCGGTGTTCCAAGTACATTACTGAAGATATGCTCGTTACGCATATCAATACCAAGCGTAGTTTTCCCGAACTTAGAAAGATAAGCAACAGTGGCTTTTCCACCAGTCACATCGGTTAAGTGATAGTTCCAGCCGGCTGGCTTATTAAAGTCCAGCTCAAAACGATCGTGATGCCTGCGCCAGTATGCCTGGGCAGAGTATTCAAATTTACCCTTGTTCACTGACCAGTTCAGGGCAGTAAGAAAAGTCTTTGAGTTTTCATATTGATTCGGGAAAGCCAGTGAATAAAAGCCGCCTGCACCGAAAGATTTTAATTGTGCTGCCAGTTGCAAATTAAATGTTCCGGCATTCTTTGTTTTCAATGCCGATTGAATGAATGCACTCGACAAATCAAAATCAGTATTTGTGGTATACCCGCTGCTGCTCTTATGCGATACAGAAGCAAAGGTATGAAAGCGGTCTGTCCCAAAGCTTCCTGACACTGACTGGGCAAAATAATTAAAGCTACCACCCATCAGTTCGGCATTCAGGGCATGCTTCTCCCTGTTCTCGGTAACAATATTGATGGCTCCGCTAAATGCATTTGGTCCTAATACACGTGCGGAAGAACCTTCCAGTATTTCAACACGGCTAACATCAGACAGACTAAGTGGAATGTCGAGGTTAAAATGACCCGTTTGAGGATCAGTGATATTGATTCCATTCAACAACACCAACACCTGGTCGAACGAACCACCACGGACAGATATATCAGCCTGGGTGCCATTTGTACCCCGCTGGCGTATATCCAACCCGGTGACATAGTCAAGCAACTGATCAATACTTTGTACAGGTGTACGCGCAATCTCCGCTTTATCCACAACAGTGAGCACACGTCCCATTTCGGAATAGAGTTTATTACGGCTTGCATTTACCTGTAATTCGGAAAGGTTTACAGCCAATGAATCAGTCTTCTCCTGACTTCGGATAGTTTGCAACGATAGAAAAAATAATGAACAAAGAATAAAAGTTTTTTTCATACTGAATAAATAAAAAAACGGTTGAGATGAGATAAACTCACTTCAACCGTTCTGATTAATAAAATAAATATAGGTAACCTGATGGCACGCAGCGGCACTGTCAGATGGATTCTCACATAATGTAACTTCTTGAATCAGTTGGATTGTTGCTTCCAGGTCCATTGATTCACTTAACTTATCAGGCGATTCAGCTTCACCGGCATCAATACAACTTGAAGCTTTAGATACACCTATCGCTTTTTGCATCGACTTATCCGATATGGAAACCGCCACACAGCCAATTGTCACAGCACAAGCAAGGCTACAAAACATAGCATACCCTGCCCTGCTCCAACGACGGAAGCGAATAGATGAGGATGTTTTGATGTTTTTTGTTTTCACTGAAATGACGGGTTGACTGTTATTTGAAGGCGCAAAAGTAACCAAAATACTTTAAACTGATATACTTCAAATAAAAAAAGGTGTTTCTGGAAACAGAAACACCTTTTTAATATATTTATTTACAACTTATTGACGTAAGAAATTTTTTCTGTTTAATTTGCCGGTCCAGACATCGGAGAATATTGTAGAACCTGATTTACCTCCAACAATAAAAATTCGGTTTGACTGAAGAATCTGAGCTTTCAAAGCAGGTGGTTGTACCCCTTTTAACGCCAACGGCTTAAAGACAACGACCGATTGATAATTACGAGGCAAATAACCTGTAGGAAGGAAATTTCGAAGTGTATCGGGTATCTGCCAGCTTAAACCTTCATCTTTTGAAATTCTGTAAAAACTTTTACCTGTATTATCTGTCCTGTTACCAAAAACCAATAGCTTGTTATCATACGAAATTACTGAAGCACCTACAGACAAAGTATCCAATGAGTGGTTTTCCTTACTAAAATCAACCCAGTAAACCCCATCTTCCGAGCTCCAGTTATTTTTCAATGGAGTATTTGTAGTTGAATATCCTCCCAACACCAATACCTTAGATTTCCCGGTTGACGAGCTATATGAGACTGATGCAAAATCTTTCACCGGAAAATTGGCAGGAATGTTTCCTGTAGTCATATCTGCATTTGTAAAATTCCCATCATTTGAAATGGAGAAATGATAACTGCCGTCAGTTGACTGAACAACAGCCCATAACTGACCATTAAGGACGTATAGAAGCGAATTAAATGTATAATTGGTAACTGATTTTTTAATCCATGTCAACCCATCTGCCGAAGAATAGATATTCATTCCATCCTGAGTTAAATAAAGTTTCCCGTTAAACTGGATCATGTCATTCAACGGTGTGTTAACAGGCAAACCTGTGACAGTCGCCGAAGCCCAATTAGATCCATTAGTAGAGGTGTAGAGATAGTCACGTGCACCATCATTTAAATAGTAATACATGACATCATTCAGGATAACGGTCTTTTGACTTTTTGCAATGATGGATGCATTCAAATTATCGGAGGCTTTACTCCAGAGGTACAATTCGGGATCAACCTGATGTACATTTACGTTTATACTATAATCCTTATAGGCTTTACCATCTGCGGCATAATTTCTTAATCCCACTGGCTGCCTGAAATCAATGGTGTCCTTACCTGAACCTGCAACCAGTGCAGAATCCTTTTTATATTTATAGCCACTGCGGAATCTTAATATAGTTGCGGCTGAACTTACAAAACTAAAAGTAGGATTAACACTATCAACACGGATTTTAAAGGGCAAGGAGTCAACATTTACAATCGTATTGTCAACCAGAGTAAATACTGCTGTACTTAAATAAGGGATACTATCATTAGCAGCAAAGGTCAGTGAGACAAAGCTTGGATCACTTGACGCTACAGTCACAGTGGTTGTACTTAAACATGAACTAAGTAAAATGATAGAAGAGATAAAAAATATAAGCCTGAACTGATTGAATTTCATAAATACAAAGTTTTTTTGAACGGACAAAGTTAAAAACATTTTAGGTCATCTTTAGCGCAATTCCTAAGATTTATTGTTTTTTATCATTAAAAATGAGATTTTTGGGAGAAAGCAAAATGAAATAAATTATAAAATGAAGATATACTTAAAATTAAGCGTGTAAATGCATCTACTTTAATTCAACCATGACCGGACAATGATCAGAATGAACAGCATCTGAAAGTATGGCGGCCGACTTTAGCTGGTCACGAAGTGATTTACTCACCCAATGATAATCAATTCGCCAACCGGCATTGCGGGAACGGGCAGCTCCCAGGAAACTCCACCAACTATATTGTTCGGGGCGTTGGTCAAAGACACGGAACGAATCAACCATGCCTGAAGCTTCATATTGATCAAGCCATTCACGTTCTTCGGGCAGGAATCCCGAAACACCTTTTTGTCTTTCAGGATGGTTTATATCAATGGGTTTGTGGCAGATATTATAATCTCCGCATACTACGATATTGGGCCTGGTCTTTCGTAAATCATTTATAAATGGGGCAAAAGCTTTTAAAAATTCCATTTTCAAGGCCTGACGTATTTCTCCTGATGAACCGGAAGGAATATAGACACACACAACAGATAAATCCCCAAAATCGGCACGGATTACTCTTCCTTCAGAGTCAAAACCTTCATGTTGCATGCCAATAACAACATTGTCAGGTGCAATGCGGCTTAGAATTGCAACACCGCTATATCCTTTTTTTTCAGCCGAATGGATGAATGAAGTATAACCCAGTTTCGCAAAAAGCATTGTATCAATCTGATCCGGCTGTGCTTTAGTTTCCTGCAGGCAAAGCACTTCAGGATTTTCCATCTGAAGCCACTCAGTAAAATTCTTGCTTAGTGCAGACCGAATCCCGTTCACGTTGTACGAAATAATTTTCATTGATTTACCTTTTTGACTTGTTTAAATAATTCTGATGCAAACACAAAATCATTCAGTGCTTCATTATGAACATGAAAAATGTCTTTATTGTTCCCTTGCCATGTTTTCTCACCCTTTTCGATAAAGATAATATTTTCGCCTATCTCCATAACCGAGTTCATATCATGTGAATTAATTATGGTCGTAATTCCAAAAAGATGCGTGATTTCATGAATCAGCTTGTCAATAATGAGTGATGTTACAGGATCAAGCCCTGAATTTGGTTCATCACAAAACAGATAGGTTGGCTGAAGGGCAATAGCACGTGCTATGGCAACTCTTTTTTGCATGCCTCCACTAATTTCTGATGGAGCTAAACCGAATGCTTTTTCTTCCAGATTTACCTGCTTCAGGCAGAAATAAGCACGTTCAACCATTTCTTCTCTTGAAGTTGGAGAGAACATCTCCAATGGATACATTACGTTTTCCAATACAGTCAGTGAGTCAAAAAGCGCTGAACCCTGGAATAACATACCTACTTCACGCCTTAAAACCCGGATATCCTTCATCTTCATATCTGGCAAATTACGACCATCGTATTCAATACGCCCTTTATCAATGCGGTGTAATCCAATGATGCTTTTCATTAATACAGTTTTTCCTGAACCGCTTTGACCAATAATCATGTTTGTTTTGCCTGTTTCAAAAACAGCAGATACATTTTTCAGTACCTGATTTCCGTCAAAAGATTTATCTACATTTTTTACTTCTATCATTTTCTCTTTTAATGAAATTAATTCAACATTAGACTGGTAATAAGTATATTGAAAAACAAAACAAGGATACTTGCATTTACTACAGCATTGGTACTGGCCTTACCAACATCCAGAGCACCTCCGTATGCATAATAGCCGTAATATGAGGCAACTGAAGCAATAATAAAGGCAAAAAACAATGATTTTACTACAGAATAAAACACATAAAAAGGAACAAAGGCATACTGTATACCCGATATATAATCACCTGTAGTAATTATAGTTGTAAGTAGTCCAACGCCATAACCACCTATTAAACCAAGAGCCATACTGAAAATCACTAAAAAAGGCATCATTACAACAAATGCAACAATCTTAGGTAAAATCAGATAACCGGCTGAATTTACGCCCATAATTTCAAGTGCATCAATCTGTTCCGTGATTCGCATAGTGCCAATTTCAGATGCAATATTTGAGCCCACCTTACCAGCTAAAATCAGACACATAATGGTGGAAGAAAACTCAAGTAATAAGGTATCCCTGGTCACCAGACCGGTAGTATAACTGGGCAATAAGGGATTCGCTGAATTTAATTTAGTTTGCATGGTCATAATTGCACCAATGAAAACAGATATTATGATCACTATTGGTAAAGATTGTAGTCCTAGCTTTTCCAACTCTTTGGGGAACTGACGAAAAAACATTTTTCGACTATCTGGCAATACTAAGACCCGTTTCATTAGCAAAACATATTTGCCGGTATCATTTAATAGACTCATGATGAATAGTTAAGGAGTTAGGAGTTTGTTATTATTATATACCTTAAAATGGAAATAAAATCTGATTAGGAGAATATAATTTCATTCAAAAGTGCAAATATACTCATTTTTTGAATAACATTAAAATGACTAAAAAGTTGAAAAGAGTTTGTTTTTCAATGATTTTATATCTGATAATAAAAAAGAGGAACTTTCGGTTCCTCTTTTTTATTGACGTGTCAACAGTTTTAGATCAGTTGATATCAGAATCTAATTTCTGTCAATCTTTTATATTATTTAGTTACAACATCAACCGGTAAGGTTTGACGGATATCCTTTGAAGAAGACCCAATCATGATAATAAATTTTCCGGGTTCAATATCCCATGTTTGGGTTTTATCATTAAAAAAAGCCCAATCCTTTACCGGCAGATTAATTTCCACCTCTTTGCTTTCACCGGATTCAAGCATGACTTTGGAAAACGCCTTCAATTCTTTTAGTGGACGAAGCACGGAGGATTTTACATCAGAAATATAGACCTGTGCAGCCTCAGCACCTCTTACCTTTCCTGTATTTTTCATGGAGAAGGTAAGTTTTACAGTTTCATTCCCGGCATACGTGGTTTTATCGGCTTTAATTTTACCATATTCAAATGTTGTATACGACAACCCGTGCCCAAAGGCAAATAACGGAGTTATTTTCTTGGTGTCGAACCAACGGTAACCTACAAGGATATCTTCCATGTACTTTTCTTTTCCATTGTCACCCGGATAGGATTCCTTGCCAAAAGATTGTGCGGCATTATCTTCCAGCTTCTTTGGGAAAGAAAATGGTAACTTACCGGAAGGATTTACATCCCCGGTGATCACGTTTGCCATTGCATTTCCTGCTTCAGAACCAAGATACCACCCTTGCAGGATAGCCGGCACTTCATTTACCCAAGGCATGGCTACTGCATTACCACTGTTCAGGATTACCACCACATTTTTATTGACGTTCAATAACGCAGCAATTAGTTTATCCTGGCCAAAAGGCAGGTCCAACGACTTACGGTCACCTCCTTCACAATCCTGGTTATGATTCTTATTCAGTCCTCCGACGAACAAAACAACATCAGCATTTTTAGCTACTTCTACAGCAGCTGACAATAAAGAATCAGCATTTAATTTAGAAGCTGCTTCACGCCCATAGTCCGATTTGCCGGAAGCATATCCTTTGGCATAAATAACATGATCTGCGCCATATTTATTGATGAGCCCCTGCAAAGGTGAAACTTCATAAGCCACTTTCAACGATGATGACCCACCACCGATAGTAAGACTTCGGGTTGCATTCTCTCCGATTACTGCAATCTTTTTATACTTTCCTACTGCTATTGGGAGAAGTTGCTTATCGTTTTTCAATAAGACAATTCCCTGTTCTGCAATCTGAAGAGCGGCAGCTGAATGTTCCGGACTTACAAACCGTCCAAAAGGACGATTGGCACTCATGGTCGTACGGAAAATAAGTTTTAATATCCGTCTTACTTTATCATTCAGAAGTTCTTCACTGTATTTTCCTGACTTTAATCCTTTTAGAAATGGATTTGCCAGGTAATATTCGGCATATGTAGAAGTTGCTTTCGATGTTAATCCGTTTGTAGATGTACCCATTTCAAGGTCAAGGCCATTATTCACCGATTGGTCGGAATCATGTACACCACCCCAGTCACTGATGACAACTCCATCAAAAGCCCATTCACCTTTCAGGATCTTATTCAACAACAAATCATTGTGACAGCAATGTTCACCACGAAACTGATTATAAGACCCCATAATGGACCAGGCTTTTCCTTCAACAACAGCTGCTTTGAATGCAGGAAGATATATTTCACGTAGTGCACGGTCGCTTACTTCAACATCAATTGTCATTCTGTTGACTTCCTGGTTGTTTAATGCAAAATGTTTCACACAGGCCGAAACACCATTTTGTTGGACACCCTGAATGTATGGAACAACCATGCGGGATGAAAGATACGGGTCTTCGCCCATATATTCAAAATTCCGTCCGTTGAGCGGAGTCCTGTAGATATTGACACCCGGGCCTAACAGCACTGTTTTATTCCGGTAACGGGCTTCTTCCCCGATTGACTGTCCGTAAATAAGTGACATCTGAGGGTTAAAGCTCGCTGCTAGGCAAGTTAAAGCCGGAAATGCAGTACATGAATCATTGGTCCACTTGGCACCTGACCATTCATCCCAGAATACCTCTTCGCGTAAGCCGTGAGGGCCATCATCGGTCCATACTTCAGGTATCCCCAGACGTGGGACTCCTTTTGAACTAAATTTAGACTGTGCATGGCACATAGCCACTTTTTCTTCCATTGTCATCTTTGACAAGGCGCTTTCTATTCTTTTGTCAATGGGTTGATTGACATCTAAATAAATTTCTTTCTGACCTCTTACTGAACTTAAACAAAAAATAATACAGAATAAGGTGATAGAAATAATGCTGTTTTTTTTCATTTTTATTAAATTGATTAATTTGAATTTTTATTCATTGGTTGCCCAAGGTCATCCTGTATTAAGTAATCGGAGATATTTAATGACATATTTGCTAATCTACAAAAGCCTATGTTTCAGCATCCTGGTAATTATTAATTATTAATTATTAATTATTTCAGGTTGTACATCTGGCAACCTGCCATTAAAAAGGCTCCGACTCCATAGACTTCTGTCATATCGAAAGTTACGCTTTTAGGATCGGCACCTATGGGTTGCACCCAGCCGACTTTTCCATCTGGATGTACGGCTGAGTTCAGTGCTTTCCATGCTTTTAGGGCAATTGGTTTATACTTTTTCGCCGGAAGAAACCCTCTGTTTATCCCCCATGCCAGACTGTATGTAAAAAATCCGGAGCAACTCGTTTCAGGCATCGGATAACTTTTCAGGTCCAACAAACTGGAATGCCAAAAACCGTTTTTATCCTGTAATCCGGCCACACGTTCCATCATCTCCCGGTATAGCTTGATGTATTTTAATCGGGCAGGTTGATTTTCAGGCATATTATCAATGATCATACACAATCCGGCAACTACCCATCCGTTTCCTCTTCCCCAGAATATTTTTTCACCATTTGCCTCTTTCTGTGTTTTATAACGGGTATCGCGGTAAAACAGTCTTTGTGACTTATCGAATAAAGTATCATAGGTTACTTTATATTCTTCATTCATAAAATCAAGATACTTACTGTTCCCGGTAATCCTTGTTGCACGGGCATAAGCCGGAGGTGCCATAAACAAGGCATCACACCAACTCCAACGGGCACTATTCCCTTTGCGGGTAAAATCAAGATCCCCGTATGTTCGGTTAGCAAGCACAAAATTCATTCGTTTCAACGTGGGTTTTATCATAGCCGAATCCTTGTAACGGGCAAAAAGTTCAAGGTATAACTGGCTGACACAGATGTCATCGGCATGAAACAAACTTGGTCCGGGAGTATATGCTTGCTTTTCCCCTACTGACTTTAAAAAATCAAAATACACTTCTTCCTTACTTAACTTTGCCCAATCGAGCATACCCAGGTACATGGCACCATTTGTCCAGGACCACAGCGCATGGGAGTTTTTATATTGAGATCCTGCATTTACCTGGCCTTCGAAATGCGACAACTGCCAATCGGCAACCTTATGCATGGTTTGATAAACTAGTTTTTTGTCAACCTTTGCTTGCGCAAAGCTCAACAGGCAAATAAAACTCAGGATGAAGGTCAGAAAATTACGTTTCATAAATGATATCGATTACTAATGGTTATGCTGCATACTCTTTTCAATATATGAAAAGCTTCTTTCCCTTTGAATCAAAACCCTTTAAGCATCCTTTCACAGGGTAAGAAAACAGGAGTATTTCAAGCCGTAAATATACGTTAATTATTTATTTCTATCAAATTTGAACTGTGTTATTTAAACACATAGAAAAAAATAGTATTATTTACCTGGCTGGGCTAATCCGGAAGACAATTTCTCTTTCGGGTTTGGGTGTGAGTCTTACAAAATAAATGTATTACTTTGTTTTATCAAAATAATCAATCAGGTTATACACTTTCAGATTAAGTTCTTTCATTTTCCCAACCAATGGGGAATAGGGAGCGTAATCTGTTTTTACAATTCCTTTATTTCCATCGATATTCGAAGGATCAGCCTTGATGGTAGGGTCATTGTCCATATATTTAAACCAATGCCAACCCACGCAATACGTTGATTCCAGAAGTGCCAGGGTATAATTCTGATAGGCATAACCCCTTTCTAACTGGGTTTTCACTATCCAACCGGCACCTCCTGTGTTAGCCAAACCTGAATCTTCCCCTTTGGTATAAAATTCGGTTACCATAAATGGCTTCTTCAGGTTCGTACCCCAATTGCTCATCGAAGTGCTATCCGGAGTCCAGACTCCATAATAATTGATCGCCAGAATATCCACATTCTTTCCAAATGCCTGCATAAAGTACGGATCATTTAATGCTTCCTTTACATTCACCCGGGATCCAAGGTTCATGTGATTCGGATCATATTTCTTCAGGGCAGTATTAACCACTTTAGAGTATGTTTCACCGACATACCCCAGAAATTTATTTCTCACTTCAGCATTTGTTGTATCAGCTTCAGTAAAATGGCTATTCGCCAACCATTTTTTAGTTGCCAGATAGTTTTCATTCGTTTGTGATGTTTTACCCAATCTCAAGAACATATTCAGGCTTTTCCCATAAAAAGGCAATTCATTATCGGTGAAATACCCGAAAAGGTTTTTATCTTCTTTATTCTTTACCAGTTCTTTGGCTCTTTTGTCGCAATATTCAACAAAGCCTTTTTCAAAAACAAAAATTGCATTGTTCGGATACCCCATATGACCTGATTGCTGATAAGTCCTGCTGCTGCCGTAACCACTCATCCAGTTCAGGATGATGGTATAAGCCAGTGGTTTCGTAAGTTGGCGTGGATTGGAAGTAATTGTTGAAACAGCCGACCATGAACCGGCAACATAAAAGCCGATTTCATTCAGATAATCCATGGTGCTGCTCATCCACGTGGCTGGATTATTATCATAGCTGGCAGCGAATGCCTTGTTTGAGATAGTACCTTTCCCCGGCTGAACGGCATTTACTGCACGGCAGATATTTAAATATCCTTCGGGGTCAACAACCCACCAGCGTCCGTTAATCAGTTCAGCTCTGAAAAATCCGGTAGCTTTCGATCTTTTATCAGTCCTGCTTCCGTAGATATTGACAGGAACTGCTTTTTTTACATTAAATCCCGTCAATTGCTCAATGGTACGGGTACTATAACTTTTATAAACCGTAGAAGGCTTTGTTTTAGCTTCCACAATGAGTTCATGGGTTGAACTTACAACCTGGCTTTTAGCAAAAAAAGGTAAAATCAGAAATGAAACAAAGAAAATACATAGCAGTTTACTGTTTTTCATAAAAATAGTGTTTGTAATATCAAAGTTTGTTTGTTAGGAATACTGTATTAAAACGTCCAACATCTAAATTCCATTGTCCAATCCTTTTCACGTTTCAAATAGAGAGGGGTTCGGATAAGAGCAATGCCTATCGGGATAATAAGAGACGATAACAATAAAAATATTTGAGCGTTCATGTTACTATTCAAATTACTTGTCAAAAAACTGTGTCAACTCATACACATGTTCGTTCAGCTTTTTGATATTATCCATCAACGGTGTATAAGGCGTAAAATCACTGTTTACAATTCCTTTGTTTGAGTCCCTGTTCGAAACATCGGTATTTAAATTCAATGGATCGTTATCCTGATAGGTAAACCAATGCCAGCCCACGCAGCATTTGCTTTGAAGTAGGTTAATGGCAAAGTTCTGGTAGAAATAACCTCTGTCCAGTTGACTCGGCACATTCCAACCCGCACCGGTATTGTTTGGCAGTCCGGAGTCTTCGCCCTTGGTAATACAGCCCATTGTTTTATTTACCGGTAATTGGCCTGGACGCTTTTTTTAATGCCGTTGCATTTCTTACAAAACGAAACGTTCCAAAATTGAAATTGCCTGTATTAAACAGAATTTTTATCTTTAAAGCCCCGGTTTCGAGATACAGACTTCCCATTCTGACTGAAGTCCAGTCAGAATAACTGCCGGTATCAGGCAAGGAAAAAGCAGAAACACCGGTATGACCATTCACCGTTGCTGTAATTGAGCCACCATGTCCGGTAACCAATAGCATTAAATCGTACTGGCCTGCTTGTTCGACATTAACGGTATAAACCAACCATTCACCATCCTTGATATTGCCAACATAATGGCCATTGGGTAACAACGGGTTGGTAGTAGGGTAAATATCAACCCCATCGTTTCGATATGAAAAACCAGAGTTCTGATACGATTCAGGCTTCGAACTTCCTGTTGTATTGATATAATCCACATCATTCCAGGTATCGTTGTATGTACCTAAATCATAGTCGGTAGCATTAATAATATCAGATGTTGAAACATCTTTGTAAGGCCTGGTTATGTTATGCGATCCGTAGATGTATGCGAAACTCACATCGGGGAAAGGAGTACAGTTAGATAACTTAATCCTCTCAACAATGTCCAGCAGTGCTTTCTGTGCTTCAGCAGTTGTTGGCTTTGGATTTGACGTACTCTTTTTATACTTCATTAATTTGCTCCATTCAGGAGTTGCAGTGATCAGAAGTGGTCCATCGAAAGTGGTAATCTTTTTCCATGGCCAGTTGGACCAGCCAATGGAATTTGCTTCCAGAAGTTTAGCCATTTGCGAAAACCATGCATTTGAGTTCTCACCTGTCTCACCCAACCAGATAGGCCGGTTGCAGGAAGTGCGTAAATTAAGAAACGTTGAAAGAGTATTTTGTTCGTTCTTGTTCCAGTATTTATGAAAACTAAATGCAAGGTTATTATCATCAGGAAAATCTTCGGTAACCAATGTTTCCAATCCATTGAAATTGTTGGCATACCCATTTCCTTCTATAAACAATATCCTGGTGCTGTCAACCTGGCGGATAGCACTAATAATACGTTTATACAGATCTTTCAGCGGTTTGTTTTGTTTGCAGGATCCACCTGTCTTGTCACCTGTTGCCTCAAAATCATAATTTGTTTCGTTTATAAGGTCATATCCGCCAATACAGCTATTGTTCGCAAATTCCCGTGCAATATTCCTCCACAGGACAACTGTCATATCCTGATTTTCAGGGCTGTCCCACAGATCCGGGAAAGCAGGGTTTCTATCCGAAATATCCTTATTATTTCCCTGACCACCTGGAGCTGCATGAAGATCGGGAATAACATACAGATGATTTTTACCTGCCCAGTTTACTACCTGATGGAGCAGACTCAATCCACGGTTTTTCTTTACATCATCTATCCAAACTCCTTTCGGGGTAAAGAATAACCCATAGTGCAACGGCACCCGGATGGTATTGTATCCACTTTGGGCAATAGCATGAATATCGGCCTCCGTAACAAAATTATCCAGCCAGTCATTATAAAATTTATCAGTAGCATCCTCACCGGCAAGTCCGGTTAAGAATGCCCGTATTTCCCACTGGGCACCCGAAGTTCCAAGCATATAACCTTCCTGAATCATCCAACCACCCAGACCAAGACTTTTGATCAGGAACTCTTCGC
>Ga0302285_10000617_pt1 | contig 19445 bp, 20 predicted proteins | sample III_Fen_E2_2_FD_200455 | JGI IMG/M metagenome (GOLD analysis project Ga0302285, IMG submission 200455) | Peat permafrost microbial communities from Stordalen Mire near Abisko, Sweden - III_Fen_E2_2 | ecosystem: Environmental > Terrestrial > Soil > Wetlands > Permafrost | place: Sweden: Abisko... | reverse complement strand
AAACTCAGCGTGAACGAAGCAGCTTGTTCGAGTGCGAATGTCCCGTAAACATGGAGCAGCGTCGACGTCTCTAGCATGCACGCCGAAGCCCAAGAAGCTGCATCGGGCGAAGTCACATAAGTCGAGCATTATTGTTACATCGCCGAGGCTATGTTCTGCAGCATGGCAGTGCTAAACGAGATTGCACTTGGTGGGGTAATCGATATTCTAGTCGACGTTGAAGCAGCACCCCCCAATCCATCGGGAAGAGACAGCGACAGAGAATATGTGCTCACCGCTTAAACTGTGGTGGGAGAAAACGCTAGCTGGCTAAGAGTGATAACATTCACATATGTTTCATAGCTAATGGTTTTCGTCCCCGCATAGAGTATATCCTGCAGCTGATCACTCACGAATAAAGTTATGCCAAACGTCAAAGAGCTGGAGTATGCTCCCATGTAGTTCCTGATTCCAGCAAGCGATAGTGATGCCGATTTTGATTGAAGAGTGCTGTTCCCCACTTATTACGCCGACACAGAATTCCCGTTGATCACCCAGGACAAGCGCCTTCCGTCCCCAGCGTGTATGCCCAGGGTTTCTGCAAAATCAAAAAGCAATTTTGAGGATTAAGAGAGCAAGTGAATAATTACTTTACCTGTGAACCACTGGATTTAGAACGACGCCGGTAAATCAATCCGAACATAGTAGCTGTCGTAAATGGCGACGGTGCCTTCAAAGGCAATTGTCAGTTGCATTGTTCTTAACGTAACGAATGACGATGTCGCTATCGTGAATGCAGTCGGCTGCCTTGGAGTCGCAACTGAGAAATTACAATTCTACTCTTGTATCAGAGTCGAGTATTTGGAGCTTAGGATTTAAATTTTAGCGACTAAAGATATTTTAGTTGTTGATATAGGAGCTAAGAAATTATCAATTTAAATTTGAAAAAAGGTTGCACTTGTTTGATCTGCAGTCAGATAATTACTAATCAATAATTCAGTAGTAGATGTCATTTCAATTGTCATGCTTTTTTATCCCTAAAACAAATAATAAATAAATGAAAAATGCATAAAAAATAGATTACCTTAAAACTGACTGGATTTGTCAAGAAGGCAAGAGATGAATCCTATGCACTATACGCTGGGAAGGTGACTTTGACGACGATGTCGGCAGGAAGAGCAAAATAAGGCACTATGTTCAAGGTCATGGTAGTCAAAGTGTTAGTCACGGCGTCATCAGCCAAAGTTATGTTCATATTAGAACCTATGCGATAAGGTTAGTAGGTCATAGTTGAAGTGAAGGTCTGTGTCGAATCAAGAATTATGGTAGTTGTGTAGCTTAGGGCGTAGGCAGGGTTTTTAATTCCATTGATTGTTATAGTGTCACTCAAAGCACTTAAAGCGAAGGTAAAACTTACTTATTAATATGAAGCAAGGATAAACACTAACACACTTTGGCTTGAAGTTCCAGCAGTAACTGTAACAGAACCTGAGGTTTTTTATTCTAAACTGAACTTTATGCTGATTGCGACAAGCTCAGTTTAATCGCTTCCAGTCTTGTAGTCAGTTATTGACAGTATGTTCTATGATCCAGCCCCAACATAAACAGTGCTGGGAGTCAAGGTGACAGTAGTTGCTCTAGATTGCAAAATCAACTCTAAAGTAATTAAAAAAGAGAGAGTTGTTATTATCTGTGGGAGAAGTTTGCTCATTTGGCGAAATAGAAGTTTGTCAAAAATGAAAATTAATTATAAAGCCTTCTCCAGTTGGTGGATTCTTAAAGAATTGGGGGCGGATCATGGTATCTTAAAGGGAATCTTGGGGGAAAGAGGTATCTTTTGAAAAGAGAAACATTAAGATACTGTATCTTCTGCAGACTTTGAAAGAATAAGAAAAAAGGGCAGAACAAGCACACTTGGGGAGGAGAGAAGATGGTTCCGAATCCTTTTTTCGCGAAGGTAATCGTCAAGGTAGTCAGCATAGTGGCGAAGTCAGCATTGAAAGCATACTCAAATACTCTGAAAAGTAATAATAATACCTCGAGGGTTTGTGGTTTGCTTTTGGGAAACATCTTTTGTTTGCTTGGGCTGAATTTAGAAAACAACGCGGTTAACGGAAAGAAGGCGTTTAAGTTTGACTGGAATGACATCTTCAAGCACAATAAATTCAATATGCTGAACAAGTTGGATTTGTCCAAGCTGAAGAGCTACAACCCTTTCGAGAAGCAAGAGTAGGAACCTGGTGCAGGGCCAGACACGTAGTCGAAGGATAACAGTCATAAGATATCCTAATCGGAAGCCACGAAGATTCTAGCAATCGAGGCAGACGCCAAGTTGAGTTTGCAGTTGATTATGGAGGTATGCATAAAAGCTAGCAGAAACTGCAAGGATTAGTGAAATTGTTTAAGGCTAATGTTGTTTTTGTTTGTTGTATGGTTTTGGCAGCAATATCTCTTCTTGTATACGAAAAACAAACCAGAAAGTGGAGGATCTGCTTATTTGCAAGCCAAGATATTGAATGCGAAGGATATGCTCATAGAAGAGTTTGGAGGTACGAAGGAAGAAATCAAATGGAGAGAAGCCCACGGCTACATGGATGACGATAACACAGTCTACGTGAAGGGAAGTGCTGCAAAATAGGCAGAAGCTGGTTCTGAGGATGCTCCTGGTATTGAATTAGAGTCCGCTGCAGAGGAGAAGCAACCTAAGACAGAAGAGAAGGAGGTATCTGAAGAAGAGAAAAAAAAGGAAGAGGGAAATGAAGAACAAAAGGAAAAGGAAGAGGAAGAAAGTGACAGTGATTTAGAGGATGAGAAAGCAAAGGCTGCAGCGAAAAAGGAGGAAGCTGGGGAGGGTAAAGGAGAAGACGGTGAATCAAAGGAAAAAAATTCATCAGAGAGCGATAAACACAAGGAAAATATTGAAGGAGAGTTCTAGAAATATACTGAAGAAGGCCCAGCTGAAGAAGAAGACGAAAAAGAAGGACACGATTAAGATGGGGAGATTTAGAAACTAGTCAAAAAGATTGAAGCTAAATCGGAAGAAAAGAAAGAAAAGAAAGAAAATATAAAAAAGAAATGAGTTTTAATATGAAGATTCAGAAGCTAAGTGAAGGAAGGATCTAATAATACTCCATATGGGCTGTCACTCAAACTGCTTAAGGATCAACAATATTATATTTATCTCAATTTTTTCTAGATTTAGCTGTTTTACAATCACATTCTATCTAATATGCTTATTGTTTGCTATTCTGCATTTGGATTCCATTGTGATTTCAATAAAAACAACATTTTGTGTCATGTTCCATACTGCTTCTCTTGGAACGAACTCATTATTATTATTAACAAATGCCTTGTGTTTCTTCAAAGGCTTGTGCTACTGTTGGGGGATTGTGGTATTTTTTGATGAGCAGTTTTGTATTTAAAAATAAGGATTTTTCCCAAAGTGTTTGTTCTAGACTGTTCTATGAAAAGGCAATGCTGAAGTGGCAGGGATTAGACTAGAATCAATGTTATTCTTGATTTTTTTTTTGTTTAACATGAAAAACCACAAAAAAATATTATTTTCTTAAATGGGAATGACTTGAGCTGAATTCGATAACAAAAATGAACAAAATGAAGAATATTAAGAAAACAATAACAAAACATGAAAAATCTTTTTAAAGAAAAAAAGAATTATCTATCTTTTCAAAGTTTGATTTGTGTGTAAAAGCACAAGGAAACAAACTCTCATTAATACTTCATTCCTTGTAGCTGCCTTGAAGTTACTTAGCGAGGGCAGCTGGATTATGGTTGATAGATGAGAATTTCCTATTCAGGCCATCCTCACCGCGATTACCCTTTATTGATAAAATTCGGGATTCGCTATGTACAGGGTCGATTTCCTTTTTCCCGATGCTTGGGAAGATGGTATCAGGTACGAATTTTATGATAAACGCCACGACTAATCCGAGGGAACCAAATCCAACACAGATTAGCCATTGCTCAATAGTCAGGCCGTAGTACGTGTAGCAGCTGAATGCAATCCCAGCGAATGTGATTAGAATAATCTGTCCAAATAGAATAATAGCGATGATGATGAAGAAAAGCATATTGTCCATGATTCCAGTGAAAATGTTGAGCTCGTCACTGTGAAAATAATGAATGATAAGAACTACAATAAAAGGAGAATTTATGTGTGTTGTTTTACTGAATTTTTCTGGCATTGAGAAAGTTAAAGAGTTGCATCATCACGAAGACATTAAAAATGTATGTGAAATGTCTAGAAGGAACATCATAAGCCTTCTTCACAGGGCGATATAACTCATCATATCCGTTGATGTCATCTAGCCTACCTTGCACAACGAATCTTAAAGTGGAATCACTGTATTTAGCTTTCCATCTCTCTCCAATTGCAATATAAGGATTCTTATTATCAAAGAAGATCTTGTCATCGAAGGAATCACGGAATTCAGGGAGAAACTTATCTCCAGCGAAGACGAAAATACACATGACCGTGATTTGATACACAGCCTAGAGAATAATGTGCTTGAACATTTTATTCGAGACAATGTACTCGTTTCTGTTGTGAGGAGGTCCGTTAAGAAGCCCTTCATGAGGAGGCTCAGTTGCTAGAGCAAGTGATGCAAATGTATCCATGATTAAGTTCACCCTGGGAAAATAAACGTATTTTTACAAAAAGGATTCATTTAGCGTTTTATTTTTATTACCAGAGCATTTGAATGGGCGAGAGTACTTCTTGCTTGATGACTGCGGCACCGATTAAGGTGATAGTGACAGCGACAATATTGACAGTCAGCTGGAATTGCAAGAATTTCTTAATTGATTCGTAGATATTTCTTCCCCACATAACGGCTGCTAGAATGCTCTTGAAATTGTCATCTAAGAGAATAATGTCTGCTGCTTGTTTGGCAACTTCCGTTCCAGCGATACCCATAGCAAAACCGACATCTGCTTTCTTTAACGCTGGTGCATCATTCGTGCCATCGCCTGTCACAGCGACTACGTGTCTTCTCTCGATTAACCCTGTGACTAAAGCGTATTTATCCTCCGGTCTTGACCTAGCTAGGACATTGAGTTTTTTGTAAATGGTCTCGAATTCTTCAGCATTTTTGATGGTATCCACACGGACATCCACACCGTTTTTAGCAGCAGTTTTTTTATCTTTTGCACAAACGCAAGCAGCCGTTCTGTGTTTCTTGCAGACCACACCTCCAATTCGCTCAATAAACACAGGACCTTTTTAGAATTAGACAAAAAGAGTTAGATGTTTTAGTTTTATTCTCAAAATAATAATTATTGTACCTTCCATGACTGAATCTGTGATTCCATCATCAGCGTCTGTTAAAATGCCACATTCTTTAGCGATTGCTCTAGCAGTATCTTTGTTGTCTCCTGTGACCATGCGAACTTTTATGCCTGCTATCTTGCCTGAAAAGAGATAAAAATTATTGCAAATTAATAATCCAAAATTGGAATATTTGTTAATAATTTTCTTTTGTTTTACATTTTCTAATAGCTTCTGGTACTTCTGGTCTGACAACATCATAAATACCAAAAATCGCTTGAAGGACTAGATCCTTCGTTTCAACATCAAACACACCTTGCTCATTCTTTGTCGAAATATCAGCATTTGCTGGGAGATCCCTGTATGCACAGACGATTGTACGTAGTGCTTTATCAGCCATTGTCTTGATGCTAGTGAGCATTTTCTATTTGGTTTGTTCATCAATAGGAAGAACTGCATCGTTAGATTTCTTTCTCCATTGTGTGCAACTTGATAGAACCATCTCGGAAGCACCTTTCACGTAGATTCTACGAATATTACCTGGGATATTAACAATCACACTCATTCTCTTTCTCTTTGAACTAAACGGGAATTTATGCAGAATCTCATAGGATTCTCTGATGGCTTCATAGTTAAACCCAGCTTGCTCGATTAGCTTAAGTGCAGCGATTTCAGTTTTAGATCCTTTTTCTGAAGGACGGAGCATGGCTGCTGAGTTTAAAGCGACTTATTCTTTGAAGAGATTGCAGAAACTAACAGACATATTTTGATCTTTTTCCATATCGAACTTATTTTCGCGCTCGAACGACACGAGTTCTTCGTTCCACCAATCAGTCAATGTCATTTCGTTTTTAGTCAGAGTACCTAATTGTATTTATCAACAAATCAAAGATATGATGGTACAATTTTGATTGTTATCCATTATTTATACCTGTTTTATCAGAGCAAATGCAATCAGCTCCACCCATTGTCTCACATGCTTAGAGCTACTTAACGAGATTCTAATCTTTGAGCATTTTCTTAACTGAGAAAGCTAGTGAAATCGTAACTGACAAAGGCAATCCTTCAGGGATAGCTACAGCAACAACAGTAATAGCAAGAATAAGATAATTTAAGAGATCAATCAAATCAGAAGCTTCAAAGCCTTTGAGACTCTTTTCGATTGTAAAGCGGATCACCAACACAATAAAAATAAGAATAGCTGAGTACAACCCGAAGAAACCAATATCTCTTGCGATTGCTTCGAGTTTCTGTTACAAAGGGGTGGCAGCTAGATCTTAAGTCCTTAGTAACGCACTGATCTTCCCTGCACAACTAAAATCTCCTACTACTGTGATCATCATCTTACCCTCACCTGTCAACACCTAAAAAATACATTTCAAATTAGAATCAAATAAATAACCTTTGCATTTTGTGATATTTTTACCCTTGTGCCTGACATGATGACTACAGTAGGTACTTCATGTCTACCTGAAGTATTTTTCTCTCCGCTATTGATAATCTAGTTACGGATCTATATGCACTCCGACATTGGCTACTTCTTGATAGGATCTATTACAAAAAAGACAAATTAAAAACACAATCAAATTACTTGATTTCTCTAGAACTAAATTATTTCGCAATGAATAAATTAATAATATTATTAAAATTAGTTTTCTAGATATTCTTGGTATCTTTATATTACCAGTTTCTCCTGTCATCGCTGATTCATCTGTGGTGAGCTCCGAAGCACTAAGGACTATTCCATCAGCTGGAATCTCCATACCTTCATTGAGTTATACGATATCTCCAACCATCACCAGAGACATATGCAGATTTACGATCTTTCCACCACGAAAAATAGTCACAACTTTGGATTAATCGGAAACAGCATTGAGCTTAGCGAATTGACGTTCCTAAGGAGAAAGAGAGAAATATTAGAAAAAACAAAGATAAAAAATCAACTAGAGAGATAAACCAGTAAAAACCTTACTGATTAATAAAAATCTCACGCGCAAGATTTCAAAATTACAGTTTTGTCTGTTATAAAAATGCCTCCCTTTTTTGAGAGTTTTGATCATTTCAAATTAAACTCATTATGTTTTTTGTTATCATTTTTTGGTTTATTACCTTTTGATAATTGTTCACTGAAGTTACCATGCCTACGACAAACACTGCACAGAATATACCAAATGAGTCTATCCAAGAAGTAGCTCGATCACTAGAATCAGCGAGGGATACTTCTAAAATCAATGCAGCTGTCGCAGCGACAATTAGTAACTTAATCGTGAAATCGTCTAAAGCTTCAAGGAATAATTCACCGAATGTTTTCATAGGAATTAACTCCTTGATGTTATCGCCGAATGCTTATCTTCTTTCCTCGAAATCTGCTTCATCGCCTGTTAAACCATCTTTATAATTTGTCCACAATCCTGCCTCGAGCTTCTCTACGCCTCCAAGATTCTCAAGAAGATCAACATCTTCGGAGAAATTACGATCTTAGCAGGCGTATGCTATTGCCATGAGCTGCTCTTTTGAAACGCCGAATTTGCCTATTGCACCTTTGTCTTCGGGAGCTTACAGGTGAATGGATTTTTCTTCTTCTTCTTCGTCGTCTTCATCAGAGCTGCTGCTACTACTGCTGGAGATACTCTTGTCGTCTTTATTTTTTTTATCAGTCTTGTCTTTCTTGTCCTTCTTGTCTTTCTTATCCTTTTTGTCTTTCTTGTCCTTCTTGTCTTTTTTATCTTTTTTATCCTTCTCCTCCTTTTTCTCTTCATTTTTTCCATGATTTTAAAGTCCATTCACATCTTTAATTGGTTCTTTTTTCATATGAAAATCACCGACTGCGAATCCATTGCTGTTCTCGCCCAATGCAGTCTTTTCCTACAAGGACGATCCCTTATGCTCAGCTTCTGACATGTCCACAATCAAGATTCCTGGTTGTCTCTTTATCTCTGAGTCTCACTGTTTGTTATCTATGTTTAGTTTAATAAACTTTTCTCTCTCTCTATCTTACAATCTGTCTTCTTTCTACTTTAAAGCTGACTATTCACTCCTTCTCTTTCAATTCTTTCAGTCTTTATTGTTTTATTACAAAACTTCCCAAGTGCCTCGAAATCTCCCCAAAACGCACGCAGCTAACTCCACATAAAAACTAAACCATCTTACAATCACTGTAAGATATTCTCTCTTTTGTCTTCATTGTTTTATTTCCCACCCTTCATCCCCTCTTCATTATTCTCCACATATGTTCCTTCTGTTTTTCTTTCCATTCTCCTTATTTTCTTCTGACAACCCCACTCAGTTCTTCCTTACAAATATCCCTTTTCACTCGAATTTGTAACTTCTCTTCTTTTATCTTCACTTGTTCTATTTATCTTCTCTCTCTCTCTCCCTCCCCCGCAGATTAATTTGCTTGAATTCTTAATCTTTTTCAGTTTTTCTCCTATCTCTTGTTATTACAATTAACCCTTACTTGTGAGTATCATTTTATTCAACTCATTTATTGAACTCTTATGAAGCTTGAATAAGTATCATTTAAAAAAACCAAATGAATATTTACGTGTGTTATTTGCTATTTATACTTCATTATTTCTTTCAAATTCGAAGAACTATTTTTAATTATTTTTATTTCAAAACCATAACTAACCCTCCATTTAAGACACATTCTTTCTTGATTTCTAACACAAAATCAAATATTTCTTATGTAATTCAAAATATCCTAAATTAATCATTTCATTTTATTTTATTATTTCGTTTGGAGTCCTGAATTTTTTTGAAAACCGAGGAAGATTTATCAGAAATCGAAATCGAAATTATGTTTTTAATTTAATTTATTTTTCTTTAACAATCACATTATGTAATACTTAAATATGCATAAACAACATGCATAGCAGTACAGTATTTCTTCTTTCATTTATTCTAGGCTATGTTCGTGGGCACTACAGTGGATCCTTAGCCAGTTGCTCCAAGATGCTAGAGAGTTGAGACTGTAGATCCCGAAGAGACTCCACCTCCAGATTTCACTGCAGTTGAAGACATGAATTGAGCCCCTCTGCTTTGAGGTGCAATCCCATCAGCCTTGAATCCAAGAGATGACACAGTTGTGTAAGAACCCTTAGAAGAATTACCAGATGAATTTCCTTTTGCCATTGTTTTTTTATGAATTATTTATTTCCGAAGATATTATGTAAATATTGTTGTTTTTTTATTAATATTATTATCTTAGATCTCACTGAGTATTCAAGGAATCACAGTATTTATATCCCTTAATGATAGCACAGTTAGGCAATAATTCCAAATTATTTACTGAAAGTTGAGCAATTAATTACTCAGTCAATTTAGGAATAGACGTACAACAATAATTACGTTATTGTTCATATTAAAGTTAATATCATGAAATTGTATTAATATTTAAACTGTTTTGGATAACCACAACTCAGACCACTAAAAAAGAATAATGTCTAGTCATTGTATTTCTCATCTAAGGAAGATGTTGATGTGATGGATGCAGCAAGAAGAGATATCAGTTGTTTAAAGTCAGATTCCATTTTATTTTCTGCTTCTAAAATGTTAATATCTCATTTGGATCTAATAAAGGAAGTACAAAGAGTTTTAACAGACTCTTTAATCAAAGGAATACAAAAAAATATGTAAAAAAAAAAACATAGATTTCATTAGTGATAGAAACTACTCCACTTTTGGTATTTAGTTACGCACAGAGACATTCTCAGGAATTTTTTAATTATTACTCACTTTCCCTATTTAGATCGAAGCATTAAGAACTGTTAGTGCCAATGGAATCATGTAAAAGTTAAAAATAGAGGCTATTCTATTATGAATAGAATATCTTACTTTTCTTTGTAATATTGAATTAACTCAGCATTGAAATTTAATCATGTTTTGGTAAATATGCCAAAATACAAAAAACACAGCAGATCAGAGTTATTGAGACTAGTGGAGTTGACAAAATATTATCGGATTGTGACTAGCTTCATATTAAATAGCAAAATGGTAACATATATTTTCGGTTTTGTTTACTGTCTATTGATGAGACATTATTATTATTCGAACATAAATAAATAAAAATATTATTAACAGATGAATGTTTGTGAGTTTTAAATATTTAGTGTTTTTCATTTCTTCTTCTTTTTGCCACTGATTCATTCATTCTACATGATAGCATTCATTCATTTTTAACATTAAACTCAATAAAAAACAATCAATCTATTCAAAATAATCAACTTGATTGATCACTACATAATTATTATTTACTATGCTAATATTATTTCAATACAATCCTTTGAATATTTCATACAACATACGATGAAGGTTTTAAATAGTAACGATAAAAATCCCCCATCTATTTTGAATCCTAATAGCTGAATTGCTATGGAACTCATAATCAGATCATTTCCAAAGGAAATTCCTTAGAAATATTTGTGGGAAAGAATAATAAATAACCAATAAAAGAAACGAAGAAAAATGTAAAGATAAATTGATATTCTTTTTCTGTGTAATTTCTCTCTTTGTCATTTTTTTTGCAAAAGCTCTTATGATAACTGTTTGAATCTCCTTCACAAGATAGTCTCATAGCAGTAAGAGCATATCTGATTGGTGGGCAAAAATCTTTATTTCAAGATGTACTTGCTTTCAGATTTATTTATTTGTCTGTTTGCATATGATTATTTGTATGTGTATGTGTGTTTAGATTATGTTAATTACCTCTTGATTGGATTGATTTAAGAGGGAATGAAGGGGGGAATCTCCTTCGATAAATATATTTTGAAATAACAAAGCGCAACATAGTACAAAAAGGCAAACTAATAGCAGAGAAACACACACTCACATATACACTCACAGTTTTAAAAGGAGCAACACTCAACACAAAAAGATACATAAATGTCAGGTAAGAAAATAAGAAAATTACAGAAATAGTTAATGTTGAGATGCAGTACAGGGGGTAGGTTTTATTATTGTTGTTGATGGTCCCATAAGCTGTTGCTGCCTCTGTTGAATGGGTTAGAATTCAAACCGCAAAGATGATTTAAAAATAATAATATGATGTGTTACTTTGATTTACAGAGGATTCATAGTATTCAGATCTCCCAGGTGGATGGATCAGCTGGTTTTGCGCTTTGGAAGATCATCAGTTCCTTTGTGAAGTCGATGATGACTATATCAGAGACAACTTCAATCTCTACGGAATCAAACAGAAGTTCAATCATTACAAGTAAACTAAGAATAAAAATATTTGTGTTTTTTCCTTCCATATGGATAATTAAAAACCAACATGTTGTTGTTTATTCCAGTGACACTATCGAGATGATCCTTTCCAGTGAGAGCCCTGACGATGATGATCTAGAAGATGAAAGGTTGATAAAATAGAAATATATCTACAATCACATATTAATAATACTAAACTTTGTTTTTCTTCAAAAATGTAGGTTCTTAGAGGTGTACTAAGAAGCAACTGATGTGTATGGCTTGATTCATTCACGATTCATCACTTCCCCAAAAGGACTTGCTCTCATGAGGGAGAAGTATCTCCTTGGGAGGTTTGGAGTTTGTCCTAGAGTACTCTGTGAGAGACAGAACGTGCTGCCAGTTGGAATGAGTGAAGAACTCAGAACATCCAGAGTCAAAGTAAAGAAGAAGATTTGATTAAACCAAAAAGAAGGATTTTTGAGTATTTATTGTGTGAAAATAAAAAGGTGTACTGCCCTCGATGTGAAGATGTCTACATCCCAAAGAAAAAATGGTAATTCAATGGCACAAAGCAACAATAATAAAAATTAGTCTTTTCATTTCTTATTTGATGATCATTGTTTTAATTTGAAAATCAGCCCAGATATCGATGGATGCTACTTCGGAGTGTCCTTCCCTTAGATCTTGCTCATGGTAATAATACTTTTGAGTGACTTAACATTCATGAATTAATCTTTTTGTCTTGTTGTTTCCAAATAGACTTACCCTGACTTAGTTCCTAGCCGCAACTAGTCAACGTACATCCCACGCATATATGGCTTCAGAATATACAAGAAAAAGGGATCAAAGTTCGTAGAAGATGAACAATCTGTGTGTGAAGTCACCCACTACAGTGAGGAGCTGCTCAAACAGATTCGTGGAAAAGTCGACAAGAAAAACGAAGACAAAAAAGGCAATCCAACTGGATCATCTTCAGCATTACAAAACAACCTCTGAGGGAGGATTGGGGAATCAATAAACAACAGCAAAGGCAATTTTGTTCTTCGTTGTTTCTTGATTTGTATGTGCAGGGTTATTAATGAGAGACAAAGAGAATGAGAGAGAGATATTTATTTTGCAGAACAGAATATATAAAATAGAATTACCCTGAATATCTGATCCATGTTGCATTCTTTGTGTGTATCCAAACTAATAAAACTAGTTTCTTTCATAAGATGATTTTCTTCTTCACTTTAATCTTTCTCTTTTTTATCTATGTTTCCATGTAATGATTTTTAACTAATTGCTGATACATATTTTCTAATGATTCCTTCCAATGGTGAACGCACATTTTACAACAACAACATACAGCACACACGCATAGAAATACAATAATAGCAATAAATATTACAATCTTGGTGGCAAATTACTACATTGTCTATGCCTGTCTGCATGTCTTTCAAATCTATTTCTGAATTCTTTTCAGTATTCCCTTCCTACGACGAGATTCATAGTTGCGAATTTCTCAGGTGTTTGAATTCCAAAGAGCATGGATATTCCGATGTAGAGAAGAGGGAGGAAAAGAAGGAATGTCAGAATCAAACCGTAGAGTGTCTCAGATGGAATCTAAAGCATTGTTGGGTTGTAATTAGCATCTTACAGCTTTCTTCCTTTTGGGGTGGAACCAACAGCAGGTTTAGCAGCAGCGGAGTCTTCAGCGAAGATAACAAACATATTGCTGTTATCTTATGATGCTTATTTGATAGCTTTCTCAATGCCAGTAAAGTCAGCTAAGTCGACTGCAAGTTACGACACAGTCATCTGTAAATAAAAATGATTTTTCAAATAAAGATAGTTATTAGAGTGCTTAATGTCTGCCTATTTACATTGATGTTCTTGGAGTCTAAAGTATTGACGAGTTCTTGAGTAAGAGTCGAAGAATCATATGAGATCGATTGAACGAAGCTATCGTTGAGGATGCTCTGTTAATTACGATATAAATAAATATTACAATTACTATTCTTTTAGTATTGCTTTGTTGATTGAATAACAAATCCTTTACTTGAAGACCTGGAAGAAGTTCAATGTGCTATTTGATAAGCTTGAATGTTCCGGTGATGGCTTCAGGTGTGCGAATAATCAAGACTACAGTCTCACTTGGAGTCTAACAAGGAATAGCATTATTAGATAAATGTTAGATAATTAGCATATCTATTTTTGTAGAGGTACTTGAGCTTCATTGAGACTGTTCACGAACTTGCTGATTATAGCGCTTTGAGTTGAGTAAATGTCATCTTTGAAGGTAAGAGCGCTGAAAGAGAAAAAGAATATTTTAGTATTATGCTATTTTTTCTAAGTATTTGTTATCTTATGAAGGTGTTATCTTACTTGTTCTTAGCGTGAAAGATCAATGGCATAACTGACTCTTTAGCAGCTACCATAGTGACACCAAAGCACACCAATAATAGTAGTAATCTAGTTTAAGTCATCGTTTGAAAATAGAAATATCTTTTCCTTTCTTTTTGATTTGCAAGAATTCCAATATTATAAAGATCTGTAAATATATTATGATAGTTTAATTGGCTTTCACTTTAATGTTAAGTTCGATTAATTTGATTATTCTTTTCGTTGTTTAGTTTTCTCTGTGCTTTTTTATTTTATTGCTTCACCGCATGCAGCAACATAGATAGCACACACATACAACCCAACAGCAGAAGATGATTAAAGGATTCTGAAAATTGAAAAATATATTTTGATTAGGTATATTTTATTCTCTCCCAAATTTTTAAATCTGTTAATTTGGATCAAATACACTGATCAGCCAGCTAACCAGTTAGCTCATTTTATTGTGAATACATCGTTGGTGATGCTGGCTGATGATAACGTTGCTTAGGAAGATGCCATTTTCTGAATTATCTAGTCTCACTGTGACTATCATTAACACAAGTTTCTACCATAATATTATTATTACAACTGTTATTAAAATTACTGAGATTATTCCTTCTTGCTTTGCTGGAATAATTCTGTAGTCTTTCTAATAGATTCAGTTGCTATTTTGCTCCCTCTGTTCTCATTGAGCAACCACTCCCAATGGCATTTCCTTTTAATCTCCCATTTCCACCTCCGATTTATTTAAACTACTCTTCCCGTGTTCTCCCAAGAAGAAGATATGTTCTTTTTGGAGATTATCTCTCAATTGATGATGTGTGCTTCATAGGAGAAGTATTCCCTTATCTGGTAGGTTCTCTTATAAACTAAGGCTAAGGAATAGTTGTTGTTCCTTCGATGAATGAAGTTAATTTATCGTAGTTTTTGGAATGAAGCATGATGCTTTGGTAGGTAAACGGAGAAAACTTATGCGTTGTAGGATTAGAAGAGGGAGCAGCTGTGGACTATAGTCTCTTAGAATTTGAGCTGAGTGATCTCATTCTTATCCCAGCGATTCTATCAATTGAACGTGTTTTCTTAGGCTAATCAGTGGTGTTACTATTAGCAAAGGTAGTTGAATTATTATTATGATCCTGAGGAATAACACCACTTTTATTAGTATTCCCAGCTTCTTTTTTTAGAAAATGTCTATTTATTGATACAAACAACGAAGATTCCTCTGTAGGTTTATCTTCTTAGAACACTATCTGCTGCGCGTTGTCTTCTTTGATTTGTGAATTCCTCCCATGCCCGCAAAGCTACAATGCTTCTTATGCACTTGGCTGATTCGGAATGTTCAACTTCGTTATCAGGTAGGGATAATCGTGGTGATGATACTGCTATCTTTTTTCAGTTATTCCTGTTAATTCTCCTGACTGTTAAGACTATTATTGTTTTTTTTATGTTTACATTGAGAGTATCTACATCTATGATTCTTAAGCTTTCTGTCTCTTGACTACATTAGATACATAACTCTTATCTGAATTATTATCATCCCCATCATCAAACATCTCAGATCTTTCAAGCTTCAGTGAAGAACTATTCCCTTTAAATACTCCTTATCTACTAAATATCTTAGCCTGAGAAATACCATCACTGCTTCTATCTAATCTTCTCAGTGGCTTATCTTGTTAATATGCTCCTTCGAAGCTTGACAACCCAAGTTACTTCAGCTTCATCGCTGCATAAGGGTTATCAATTTATCCATTTCTCCTGCTGACTCTTTCGTACCGCATGATCATGTCATCTTCAAAAGTATGACAACTCTAATATACTTCGATTTCTCCATCATGAGCATATGTGCTGTTATTTTCTTTTTTGTAGCTGTTCCTTGAATGGCTATTTCTAAAGCTATTATTCTGCTTCATTTGACTGTGTTTCCTTCTGATCTCCGCTGTTTAGTTGAAGCGCTGCGAGCGTGGAAGTGGTTCATCTAGTTTCTGCGTTTTCGGATAGAATGTAGCAAATAATTATTGAGACATTCTTGAGGGCTGTTTTGGATAGTTGGTCTTGAATTTAATGCCACTGAGACGATCGCTGAAGAGACAAAGAAACGAGACAGCAAACAATCAACCAAATAGTTATTTAATTCCTTTATGTATTTGTGATTCAACTAATTTTATAGAAAATATATTTTTTAGGGAGTGTTCTCAAGAGAAAGAAAGACTAATAGTATGAATATTTCTAATTACAAGATAAATATATGAATGCCAGTGCAAGTAACATAAAATACCGCATCATTTAATATATTGTGCACTTAATAGAATACCCTTGTTTCTTTATTTAACAGCTATTTTATTAGAAATATTGAAGAAATTCTTACAAGATCTCATAAGATTGGATGATATTTATGTAAACAGTGAATCAATTAAACGGATCTTTACTATTTGATAGAGTGGTTCAGAACAATTTTTTGTTGTAATTAAAAATTTGCAAATCGATACTTTTTTATTGAGGCCAATATTTTTGCTAATTAAAGAGCAATTTTAAAATAATTAAATGGTTTTTAGTGCTTTGATACATCTAATTAAATATTGGTTTACCTTAGATATTTGGGGATTTGACAGAGATAAGTTATGACCAATAAGAAAAATAAAGTTATTGTCATCCCATTCAACTAATCTTTCATCCTTAATATTATTAAAGAATAGAGATATTAATAGATAATTTATGTAGTTTCAACTCAGCTTCTTAATAATTCTACATTTTTATATCGTTTCAATCTATAGTATGGTATTTTAATAGAGTCAGTACTTAATTGAAAGAGTGAAAACCTATCCATTTTATTAAAGAATGATAGAAGTAAAATTTTTCAAATTAACTATTTTCTTTTATTAATAATACTATATTGCTAAGTGTCTTCTGCAGAATAATGTTAGGTATTTTAGCTCAAATTGAATTATTTTGGTATTAATGCTTAAAAAGAGAATAAATTGTTTACAACAAAAAAAGTAAATAAATATTTCACTAATTCTAAATATTAACCTAATTTACAATGATGAAATCTTGAACAATAAAAAAAAGAAGCTAAAAATAAACCCAAAATCTAGATTTTTAATTCTTATTTATTCAAAATAAACAATATTATCAACATTATCAACAATTGTTCTCTTTCATTTTACTTTCATCACATCTTTCTGGTCGAAAACAACAAACATATTTGAAATACATTTCGAAAGATTTTAATTAAATGCATTACATTGATTGATCATTTAAGAAAACTAATTATCAATCTTAAATTGGCTAGTTTGATTAATTGAGTAGAATTGAAATATCAAACAAAATTTTAATAGAATTCAAAAAACAATAAAATCTTATTCATTAATTACTTTCAGTATTTAACAAGAAACCACAAAAATATTAAAACCTTGTCCTTTTAAAAATTGAGGAAATCTTGAGATAGTAAAATATTTGTAAATGATTATCATAAACACATAAAAGTGGGTTAAGTGCTTCAGTAAAATAATTGTAATATTGGACTTTCAAGCTAAAGATAGCCTTAATTATTTAATTTAAACAAATAATTTTAACTTTAAATAGTAATATTAGCAATGAACATTAAAATTTAAAAAATTCTCTCAATCATGAAGAGAAAATGAATAATGGTTCTATTTTCTTCTATTTTCAGTGATTTTATGTTAAAAAGGTAGTTTTAATAATTAAGTGCAAAGATTAAATTCATATTTTGGTCCCCAAATATTTATCTCTAATCAGAAATAGACCCAAGAAAGAAATAATTAAAGAAAAGTAATAATTATCATTTCAGAAGCTTCTTTGTATCTCTTCAAAAAGACAATACTCTTTATTTAATGGCTGAACAAGCAATTGACTTTAACTACTTTTACCCATCTCTTTTAGAGAGTTTAAAAGAGATGTAACCTGACCCCAAGTCAAAAGTTAAGCTACTCGGCTTTACTTCGGATAGACTTCGAGAAAATAAAATGAGTTCAAGTGCAGAAGCAGAAATGAAAGATGCAAAATAAAGAGATAGGAGTTACTTGCCTCGAGAAGATTGGTTTAAAGGAAATTTCAGCAAGACAAATTGGTGCTAATTGCTAAAAGACACTTGCCCTGATGATATTGAGAGAATAGATTACCAGACAGTTAGTGAGGCAGAATTCAAAGAATAATATGAGTCCAAAAATAAGCCTTGCATTATCTAAAATACTACTTTGCATCTCAACGTGAAGAAGTATTGGACTTTCTAAGCAATATACGATCGATATAAGGATGTTGCTTTCAAAATTGGAGAAGATGATAAAGGAAAGAAGATAAGAGTCAAACTTAAATATTTCTTCGAATATCTTATTCACAATTAAGATGACTCTCCTCTCTATATGTTTGAATCAGCTGTAGAAGATATCAAAGAAGCGCGTAAAATGATAGATACCTATGATGTCCCTAAATATTTCAGGGAAGATTTCTTTCAATAGATCGGAGAAAAAAAGAGGCCTCCATACCGCTGGTTTTTAATTGGACCTGAGCGCTCTGGGACTACTGTACACATTGATCCTATGTACACATCTGCTTGGAATACCTCCCTTCAAGGATATAAAAGGTGGGTTCTCTTTGATCCAAAAGTACCTAAATCCATTGTTAAAGCTAAGAAGTATCTTAATCCAGGTGATGAAGATGACGCTATTTAGTATTTTACTAAAATTCTTCCTCTTCTTGTTAGAGAAGAAGGCAGAGAAAAATTAGGTGAGTTTTAAGTTTTATTAAAGAAGAAAGAATTAAAGAGGGATATGCTTTTAAAGTTACTAAAAGAAACCATAATACCCTATCATTTTTTATTAAAGAAGCGAGGATCCAGTAAAAAGAGCCTTGATGCACTTGCAACTGCAACCTCTGATTCGTTGTCCTTTAATTTTTTGTTTATATTTTCAATTCTTTTTGCATTAAATGCAATACTAATTTTGATAATGTTTTGATTCAAAAGGCATTATTGAGTTTCTTTAAAAACCTGGAGAGACAGTATTTATTCCAGGAGGATGGTGGCATGCAGTCATTAATGTGACAGATTCTGTAGCTGTTACTCAGAATTATATGAACTCAGTCAATATTCCTCTTGTGTGGCCAAGTTTTCGAAAAGAAAGAAAGAAACTATCATGCTATGCTATGCATAAATTTTCCAAACAAATTCCTCTTATTCATCAAAGGTTATTATCAATAAACTCAGAAGATGGATTTAAGATGTTTGAAGATCGAAAACCTCTTCAAAAGAAATTATTCGCTGAGGACGATGCCTTAGCAACGAAAGAGAAAAGGGAACCTTTTGATATCACAAAGCATAAACCTAGACATTTCAGTAGCGATTACACCTCGAAAACTTCTTCTTCAAGCTCTTCGATTGCCAGTTCTAGCTCAGAATCAGATCGCTCTCGCTCTCCTCGTCACAAAAAGAGAGAGAGCAGCAAAAGAAAAAGAAACAGCAACTCTCTCACTCACTCTAGATGATGTTACTGTTAACTTTCTGTTTCTGTTTTAAGAATAAAAGGAAAGCAAAAACCATAATTGTAAGTTAAATCATTTAAAGAATTAAATATCTAATGTCGAATCTAATTGAATTAAGTATGAATTTTCTGAA
>Ga0302285_10000613_pt1 | contig 19499 bp, 14 predicted proteins | sample III_Fen_E2_2_FD_200455 | JGI IMG/M metagenome (GOLD analysis project Ga0302285, IMG submission 200455) | Peat permafrost microbial communities from Stordalen Mire near Abisko, Sweden - III_Fen_E2_2 | ecosystem: Environmental > Terrestrial > Soil > Wetlands > Permafrost | place: Sweden: Abisko... | reverse complement strand
ATTCTATTAATGAAAGTCCAGATTCTAGGAAATACTAAATGTCTAGTTCGCAAACATCAATTTCTGGTTTTAAACCTGCAACAGGGTCGACTGTTTAACAACAACCTTAAGGACTTAATAAATCTTAAACATAGAAACAATAGGATTTCTAACGATCTAACAGAAGGATCGAAACTGTAGTTGAATAGGTAGTCAACAAATCAAAGAGATTATCACAATCACCTTAGATTACTTCATTCTCGTAATCAAGTATTTATGGTGATCCTCAGCAGCTTAGCAGACCAAGTAATAGAGAAAACTTTGTATCACAATAGATCATTTATTAAAAGAAACAAATCATCGATATCCTACAGAACGAAAGGTAAGGACTTATCGAGTTGGTTTATGGTTGTGTGATTGCATAGTTTTCGTTACTCATTATGCTTCTTTTGTTTGTTTAATTTTCAAGGTACAAAAAGTTAAATTTAAAGAAAGATTTCAAGAATCTCAGCTCCTCAAACGCTGAAGCAGCTTGCAACTTCTTCCATACAGCGGGGATGAAAATCCTATCTCAAAGACTGAAAAAAGACAAGGGAGTACTTTTCACTGAAGGCAACACCCGGCGATACATCATTATGGTTTACAGTGAGAAAATGAAACAACTCCGTTCAAGAGATCGCAGCAATCCCTTGTATGCAGTTGCCTATGATTTTTTCTTGAATAAATTTGGATTCAAAAAAATGGCTGAGAAGAATCTCAAACAATTCCTGAGAAGCTTACAATACCATTATCAGCAAGAGAAAGCTAAAACATTCTTGAGATTCTACGGGATCGATCACGCTATTACATACGATGACGATGACTTTAACTTCTACGTTGAATGCTTGATTTAACTTGAAGATAATCCTAATAGTCTCCCAATATATGATTAAATGAATCTTTTCCCGATTAATAAACTACTTGATGTACTCTTCAAGGCCTTCGACAATGGGAAGGTGTCAGTGAGAGTCTTAAATAGGATACGCTCGGAGATTGAATCCATGCGATTTGTTTCAGCTGATCCAGCACTAAGAACGAAGAATCTCATCGATTAAGATCTTGGTATGGAATGTCTGTTATCAGCGAAGTTCGAGGAGAAGAAAAATGATTTCCTAGCTATGCGTCCAGTCTACTTAGCTGGGGATGTTGACAGAAATGAAGTTATCGGTAACAAAAATAGACAAATCAAAAAAGAATTAAGTTTAAATATGATTCTTTGAATGCATCTTTTTGATATATTTTCTGCTTCCTTCCTTTCTAGGTTTGGAGGAGTTCTTGATGCTTGGTAGGAACATCCAGAAGAATATAAATCAGATCATATTAACTTAGCTGTACTCTCAAAATACTGATTTAATCGACGACATTACGGGCGAAAAGACAATGAGTTTCTAATAATTCACAGTTCTTGCAGTCAAAAGTGGGTTATTCAAAACCGAAAGAACCATGAATTATGTAGATTCAGTCGATAAGTGGGATGAGATCAAAAATCTGCAGATATTGAGATAGCATTGGTCTTCGAAAAAGGATGTCATCAGACTTCGCTTAGTCAAAGCTGGAGCTTACAGGAATTTCTACAGACTCATGGTGAAACAAGTCGATGAATTCTTTTAGTAATAAGATAGATTAGAAGAAAAGTAGTAAATGATGATACACGCATTGAAGCAAGAACAGAATGCTCATGACTCTGTTGAAGGAGAGTTATCTGGAGGCTCTAAGACAAACATATAATTTCACATTAACAGCACAAATAACAATAGAAATAGATCAACATCTCCATCTTCATAGAGTGAACGTTTGATATAATTTGGTTCTTCGAAATAGCTGCCGACAGTCCCAGTTAAAATGGCTGAGAGAGAAGCTACTGAGAAACAAGGAATCGTATGGCTTATTTATCGATTACTTGATGACGAATCGAAATCGGTTATCCTTCAATCTAACATAAATGCTTTATTACCAACAGAATTCAGTTTCTTCAATGAAACACTTCTCTAGCTAGCTCAAGATAATAAACTATCTGCAATATCGATGGAAGACAGCAATAGTAGAAATAATAATACAAATACAAACAATGCTAACAACAACAGTAATTAAGTTTTTTATGCCAACAGCAATAACAATATTAGCATAAGTAGTAAATTAATATCAATCTGAGGAAAACGTATCAATAAGAGAAATGGGACTAAAATCTAGAAACAAACCTACCTTGGAATTTTAAGTTGGAAACAATCAAAAAAAAGGAGATATTTTCTTCAAGAAGTCTGCATGAAAATTTATTATAAACAAATTCTTGAATCCTCCAGGGTATCGAAAAAGAGAAATATAAATTGTATGTTTTCATATCTATTACTCATTAACTGTTCTAAACTAATGACTACATTGCTTGCTGAGATAAAGTGCAGAAGCAATTAAGGGAGGGAGAAATTACAAAGAGACCAAGAAATTGTTTCTTCTCAAGATTTATATCAAAAAGTGAAATACCTTCTCTTAACCACTTCATCAATGACAATAATATCCACCCAAATAAGATTAAAAAATATGAGAAGAATGATAAAAAAAGTTATGCTTTTTCAAAGAGCAAAAAGAAAGTGTAGAAAGAAATTCGATTAGTCGTAGAACACAGGAAAGTTAGAATTAAGAATTTTATGTGGTAGAATCACCATTTTCTTGCGTACAGCGCAGTCTCTTATCTCTATTTATTTTGTTAAATTCCTCAATATTGCCGATAGCACTATTCCATTGATGAACAAGCAGATCTAGCTTAAGATAATGCTCGTTGTGCTGAACGCCATCATAGAGTCTGAAGTACTGCACTCAGATACTAATTCATACCAATGCGATGGTTGCACAGCTTGTTTGGAGATGTTGAAAATATATAATATTGTGAGAAAATCAATAAATGAGAGGATAAGAAAGAATGTTGAAACAAAACTACATAATTTCCTGTTGTTTTTGAACCCTGTTGAGCAGAGACATGTTGGTGGAATACCAAAAAAAGCTAAGGCAATAAGGCCAATTAGACGGATACCTATTTCTCCACATCCCTCGAGGATAAGTAAAGGTAGGAGTTCAGTGAGTAAATATACACCAACTCCACAGCCGATGAGGATACTAAGATATTCGCTTATTGATATTTCAGCTTCCATAGCTTAGAATGATAGAGTGTTGATGTATACTAGCTAATGGATTTGTTGTCCTTCTGAATGTTGTAAACATCGCTGAGGAAGACAACATGAGCCACAAGTAGAAGAAGAAGATTCTTTGTTATCACTTGGGTTGAGATGAGCACTATCCATATCGGCGATTTATTACCCAATCTGCTGATCGCTTATGACCCGTTTATCTCGTTTTTTGAAAGAAGGAGGTGCCTCCAGATCAAGAGGTTCGTATTGCATGGTTGTGTGTCTCTCCTGAAATATGATTAGAGGCAAAGAGGTGATAGTGATTGTTTAAAATATTTATTTTCCCCTTGATTCTTTTCACTTTTTAGTTAATCAAATTCAGCTGGCTCAAAAAAGCCCCTTAGATATTCCTGTTTAAGGATACAGAAAGGGATTTTAAAATGCGAAAGAGAGAAAGAAACAGCTTTAGAGTGAGCAAAATAACAAACAGATTTATGAACTTAACTTGAACGATAACACTGATTTTGTTTTTTGTTACAAAAAAGATCACTACTAAGCACACTAAACCTTTTGTGCTCCACCTTGACCATGACCATCATCATCTTCTTCATCTTCATGTCTGCTTCCTTTAGATAAACAGTTAAAATGAAGCAATTAGTAAGTTGCATGGATATCATAATGAAACAAAAGAAGATAGGATCTTCCAAAACAATCTTACTTCCTCCTTTTGGATTTGGGTTGAGATCAGTCTCATGGAATTCTGTTAAATACTCAAACTACTAGTCTCTGTTTAAGGGAGTCACTGCCGGGCCAGTAAGATTCTTTTTAATCTTCTCGATAGCGTCTGGTTTTAAGGTGCCAGACTTGGGGAACTCAACCTGTTTTTGTAGAAAAAATTAGTGTTAATGGATGTAATAAATACAAGGGTTTATGAATAATTGAGCCATCAAAAATCAAATATTTTATTTGTGTTATGAATATGTATCAGCTTTTTATTGATAAGTTTTGCAATAATGTTTACCAAGAACTTCACGTAGAGATTTCCATGTGCAAATGCATCCTTGAAGAATGGCATACCCTTGCCTTCGATGGTTTAGATTTTATTATTTTCAATATATTTCCCAGGAGGTGTTGCAATCTTGAGGATTTCTCCATCAAGATGTTTAACTTCGAAGTACACACCTGTTAAAGCCTCCAGAAGGGATATTTTCTTTTCTACATAAAGATCAGCTCCTTTGCGAACGAAAGTTGCATGCGGCTTAATATTCACTTTCACGTAGAGATCACCTGCTATGATTCCGGGCTGTTAGCGTTTCAGAAGAAAAATAAAATGAAGTTATGAAAAATAATAACTGAGAAATTAAGATAAAAAGGAAGAAAGCAGCATTCTTTTAAAAAATAATTATTCAAATCCTTACTGCTTCATCAGCTTCTCCAGTGTATTTAATGTTGAACTCATTTGGTACACCAGGTTCAATAGCAATTTCGATTTTCTTTTCGTTATCTACAATCTTTTATCCAGAGCATACTTTGCATCTATCAGATTCTTTCATGATATCACCCTTGCCATTGCACTTATCACAAATGGCTTAAGATTAACTGTAAGCATTAGGTCCCATACGTACAAGCTTGATAACTATCTTCTATCCCTTGCATTGATCACATACTTTAGCATTCTTTCCACCTTTTCCTTCACAAGATTCACAGGTTCTTTTACGTTTAAATGGCTTCGAAAGCATCTTTCCAGAGTAAACTTCCTCTAAAGTAACTTCAATTTCAATTTATTTAGCCTTAGCTTTCTTCGGTCCTTGCTATTTTTCACCACCTCCAAAGAAACTGCTAAACACGTCCATAGGATTTCCGCCAGCACCACCTCCTTCTTTCAGCCCATCTAACCCATACTTATCATAAACGTCTCTCTTCTCTGGATTCGACAGTACTTCATACGCTTCGCTGAGCTTTTTAAACTGTTTTTTCAAAGATTTGTTAAGAAAAATACACACTTTTCTCAAGGAATAATTTTTAAAAAAAGCAGCATTAGAAATTCAAATCTATCTGAAGAATAATACACTACACTTAATAAAAATAACCATTTAAACTTCTCAACTTTCTCTAATAGACAAGCATACCTTTTCTGGATCTCCTCCCTTGTCAGGATGACGATAATCTCCTTTGAGACATGCTTTCTTGTATGCCTTCTTGATCTCGTTGATGTCTGCTTTCTTGTCAATACCCATGACATTATAGAGTTCTTGAGTATCTGCTGGCTTTGAATCTTATTACTGTCTAGGATCATCTTCATCATCTATTAATGAAAAAGATTCAGCGCATCGTCAAATAAATGAGCCAGTTTGTTAAGTATCTCAGTTTCTTACCTTATCCAGCACCACCAAAACCGAAGTTAAATCCTCCGAATCCACCTGAGAACATTTGTTGTGTGTTGTTTCTTCTGCTCTTGCTAGTTGAATTAGATTAAATTTTTGGAAATAATTATTTGCTTTTCTTTTTCGCTCTCTCACTTTTCAATAGTACTTTTGGTTTTTCTTCTTCTTTTTTTTAATAGAAAAAAACAATCCTCCCCATAATTCTTTGAATCCAGCAATAGGTATGTTCTAAAATAAATAAAGAAATTATTTATTTGTGTCTATGCAAATGCCTAAAGACGTCAATCCTTCTAAGTTTCTTTTTCCCATTTTAAAAATTAACAAAAGCAAACTCTTTTTCTTCTAAATTTAAATATTCCTTGTGCGAAGGCAAGTCTCTTGATCAAAAGAATAACTTAAGCTTTTAAGCTTCCAAATTCTAGAAATTAATCGATCTCTTCTAAAGAGAATGAATGAACTATTTAATGTTATAGGAGTCGTTACTTCGAATTGTTTGAGAAGAGAGAAGAATTATTTTTTTCTTTTATTTTATCAATTATATTCCTTTAGCAAACTAAACTTAAGAACATGTAATAAACATTATTGCTAAGAAAAAAAATTGATTTATGTCTTTAAGTAATTTGAAATCTCATTTGATAAATTAATTACCATAAGCATGCTCAAGAAATTCCTTATTGGCCTAATGCTAAAATATAATTTGCTTATTTATTTGATTATTCATATTACACAGTTTCCTTCTCTATCAATGAATATGATTTATATTATTTTTCTATTATTAACCTATTAATATTCATTGATCTATCTTTACCCTCTCTAACTTACTTATTAATTTTAAATCCCTTCATCTTTCAAAATGATTCAATATATCAATATGCAGAGCTCTCAATATTTTTCCCCAAAATCATCATTCTTATCTGTTTTATTATTACTTTTTTCTAACATCCGTAAAAATGATAATAATATTACAAATATTAGTCCTTTGCTAACATGCAATCGATTAGCCAATCAGTCAATCCTTTTAATTCTTTTCTTCATTTTTATTAGTTTAATCCTTTCTTATTTATTAGAAGACTATTAATCATTCATCAATCTTTAATAATTCATTCATTTCTAAACAAAAATCCTTAATTGATTGTTCTTCTTTTTTTCCCTCAATTTAAAATTCAAATAAACAATCTACTGTTAAACACTAACAGACAAAAGATATTAATCAAACAAAAAAATAATAAACCAAATAATAAAGGAAACTTTATCAAACTATTAGGAAATCTTGCACAACTGGGATAGCTGTTGAATGAAGAACGAGTGAATTTGACAAAACCTACAACAACGTGCTACTGAGAAGGAGATTGCGAGTCATATATGTGCAAATCCTAGCTAAAATCAGCACTTCCATTTTCTTTGAAAAGTTTCTGTTGCAGCATTTCTTTTTACAAGAAACATGCTTTGATTAGTTTTTTTAACAGTCACTTTTTCAAAGATGGTTGTGCTAATCCTATTACAATTTTAGCATAAGGATAATTATATTTAAGACACAGCATGCTCCAATCTCCTCCAGTAGAAGATATCTTTCTGAATAAGGAGGATATCTATGACGAGAATTACTTACGGCTGTTTTAGTTTTTATTTGAGAAACTGTTGTGGAGGTCAAAAAATAAGCATTTTTTTAAGAGAAATGAACATTTCTTAAAAGCTTATCACTCTCTAGAATTTCAAAGAAAGCTGAATTGAAGAAAGTTAGAAATACTCAAACACAGACACAGACAACCGCAGTATGAGATGATATCGTAAGTGTTTAAATGAGAAATTTTTCTGAGTTTTCAAAATTTAACCATACGATTTCGTAAATAAATTGGATGAGAAGATGATTAAATGAATGATTGGAATGCAACTAACTAAGAATATACCTGCATGCATCTAAATATTTTAATATTTTCATACAACTAAGAAAAATGGAAATGTTTGTTGATTGAATGAGATTTCATCTAATGCATGAGAGAATTATTGTGAATGAAATATGAATATTGTTGAGAAATGAAGAAGCTGCTTGAGAATAATGATTTTTCTTTTAAAAATGAATGAATGAATGAATAAATGAATGAATGAATTGAATTGACTTTCAAAATATAAAATCGAATGATGGAAATCGATAAAATTAAATGAAAAATAAATAAACAAAAATATGTAATAGATATACATTTTAGAAAGAGAGAGAGAAAAAAAAAGATTTAATAATAATAATTACATTAAAATAGCTTTGAAAAAGTCAAATAAAAAATAAAATTTGTAAAATAGAATTGTTTCTAGAGTTGCCTTTTATTCATTTAGTTTGGTCATTGTTCAAACCTCTTTGGTACCTTTAATTCAATTTCTTTTGTTTGAAAAGTATCATTGAAAAATGAAATACTAAAAATAGAAACAACTGTCTAGATACAACGGTAATATATATATGATCTTACTTGAATATCTTTCAGTGAAATTTAAAAAAAATGAAAACAAGATATTTGCATTATCTCATGTATAATTTTGGTTTTTGGTAGTTTTAGTAAAACACTAAAGGAATTAAAAATATTTTTTTTAAAAATCAACTCACTGACATTAAATTTAGGTGAAAAAAGAAGATTATTTTGAAGATTAATCTACTATCTCAAAGAACATTCTGTTGCTAAGTGAAACCACTCAAGATACTTGCCTTCAAATCATACTAAAATCTACTTACTATTTATTCTTCATCTGGTAACTTGAAAATATTAATGAATAATTAACCTCCCAAACTAGAAGAAGATAATATTCCCAATAGGCTTTGGTTGATTTGTCTCTTTGCAAAAAAAAGATAATTACAAAAAATTGCAGAAAATTAATTAATTTAAGGTGCTAGCTGATTCAATAAAAAAGCATTCGCTTGGTTGCAAAAGATAAACTCAATAAACAAGAATACACCAAACTGCTAATGCTCTCCATGGAGGAGGAAGATGAAGGAACATAATCACCATCTATGTTGTAATCGTCTCTCACAGTGAAAAGAGAACGTTCTCCAGGGAAATAACTGAGTTCCAGTTAAATAGCTGATAAAAAGTTTGTTAATCTCTTAGTGTCTATGCGAAAGTCAGCAAAAACTGGCACTTAAGATGATCTACCCGAGGAGGATATTCAATTTCTAAGAAAAGCATGTTCTACTCCATCAAATTCATCTTCTTTAGTTGGGAGTAAAAACGACTTACCAATTAAACAAAGCTTTAAAGAAATCAATGAACATAATGAATCTAGCGGCTTTCTGAGAATTGATGAGAAAAACAGCTACCATGGTCTACCAAGTAATGAATTTAATACCAGTAACAATCCAAATAACAAAAAATAGAAAGGAATGATGTTATCTTCATCTTAGATTTCCCATAACTGTTAAGAGTAACTTTCAGCCTTGGAGGAGAAAATCATTTAATGGCTGGAAGCTGAAGGTGTTCTGCATGTTTCACCTGAAGAGAAAATGGCAGTATATTTTGAAGAACGAAAAAAATCAGTTACATCAAAGTTTAAAGTTGGTGGATAAATTCCTTCTGCTTCAAAAAATGACTCATCTTCGAATCTTAACGCTACACCTATTCGATCAAGTAACTCTCTTTGGGAAAGGAGAAAGCAACCTTAGAGAAAAACACCAGGAATTGTTCCATTAAGCTGCTTTGATTTAGAGCTAAGGATGAATTTCAAGGAATCTACTAATTTTTCAACTTCTTATGATCTATGAGCGGAAGATTAGAAAAGATCCAAGAACTTTTAGGAATCAGGAGTTTTGAAGTAATTTCAAAAGTGAAAAAACTAACAAATTATCTCACAAATGAGAAGATAATCTCCAAACAAATATTAATTAAAAAACACTCCAAATTAAAATAAAACCTGTAGATAACCATCCACACTGCTTCTCATGCAAATAAATTCCAGCAATCATTGTCATCAACCTGAAAAAATGAATCCAAACTTATTTGTCCATAAAATCTATCATTTTTATATTCAATACTTTATATTTCTTTATGTCAGTTCCTTGGCTTTTCAACGTTCTCACTAGTCCCTAACCAACTACTTCATTTTTTTTTCTTCAAGGAATATATTACTTTTGTATGAACTATCACTAAACATCAATTGTCTGTGGATAAAGTATTCCTTTGTTTATTTTAATTGTCTGCGATTTGAATTCAAGGTTTGGAGGGGTGCAAAAAACGATACAGAAAAAGAAGGGAAATAAAAGGATTTTTAAATTTATTGTAAACAAAAAATCATATGCTGAATGAGATATCCTCTATGATTTCTCAGTATTTTAATTGTAATTATGACTGATTTTCTTTGCCTTTGGGATATATCTTATTGCTGCATTAAATTTATAAATCTAAACGAATAATATTACTGAGTCTCCACAGTTGAAAACAAACAATTGAAGCACAAAACAAAATACAACAAGTGTGAAGAAGGAGAAGAAGAAGATTTATTCGCTTAGTCAAAAAGGAACATTATTCAAGAATACTGAGACATAACCAAATACCATCAGTCATTCGCTATGAACTCCTACGCATACGCTAACAAGCTTAAAAAGGTAGATTTCATAGAAAATATTCCTGGCTTTGTTCTGCAACATATTTGAAAAAATGTTTGCATTTTTTTAAAACCATAATGACTTTTGTTGTTAAAAAGCAAATAGAACAATCATCTTCAAGAGGGTTCCGCAAAACGCAACCTCAATAGTCCTCCTACATCAACCAAATTCCTGTGAGAACAATAAAAAATTAAAAAAATGCTTTATATTTTGTTATTGAAATGTCTTTTTTGGTTTCAGTTATCAGCAATGTTGGATAGATGCCCTTAGTTTTTCGATGAGATAAAAATCTCCGTTGTCTAGAAGTTCGTGAACGAAATTGATAAACTTCCCTCTCGCTATGCGAACATTGAGACGTTGTATCTCAGCAACAATAAACTCACTAACCTCCAAGGGATATAGCAATTCAAAAGGCTTAAAACCTTGACTCTTACTAACAATGATGTAGATTAATAATTATTATTCATTAAATTGCATTATTTTAGACAATAAAACTCACCATTTATTTGTTAACATTCAGTTAGCTGATGTATCAGTGCTGAGATAGATCTAATCTTTGAGTGAACTTGAATGTTTGAATCTAACTGGCAATCCCATAGCGAAACACCCAAATTACAAGATATTCCTTCTGACTGCGTTAAAGAATCTAAAGAATCTTGATGGGAAAGTAGTCACAGAGGAGAATCGACTTTAATGTGAAGTCAAAGCGAAATAACAGACTCAACTTCTTGCTCTCATGCTCAGAAACTATGGGCTGATAATGCAGCTAAACTCAGTAAGATAGAAAATCACCTCTGATTTGATAAGAAAAAAACTAATTATTTTATATTTATTTTCTTCAAAAAACCAGTTTTCTCAGCGATTTGACATCCATCGAGAAATAGCCGCAAGTCATGCTGGTAGATTCGGAAAGTCCCTTGAATCTTAAGGGGAGTATTCCTTATAACTATTCAAAAGATCATTTGATTTCCTTTTGACACTTTCCGACAGAGAAAAAGAAGAACTCTAGGATCTCCTTTTAAATGACATCTTAGAACTCTTTTTAGATTTTCAGCAGCAATATTCAGGAAACGAAGAGGATAATTACGAGCGAGCATTCTAGGAAATGCTCAAGAAACAAAACATAAAACTAGCAGAGTTAGATGTGCTAATTACTAAAAAAACTCAAGCATATTAGCAATTTGTGTAGGAATTCCGATTAAAGTTTTAGCCTCAGAAATATGGCTAGAATAATAGTGATTTCAAAGGATCAAGTTTAGCTAAAGATAATTAAGATTCATAAAAGGTTCCTAGATCGCCAGTGAGGAGTAACAACAATAATAATAAGGTAAATGTACTAGCATCTAGTAAATCTGCAACGAGCTTAAAGTCAGCTGGAGCTAGTAGAAAATAATAGAATGTTAAGCTTCCTGATGATGAGCTTGACTTATTTTCGAAGATCGGAGGTGGCAATAAGAATAAGAATAATAATTCTAATAATAACCTCAATGAGAGCTTCAACCCAGCAACTTCCTCTGTAGGAAACAGCAATTTCGCTTCCCCAGTAACTCGAAGTAGACTAGCAAAAACAGAACAACAAGAATAAGATATATTTTTATCGAGCAGTTAGAATTCAGGGCCATTTATGAGCAATTCTTAACCAAACTTTTTCCATTAAACAAGTCCAATTAGAGGATAATAAGATATAACTAATAATCACAATAGTTCCGCTGAAACATCTCCTAATCGTACAATCCCCTAGCCAACATCATTTGTTAGGCCAACAAAGAAGAGCAATCATTAAGATGAATGTTGCAATAAATTTATGAAAAGTGCTAGAGAAAGTTCCCAAGAATTCAGAAGACACGAATAATCTACAACTCCATACAGAAGACGCAATAAGGAATTAGAATCAATACTTGGTGAATTAACTAAAAAAATGGAGAAAAAAGAAGAAGAAATCGAATAACTAAAGATAATGAATAATACGATAAAAGACACACTTGTGGAAGTGAAAAGTTCAAGTGATTAGAATATTCAAAGAGGAGTAAGTTAGCAATAAGTATATTTAGAAGAAATTGATAGGAACAGAGAGAAGAGTAGGTTACTTGATGAAGAAGTTAGAGAATTACGAAGTGAATTAAGTAAAGTTATGATTACAAATGGATAAATAGGAGAATCCCAAAAATAAGTGAATTATTAATAATAAATCATTAAAGAAGCTGAATAGCAGTTATCAGCTTTTAGAAGAGAGCATTAGCTTAATGCGTTAGTGGAAAAATTCTAACACAAAAGGATTCTTCGTTTCGGTATGAGTATGCTGCAAATAGCAACTGATATTGAGTCACGTGTACATAAATTTAGATTTGATAAGAAAATTGATCGAAATGTGCAACTACTTCGAAATACATTCAGTAAATTAAGAAGATATTGCATACTAAAGAGATTCAGTAGAGTGTAGTAGTAGGAATAAGTTTTAAGTAACTTAGTAGATCATTTTTAGAAATGGAAATCGAACTCAAGATTTTCAATTAAATTAAGTTAATTCAAGTTAAAATAAGAATAAAATAGGATATCCACTGCGATTACAGCTTGGAAGTAGTTCCTTTCGATTAAAGAAAGAAATAACTAATGGACTAATAGGATCAATGCTATTCGAAACAAGTAGACTAAATTGAAAGTTTGGAAATCGCTAAAGATGAATCTCCGAGATTTTAAGTTATCTGATAAAGAACTAGCAATTGCATAATAGAAAGCTGTATCGTTTGAAAATAGCAAATCCAAAAGAAAATTCATGAAAGCATGGAAAATATTTATTGCCGAGTATGCTCGACCAATGAAGTTAAAGTAATCAGCTGCATTGAGACTCAAAAATCTTCATTAGCTAAGATTAACTTTTAATAGTCTGAAGAAGAATAGAAAAGATGCTGTGAATAGCATCATTAAAGCGAATAAATATGTTGCGCATGAGAAAAAGAAAAAAGTTAGAGCGGTGTTTAATTATTTAGCTGGTCCGTTTGTATAAGCTGCGAGAGAGAACAAAGAACGAAATGCACTTGCAGATCTATTTATCACTAAGAGATTGTTATAGACTTGGAAGAATACATTCAAGATGTCAAGGTAATAAGGAGGGGGTGGTTTATTGGATTTTTAGAATAATTTTTGATAAATTTTTAATGAATAAAATAATTAGAAATTTGAAGAAACTTGATGAATAAGCTAAGATTTTTAGTGCTAGATAAATGGTTTTACGTCATTTCCATGGGATTAAATCGTTAGTTGATATGAGGCATCGTAGATAACTATTAAGTCGCGCAATATAAACAAAGCAAGAACATATTGTTAAGAGACAAACTATGATCGTTTGGTTTAGGGCATTTTTATCGCATTAGAAAACTGTTCTAGAGAGATAAAGTAAAGATAAATAGACACAACTAATGTTCTTTAGATAATGGAAGATATTCAGTGATAATAAACTAATGAAGAAGAAAACTTAACGGTAAGTTCTAATGGTATTGGATAAGAAATAAATATAAGGAGTGAATGATGCCTTCCATGGATGGAGGAGGTTAATTTAAAGAAGAATTAGAAACAGAGCTGTGATTGAGAATGTCACGAGTAGAAAGGAAATGAGTTTGAAGAGAATATCCCTCTTTTAACTGCAAAAGGAGCTTAGATTAGGATTATAAAAGACGATTAATAATCTTAGAAACCATTAATAGCTGCTTGTTGCGGATTGCAAAGAGAACAAAGCGCATTTGGATAATATTGACGAAGAAAGAGGGGAGATTGCAGTGAAATCGAGGGAGCTTATGGAATAAAATGTGCTGATGTAAGAGAAAGTTGTGGAATTAACTGCGGAAATTGTAAACAAATTTTATTAAAATTAGATAAAATATTAATTCGTTTTGGGGGGTTAAAATACACAGATTATAATCATATTTTAGAATAGTTGTAGCTCCTTTTTGATTTCTCTTCCCCTTCATTCTAATCCTCTTTGATTTCCTTTTTCTTCTTTAACAATTAGAATTCCCTTCGCCGTTAAATCACAAACAACGAGAAAAACGAGTAGAGCTATTCTGAAAGAATCCGCGAACTTGAAGACAAACTTGAAGAACAAGATGCACACATAAACGAAATCAACTAAGAATATTTATTTCAAATGGGTGAAGAGGAAACAACTCAAAAGAACATTCGTTCAGAGAACAAATCGTTAGCTAAAGAACTAACTCAACTCCAAGCGGAGCTTCAAGAGAAATCTATGGATTTCTAGGAATATGAAAAAGCAGTCGAATTAAACACGAGATAGTTAGTCAGTGAAAAATTAGACATCGAAGAGAAACTGAAATAGTCGATTACGATGGCTTCAGAGTTCAAGAATAAAATAGAATAATAAGAAAATGAACTTGACGTATTCGAAGCGAGAGCTATTGAACTCGAAGATGCGGATAGCAAATAAAGAGAACACATCTAAGAATGTGTGTAAGTTATCACAACACTTCAGACGACTTATGATTAGAAAGTTGCAGAGTATTAAGGTATTATTGGATAATTGTAGATTTAAATGGAATAGCAATAGAATCATGAGTAAGCGTAAGCTGCGTAGATTCAGTAGTAACAATAGGAAATCGCTACGTTAAGATATTAAGTGAGTTTACTAGTAGATTAATAATAAACTAGTACAACGAATTTCCTTTAAAGTCTTATGTCTCCATCGTAAACTTAAGGAAATCAAGGGTTTGAGGGGAATAAAGGTAATAGTAATCTGAATAATAATTCATCGTCCTAGATTAGAATTAAGAATTATTCAACTTATCAGTAGAAAAGATCATCTCGGTCGTAATCCCCTGAAGAAATTGATTTTACCATTCGTAAGAATCAAAGTAATATGAACTTTAATGGATCGACTGGATCACCATCTGGATAGGAACTCCAGTAGCTTTAATCTATTACTTAACCAGGTGTAAGTTCGAAAGACTACAAGATTCTTTAGAAATAATTTTCTCGATAGAGAACGCAAATGAAAGATAAAATAAGATGCTTAACTCAGTAGATTGAGACTACTTTGAATGCTGAAAATGCTGAAGAATAATTATCCAAACAGGAATACTAATTAGATTAAAGGTTAAATTAGAGTGCAGCTGTTGGGATGCAATCAAAGAAGTAAAATTATATGAATAATGCTTCGACAGCATCACTGTTTACGGATAGAAAACCAGGATAGTTTTTCTAAGAAAAATCGTTCGATGAACCATCCAAATCAATGAGTAAAGAAGATAAATAATAAAGAAAATTCACAAATTAAGGAATTTATTTTTGTCAAATCCTTTTTCTTTATTATCTTATTCTTTTATTAATCTTTCTGCAGATTCTGGTTTTACCTAAGGAGGAAAATAGTTAATTAAAAGCAACACTCAATAGGCATTTGGGAAATACAGTTAGCCTTCAAGTCTGAGGGCAACTCCGAAGGGACAATAGAAGTTTTACTAAAACAACGCTCCAGTTTAAGAAGGAGTTCTGAGGAATATCCTAACACCATAATATCATTATCCGAGGGTAACTGGGGATAACAATCAGATGTAGTTATTGTCTTAGATGGCTGCTAATAATGAGAACTATTAACTACCTACTCGTCCAGAATCTTCCAGAGAAATTAGGACGCATAAATCAAGCATCAATGATCTTTCCCTCATCAATCCAACTGATAACATACTCAATGAGTAAGAATTAATAAGTTTTGGGCAGAAAATATTATTATTTTTATTTTAAAATCGCTTCTATTGTTGCTGTTGTTTCAGGCTGGAGAAGAGCAAGTCAGAGAGGAAGCATATCAAGAGTCAGCTTGAATCAAGAATCAAGAATCTCAATGAGAATCTTCAAAATGATATCCAAAACTTAAAGAGGGCAATACCACACAATGGATGAAGAATTTGAAGAAAATATTAGAGGATTAGAGGAACTCACAATAAAAACATTTTTCATTACACAAAATGTGCCTCAAAAAATTAAACACAATTTCTTTCTCTAAAATGTTTTGTTTATTGTTTTTACTTTATCAACCACATACACATACATGGACAGACACAAATAATCCAAAATCAATCTTTTTCCCCTCATGAGAATCTTCAAGATGCTGTTGCTTTAATCCTATGTAATCTCCTCACAGCGTCAACAAGCAAATGGGGTACTTAGGCAATGTGATAAGAATATGATTTTCCTCTGTTGTTTCGATTTCATATTGAAGATTCGTATTTTCCTTGTAAGCTGGATATTTCTCTTTGAAAATAATATCCACAATATCTTTCTTCATTGCTGGAATCTATTTCAGCATTTGCTCCTTCTATGAAGCAGTCTCAGCATCACCTTCATTGTGACCTTCCTTCTTCTCTTCTTCAGACACAAAATTGCAAATACTCTCTGACATCGAAACAATTGTCTGATCATGCTATTCCAGAGCTTTTTCCATTTCTACGATCTGCATGTAATTTGCGTCATTCGTCAATTCGACTGTAAGATCGTATTAGTTAAACAAATCCCATACTTAAATCACTGAGTTCGATAGCCCAACAACTAAATATTTCCCATCTGGGGAAAGACTAACGTTTGTAACGGAATCGGGTAGGCGCTCAATCTTTCTGACCATTTTGTACTCATCTCTTGGGTCGTAGAGAATAAACGATCCATCTTTGGAAGCTGTTGCGAGATTGTATTTCGAATAGGAAATAGAAGTCGTTGCCTATCGATGATCCATGATTTCTTCGATTGTCAGTCGATTTGAGAGATCCCAAATGTAGCAACTGCAATCTCTTGAGCTGATTGCTAGCTGATCGCCTGAAAGTGAAAAATCTAATGAGAGAATATATCCATACTATCCTTCAAGATTATGAAGCATTTAGAATTCTCCGTTTGCTACTTCGTATACTCTACAGGTGATATCCCACGATCCTGTAGCGAAATATTTCAGATCTCTTGAGAACGCTGCACAAGATACGTTTTTAGCATGCTTGCCTCGAAGATCCTTGCAGAGTTCCAACTCGCAGTCATATGGACTTAGACTAGTTCTTTTGAAGATTTAAGTGTCTCCATTTGCACAACCAACAGCGAGATAATCGTCTTTAGGGGAAAGTGCTAAACAAGATATTGTATCAGGGAGTGTAAATGGAAGGATGGATTCTCGAACATCATCGGTTCCTCTTTTCAAATCATAAAGTGCAATGTGCTTGCTATCTTCACCAGATACTATGAAGACAAACGTGCCTTGGGTGGAAATAACAGCTGTTATGATTCCACCAATATCCACGAAATCCTCCTCGTCAATATTCTCATCTTTGAATTTTTCCTTGACTTATTGTTGATATTTCTACGACGGTTTGATATTCGGTGGAGCACTAAATGAATGTCGTTTCTTCGCTTGTTTTCGATCGAATTTATCACCCAGACCATTATTTTTTCCATTTTTCTTCTTATGATTATTTCCATCGGATGTATCTTCAGTTTCAGAATCTGTGTTGGCCTCTCCGTCTTTCTCGTTAATTATGAACTTCGGAGTGTGTTTCATTTTAGAAAGAATGCTATTTTGTTGTCCTTGTTGTTAATTGCTATCAGGTTAATTTTTGGTTGCTTGAGATTTCTAGAAATTTAAATTTATCGTAAAATGTTAAAAGAAGTTATTTTTAAGATCCCAAATTCTACAGGTGCTATCTCGTGAAGCTGTCAAGAGGAATCTCCCATCGAGAGAAAACACTACTTAAGTCACATAAGATGAGTGTGCTCGTAGCTCGTCTACTTGATAAGAAGGTGAGAATACATCATAGAATTTCAAGCAGAATTCATCTGAAGTTGAAGCTACTGCTAAAGAATGACCTTTTCTGACAAAATGAATGTCTGAGACATCTGGAGGAATATAAAACGATGAAACTTCATTGTAGCGATTAGGAACATGCCACAATTTACATGTTTGATCGATCGAAGCTGTAGCAAGCATTTAGGAATCACCTGAAAATGTGAGATGAGAAATTGCACTAAAATGAGCATCAAGAGTTTAGATAAAGCTAAAATGTGCTGATTGAGAGTCCCAAATAGCACATAGGCCGTTGGATTAACCAGTCACGAACAGTTAACTGTTTTTAGAGAATCCTATCGCCAGGATTTAAGTTGAAAATGATCTTCCTTCTTTTCCTTTGACTGTACCAATAATCCCAACATATGAAAACCTATCCCTTGCATCCCAAATGAAGCAACAAGATGACTTTTTAGCTAAGCTATTTGAGGTGAAATGATTCGCTGGCTAGGGAGGTAGTGCATCATAAGTTGTGCTGATTAAGCTTATGTTGATTGTTGGTTATGGGAGAGTAGCTAAATACAAGCCGTTCGGAGAGAATTCTAGTTTACTGAGTGCTAGTTCTTCTTCCCATTGGATACTGTGAGAGAACTCAAAAGTATACCCTGCAGAAGCAGCAACATTCCAAACTTTGCAAGCTTTTTCTCGGGATGAACTGGTGACGAGGAATTATGTATTGACGGAGAAAGCAACTTAGTCGATTGAACCCTTGTGAGCTAGGAATCTCTTAAGAGGCGAATAATGGAATGGATTAAGAGGATTCGCTGATTAATCTGCTGAGTTAACCGTGGCTGGCTATGGGATTTATTAGTAGAGCTTCTCACCTTTCCAGACAACGATATGTCCATCTTGATCACCGGAGATAATTAATTCATCTCCAACGGAGAAAGTTAAGCTAGTTATTGGAGCTTTATGAAGTTGTAGATCTAGAGTCTAAATAATCATAGCTTGCTCTCCCTTTTTCATCATTCCCCAGATAGTTATACGAGCTTAATCATTATGTGGTGCAGCAATACCTCCACTGGTAGCCATCAGTAGTTGATCAGTAGAAACAGCTAAAACTGCAACTTTATTAGGTGAAAGAACGGACTAAAGTGACAAGGAATCTTAAGAGTTTGAGACATTCCATACAGAGCAAAGACTTTGGTTTTAAGACACAGCTGCGAGGAGCTTACCGTCAGGTGAAAATGCTAGAGAATTAACCAAGAAATATGGCATTTTTTCAGTTTAGAAATCACTGATAATCACAGAACTATCTAGGAAATACACCTTCACAGGGACATATTCTTTTTGTTTGCCTTTTTTCGCTAGATCCCAAACTTGAACACCTGGTTCCTCGAATGTTGCAAATGCTAACAAAGTTCCATTCGGCTAGAATTTCAAACAAGCAATACCGCCAACACAATCTGATTCCTGCTCACTTACAGAAGTTGAAACCCTAGAAATTTACCTATCAATATTCTGAATCACAGAGAAATTGTTCTAGATATCCCAGAGTCTCACTTAACTCGATGAAGACCCTGCAGAAAGAATACTTGAATCCCCAGAGAAACACAATGTTGTTATCCAATCGTGAT
>Ga0302285_10000612_pt1 | contig 19507 bp, 11 predicted proteins | sample III_Fen_E2_2_FD_200455 | JGI IMG/M metagenome (GOLD analysis project Ga0302285, IMG submission 200455) | Peat permafrost microbial communities from Stordalen Mire near Abisko, Sweden - III_Fen_E2_2 | ecosystem: Environmental > Terrestrial > Soil > Wetlands > Permafrost | place: Sweden: Abisko... | reverse complement strand
TTATTGTGATTATTCCAGACTAGAATATTGCTGCAGTTGTTGGGCTTATCTGAGAATACTCTAGTAGATTTGTTTGTTTGGCGATTTCCAACTTCAATTTGGAGTAATAATCTTCTTGGCTTTATCCATTTTTTAAATTGTCTAGAAAAAGCAATGGATAGATGCTGATATTTTCGAGTTTTAGAGAAGTTGTTGAGGTAAATGTGATGTTTGCGCAGTTTAGAAAAGTTGAATTTGTAACATCTAATGAATCTAAAGAATCAATTTCTAAAGTGTTTTGAAGGGCATCGCAATCTAAGATGAAGTTCGTCATAAACAGGCCTGTATAAATTCCGCATTGACTAGTTACTAATTCACTAAAACTCTCTAAAGACATAGGTTATTGCTCTCCATCGACTATGCAATCATTTTCGCTGTCAGAGAGGCTACAAACACAACCAGCTGCAAAGATTGCCAATAGGAATAAATAAGAGAGCATTGTAAGCGTATATCTCTGTCTATTTAGCACTTAAATAATCTATTTTGATTATTTTTTGATTGTTTTTTCTTTTTTTATAAGCCAGATGTAAAAATATCTCTCAGGAGATTTCCCCAATACCATCCAGTTTTTAGAAGATATCAAGAGAATAACAAGAATGAGAATTAGTCATTCTAGCTGTCGGGATAGCCATTAAGAAAAAAATCTTATTAGTCTTTTGAAGATTATTAAGAATTTGATTCTGAAATTGTGTGATGAGAATTTTAAGATAAATTTGAAATAAAAATGTTTAAAATTAACAAGGCTAACACAAAAGATTAATTCGCATAATATTTCACGGGCATTACTGAGGATTTTAAGATGAAAGTTTCACTTGATAATTCTAGAGTGCATTGTAGGTACTTTGGAGTGGAAATATCGTGAAGATGAATGATTTTGATGAGCTGGCTGAGCTGGGTGGAAGGGAGGAGAAAATTTAAATTCTTTGAAGAAGGATAAGAAAGAAGAAGAAGAAACAGAGAAAGTTAGATATTTGAAAAATATATATTTATTAGTTTGCTTGTTGTTTTTTGAAGTTAAATCAAAGTTTTTAGAAAGAAAGAAAAAAACACATCAAAAATAATCTCTCAAGATAGTTACCATTTGTTTTCAAAATTATGTCAGAGAAATCAGATCAAGCAGTTCCATTTATTATCTATAGCGCTAAAGAAGGCTTTAAATTGAATCCTGAAGCAGAATAGTATCTAAGCTCTTTGGATCCGAAAAGAAAGATTGCTGTGATATCTATTGTAGGGAAGTATCGAACTGGAAAATCATTTCTAGTCAATCGCGTGCTATTGAATCGCTCCGGGAAAAAAGCAGGGTTTTCAGTTGGTCCAACAGTGAATCCTTGTACAAAAGGGTTATGGTTATGGAGAGAGTGTTTGAAAAGTAATGAGCTCGAGGAGGATGTTGATGTGCTGCTGCTCGATACGGAAGGATTCGGAGGAATGGATGAAAACACAACGCATGATTCTAGGATATTCCTTTTCTCCTTGTTGCTGTCTTCATTTTTCATCTACAATTCCCAAGGCAACATCGATGAAACAGCATTGAATAACATTTCCTTGATTATTAATCTCGCTAAGGATATCAAAATATCTGATTCTTCACAACAGCAAGATCCAGCTGATTTCTTCCCAAGTTTTCTATGGATTGTGAGAGACTTTGCATTGCAGATGGTTGATAAAGAAGGACAAAAAATTACAGCTAAAGATTATCTTGAGAAAGCACTTGAAAATCAAAAAGGAGTATCCGACGCAATTGAGTAAAAAAACAAAATCAGAAGGCAACTCAAACATTTCTTCAAAGACAGGGATTGCTCGACGTTAGTCCGACCAATGGAAGCTGAAACTGATCTTCAAAGGTATAAAAGGAACAGAATATTCAAAAGTAGTTTTAATATTTTTGCTTGCTTTTTTCAGATTAAATGAAATGCAAGACAGTGAACTCAGACCTGAGTTTGTAGCTTAAGCAGCAGCACTGAAAAGAAAGATATTCAGGAAAGTTTAACCCAAGATGTTGAACGGGAAGGCACTTAACGGGATCCAGCTGATTGAAATATGCAAGGCGTACATTCAAGCAATAAACAAAGGATCTCTTCCTAACATTGAAAATGCTTGGACTTATATGTGCAAAAATGACTCAATCAAAGCAATGGAACACTGTCTTTAAGAAATGGATGCCAAATTGCATGGGCAATTATCTTTACCGAACAGCTAACCATTAACAGCTGAGCAAATGCAAGATCTAAAATAAAAAGCTAGAGAAGAGGTTTTGAAAGCGTTTAAAAAGAAGAGCATAGCTTCAGAAGATGATCTCAAAGATTTTATTGTTGAGCTGGATAGGCAGTTCGATGAGCGTTTCAAGGAATTCAAGAAGAAAAATAAGGATAAGCAATAGGTAGCAAGTTTTATTTGGTTGAATTATTTAATTTAGAAAAATTATTTTGTTTAGAATCAAAATGGAAAGATAATTAAACAACATTTGTTGATTTTTTATTAAAACATACATACCTTTTTAGCTTATCTTCTGTGTGGAATCATATGTTTACCCTTTTATGTTTGGATTATTCAAATAGGAAAGATTCGAAGAAGTTTGCAAGGATAGAGTGAGTGAATTTGAAAACAAATTGAAGAATGAAGAATACAACAACTTTTAGGAATTTGAGAAAGAATTCGGTTAATTTCGAGATTAATTTGAAGCAACTGTAGGTCGCACTGATGACAGTGTGGAGTATTTCAAGAGAATTAGTGAGATCATGTACAAATAAGCAGCCGAGAAAGTTGGATTGAAAGTTTCAAGGGAGCAAGAAAAAAAATTGAGAGTCTTAGAGTAAAGGTAATTATTAAGCTAAAATGAGTTAGAAGGATCAAAGGCACAATGGGAAAAAGAACGAAGAGAACTACTAGACAAAATTAATCTACTTGAACGGGAACGTGCAACTCTACAAGCGAGTTCTCAGTACTAGCAAGAACGAATTAATAAATCAGAAGAAGAAAGAAACAAATTGAGTAGCTAATTAGATACTCTGAGAGATGATTACAATAAATTATAAAGAGAATAATCTGGAATGAACCATTAGCAAGTGTAAACCATTCAAAAAGAACTAGAAACTGCTAGGACTGTGAGTGTTAATACAATTAATTCTCTCGAAAAAGAAAATGCTTTGCTGAAATAAGAAAGTCATTTTAAAGACAAAGAAGCAGATAGGATGTCTTCTTAGCTTGAGAAGACTCTTGTGTAACTCTCTAAGGCTCAAGCTGAGCATGCATCTACGAATTAAGTGATAAATACACTTAAATAATAGTTGAATTAACTTGAGATTGCCAAAAGAGCAGATCTTGAAAATATGCAAAACGAATATGCACTCAAAATCAAACTGGCACAATTCCAGCAAGACAGCACGAAGGAAATACTCAAACAGCATTAAGACACAAACATTCAGAATACATATCTCCAGAAATAGCTTGCGTTCTTGCAGAACTAACTCGATGAAAACAAACGACTTCATGATGCACTTCTACTAGCACTCCAATGTAAAAACACAACAAAAATTCAAAAAGATATGTTTAATTTCTCATAAAGTGTGACTAATTTAACAAATAAACATTCTCAGAGGGTATGCAGAAGGACGATGACAGCAATTCCAATGAACTATCCGAAACAAATAAGAATCTGTGCAATGCCATGGAGAAATTAGAGTAGCGATGTAGAGTCTTAGAGGAGAAAATAACTAAGTTGAAGGAGTTCAAGCGGATGGTGTAGAACAGCACTTCCATGCAATGTGCAATTTGTTCAAAATACATTGCAACAAGGATGTTCACACAGCATTTGGAATCTTGTGCTCCTGATGAGCTCTCTACAACAGCGATTTCTTCTAATACAACACCAATGTCACGCTCGCAATTGCTCTAGCCGTGTAAACAAAGAATATTTTTCCTTAAGGGGGGAGTATGATGATATGTTTTTAAAATTTCTCACATTTGATTTGTTTTGTTTTGTTGTTGTTTAGCTTAAAGTTCTTCATGTTTAGGTAGTTAATAAGGTTCTTCATTGAGTTTTAGACTAACTGATCCAGCTTTAAATGTGATGATAAGCTAAACAGTTGTTAGAGAATCGGGAGATAATAAACCGTACACGGAGTATGTTATCTCCGTGCAATATTAGAATCTTCCTAGATGGCAATTAGCGAAGAAATACAAGGTATTAAATAATTCAATTACTTATTCCCAGCATTGAAGGAATACTGTTTTTAGTCTAATTACTAACCTTTTACTCATTGAAATAAAAGAATTTCTGTGAGCTCCATCACGCTCTGGCTACTTAATTCCCTTCAATGAAGTTCCCTGAAAGTTCTTTAGCAATTATCAATGCTACAACTGAGATAGGAGCAACTAACAAGAGACCTAATCTTATTTAAGAAAGAAGAATGGCACTTCAGCAGTACATGCAAGATATTTGCAGGATAGAAGTAGTTAGAAACTCCAGAGCACTACGAGCATTCTTAGAACTTGATTCTCGTGTAAAGCAACAGTCATCAGCAAATGCATAACTGAATGGATCCAGATTATTATCTGCTGTTATGAATTCGGTCTCTGGGAATAGTTAACTCAACTAGCTGTCAAACAACAAGGAAAACAAGGTAAATGCATGATCTTCTACAGAATTATTTACTCTTTTGGATAACAAAAAGATTTAGCTTTAAAGAACAATTTTGTTTAAAAATATCAAGGCTGGAGGGAATCAAAGAAGCAAAAGTATGACTGAATAACAATAACAACAATTCTAATTCAATAAGAGAGAGCCTCAGCAGCAAGAACCAATCATGGAAGAACATAATAACTAGCAATAACTAAATTATTTCGTTCAAGATTACTAGCAAGAGGCTACTTAGTTCTAAAGATTGCATACATAAAGTGCTTCGCATGCAGGCACATTTGGCACTATTCAGCAGCTAACATCTGGGTAATAGTTCGAATAGTCACAAATTAAATCACCAAGGTATAACAATTGAAAAACAAACAATAATAAATGCATGCGCATTTGAAACTAATTTTGGTTTATTTTGTTTTTGAAGAGGTAGCAATTCACATTAAAACCTACTTTAGAATACAAGATAAGGGTTTGTCGGGTTGAAATCACAGCAATTACAAAGAACTGGAGGATCACAGTCATAAAACATTTTTACTTAAAGAATACAAGGACAATTAGGAGGTGGCAATAATTGATTTTTATAAGTGGAAAAAACATTATTTTATGGTGGTTTTGTCTGTGTGTTTTTTTTTGTCTGATAAGAGAATAATCGAGTGGGCAAAGATAAAGAAAGAAAGTAAAATAACTCCCCCAATACATGAGAATAGCTAGAAAGAATCAAAAGTAAAGTTCTATTTGTATAATCATTATTATGTTTGTATTCTGATTGGTTGGGAATAATAACTTAGTGGGGAGAAAAAGAAGTTTGAATTATGGATTATCCTGTTTTTAATTAGCAATGTTTCTTAGGTTTTGAGCTAGTTTATTAAGTTAGATTATACGAAAAGAATTGAAGTTGTGCGTGGGTTAGATCTTGAATCATAATAAAAAAAGCAAAGTTATAATAGTTGCAAAGAAGAAGAAATACAGAATTTTATGTAGATAAGTGAAGAGTAGTATTAGTGGCTACTCTAAACTGGAGGAGTACCAGCTGCTGAGTTCAAAAAGAACACATCAGATTCAGCATGGACACTTTCGAAAGCAGCCACAGTGTCATTTGAAAGTGGACTTGCATTTCCTAAACTAATCAAATACATTTCTCAAGCCCAATAAGCAGCAGCTGCAGGTGCAGGTACGAAGAAATCAGAACTACCCTTCACAGAGTTGGACGCACTAAAAGAACTCAACATTCCTGCTTCGAGAATTTACAACTGGAATATTCTCTCCGATGCACTTAAAAGAATCTCCATTACTCTTGAAACTGAATAAAAAGGGCAACTCATCTCAGCGGATAGCGAGGAACTTCAATCCCTATTAGATCAGCTTATCCAACTTTCAAATGAGCTTGCAGTGAGCAAAACCAAGAAATCCAAAAACTAAGAACGTAACATTATATTCTTTGATATTTTCTGTCTTAAATCATCCAAACTGATAAAGGGAGGGGTGTATTTATTGTTCCAAGGCATTTAATATTTTTTTTGGTATCTTTGCAACAATTATTGAAGCTCATTTCTGGATAAATTTGCAGAAAATAACCTTACCTTACTACTATCCCCCAAAAAAAGTACATTTAGAAAAATATTTCGTTTTTCTCGCAGGAAGAAATTGACTTGAATTAAATTATAAAAACACCCAGATTTCTCCTCTAAATGATTTTGTTTATTGAAGAATTGATGTTCTTGTTGACAAAAAAAGGTTATTTTTACAAATGTAACGGATAATCATTTTTTTAAATCGGGGGCAGTAGAAATAGCCTAAGAAAGCATATTGTTTTTTAAAGCTAAATCAAGTTTCATACTTTTAGGGTCTGAGATCAAGACCATATTACTTATTCTACTTTTGAATTGCTTGTTTTACTTATTTCTTTGATTCACTCATAACTATCTAGATAAAGAAGAAATTGATGTGGTCAGAATCGATGTGAATAAGGATGCTTCTAAATGCAAAACTTGCTTGGAATTGTTCCTTGTGTTGCTGTCTCGAAATCTAGCTTTGCCACCAACATAGACTGCAAGTTTATTTACACATAACAGCAAGTACCTAGCGCATCTCTTAGCGAAAGGAGTAAAAGGGTTATTTGAACCAATTATCAGCTTCTTCTAGGAGATGTATGCGAATGTTCCTTTGCTTCTTACCCTCTTCAAAGAAGACTCAACAAGAAAAAATCTGCAATTCACTCTTAATGTAAATTAAAAAAAGAATATTGAAGAAGTAGTTTGATTTGTTGAAAGTTAGAATAATTTCACCGCCATAATATTAACATTTCTTGTATTTCATTGCAGAGTTTGAAGCCTGGACTAGTGAGTAAAAGTTAGGAAGTTGCATAGTGGACTGCGCGATTATTTTCAAAGTTGGCCTTTGAATTTGGCGATAATCAGCTATTAGCTGCTGGATGGGAATGGTTTGTTGGAGAAAATGGAGGTTTAGCTACTACATTATTAGGGTTGAAGAGACATCCTGATCTTCGAGATTTAGTAGTCTCCGTGTTGATGCAATTTGCGAGGTTCAATTTCATTGAGTTATTCACTGTAAATCTTAAAAAAGCTCAACCAGAACCAAAGGATCTTCTCAACACATACTTGGCTCTCTTCCAGCCTCTTGCACTTTCAAATGCTTCTTCGGAAGAAGTACAATTCTTTCATTTTTCTTTTCCAACAAAAAATCCATATTATTATTTTCAAAAATCGAGACAAATATACTTTTTTCCCTCCAAATCAGATCTTAAACTCAGGAATATTAGACGATTGGATTGATTTCGCTATCGAAAACGCGAGTGATGAATATAAAAATAGCATCGATGCTAGAATTGCAGCTTTGACATTGCTTGTAGAGATTTGGATACTCTTGCCGTTTAAAATGGAATAAATTGAAGATCGAGCAAATGCTGTTATGTCCTTGCTTAACAAAGTAACAAAATAATCAAATAAATCTAAACAAACAAGAGGACAACTTTTTATATTATCTTTATTTCAAATCAAATAGGCCTGCAGAGAAAAAAGCTCTCCATTAGTGATTAGCAGTCTGATACTTCTCTTCTAATTACTTGTCCATTTTGGTTAACAGAAGAGCTAATATGCTCCAAATATTTACAGGTAAAACACATAAACTAAGATAAATTGTTTTGTTTAAGCTGATTTAGCTTGATCTTATTTTAATCCCACTAATACACTTCCTTATCTTGTTAATTCAAACTAGAACCTTGACTTTGAGTGTGATTGAGAACCATGGAAACATATCGATTAGAGAATTTGCTATGAATAACTTCATGACTGTGTTTGAAGCACTTGAGAGTATCCCTTTAAATATTCTAATTGAACCGTTAGTCAGGTAGATTCAAGTCACTGATGGTGTGTCTTACTTTTTTAATGTGTTTGACTTCAATTTCTTCACATATATCTCGAGAAACGAGAGATTGTAGCTCAAGAATGCAATTTAATTATTGGATTTATTCTTCAAAGTCTACTTAAATAACGCTGTATTTGCAGGGCTAGCAAGTGTCCCTATTCTCAACATCGTTCATCGCTTCATTGAGAGTGAAACGCTCCATGAATTCGTTATCAAATTCGTCAAAGTTGCGCTGGCTATGTTCTATGCGAGTGAGAAGAAAAAAAGACCTAAAGATAAAGTGTTGCCACTTTATAACGGAAGAACAGCTGTTCCTGGAGCAAATGTCTCGTAATCTGAGATTGAACTGGAAATCGTGCAAGCTTAGAAGAGGGCACTCATTGTGGAGATGATCAAAAGTATCGTCGCTGTGAATTGCGTAGAACTAAATGATAAAATAAAGCCATTAGTTGCGCATACAAATATTTAAATAAAATAATTTGCAAGGTAAAATTCTAAAGGTATGCTTGCAATTCTGCTACTTTTTGGGAATGCAGATGCGATTCTGGAATAGTATGAGAAGGAGTATTTGGAACATTAAGAAACACTCAAATAAAATGAATTTGAATCCCTCTAAACAGATTAGCTTCAAGATGGTTCCCCGATAGACAAAACTGACATTCTGAAAGGCATGGATGAAAATATCAAGAAATACTCCAAACTAACCAAGGAAGAAATGACTCATCTAGCATATTTGCGGAATCCTAAAGCAGACAAAAAAGTATTGCGGCATTTAGAGCAGTTAAAGTAAAACTACAATAATCAAGAAGAATCAAAGAAGAATGAAATCGTCAAGCAAGAAGAGGATTACTAGAAAGAAAAATAACTATTGAGGAAGTAATTGGAAAAAAGAAGCTTGGAACAAGGTATTTCTGGTAAGAACTAAAAAGATATCGAAACAGCTCTTTTGTTCAGCTATGGAACGAGAGAAAAATAACTCAAAAGAGAAACAGCCACGGGGATACCTACGATATCATATATCGATCTAGACATAGAGGAAAAGAGAGACAGAGAAATGATAAGCATTTTACTAAGAAAATATACTAAAGCTCTTAAGAATATCTTCGTGAAATACTCTAACTCAGGTTCATTTTGGATATTTCTTTTAGTTTTTCAAATGAAAAATTATTTTTTTTGTAAATATTTTATCATGTTTGTACTTGTTTTTGATAGGGTTTTCGCAGCAATTCAGCTACAAAAACTTAAATAGCTTTGACAGCATCAAAGAAAAGAGTTCAATGATCAGTGTGCCTGAAATCTATCACTTTATCAAAGATTACGAACTTAGTGATAGACTCTCAAAAGAAGAACATCAGGTATGAAATGATCAAATTAGATGGAGAAATATTCATTTTAATGAACTTTCTTTTTAATAATTAGACTCTGGTTAGATTGATTGCGTTGGAAGTTTAAAAGAAAAAGAAATTAAATGGATAAAATAGTAATAGTAATATTGTTGTTCAACCTTAACAGCTGTAACAATCTTAATCCTTGGTTGTTCCTTCTTTGCTCAAAAAACAATCCCTTGAACCTTGGTAGACTTCTAAAGATTTATCAGATGGTTCAAAAGATAAACAAGTCAATTAGTAGAATATGTTTGAAAAGAATTAGCAGCAACGTCTGTTCCCTCCTGGTGAAGTGAGAGAGACTAAATCTTTTGATTTCTTAGGATTCTAAGATTATTTCTTGTAATTAGCTGGGTATATTTATTCTAAGCCTCCTGAGGATCTTCGTCATCTTCCTATGAGCACATCAGTTTAAAAATTATTGGATCATCTCAAAAATGTACTCAAATCTAGAGGACAATCGACGGTGCTGTTTGAAGATCCTGATACATTTTATTTTGGGGAAACTGAAGTCATCAAGTAATTCAACAAGAAACTTGAAGAGAATCCAGATTTAGTGCTTCCTTAGGTAAAAAAATTTATGGTGGAATAATATTTTTGTTTAAATTTCTTTTTGTCGCAAAATTAGGGATACAAGAAGGTCAAGGAAAGAGACTTAAAGTTTGTTTATTCGCTTGATACAAAGGATGGGAAGCTGCCTATTAAAGATTCTTTTAAGCAAGCATATGCAATTCTGAATGATATCTTCAAAGAAAAGTTTAATTTTTTCCTTGTAGAACCGAAATCGATATCAAAAGAAGTTCTGCGAGCTGTGCCATTAGTGGGTGCATCTGTTGATGTGGAATCTCATTACTTAGATCATTTTAAAACACCTTCACAACTTGAAAAAAAAGCTACTACTAAACGTGAAGGAACTGTTGTGAGTTAATCGATGGCTAATCTAACACCATGGGGGAAACCTGACAGCACGAAAACACTTCCAAGTACTTTTAATGTTAAACCGAAGTATGGAGATAAACGAGTATTGGAAATAGAGTCAAATCATAAGCTAGATTTAGGAATGAAATTAGCGATTTCAACTTTCAACTACAAGGATCGGTTCACAGCAGAATAAGTAACAATTAATGAAAACTCGCAAGGTTTTAAAAATAAAAGAAAATTATTTTTATCTGAAATAGGTAGCATTCTGTTTAGATGATATCATAAAAGCAGTGGAATCTGGAAAAGATAGTGCACCTCGCAAGAGAAAAGTTGACAATAGTGCTCTTAGGGAACGGCAAAAAGCAGAAGAGGAAAAAGAAAAGTAGAAGAAAAAGCAAGGAAAGAGGTCAAAAGAAAACCATGAATTCGTGATTTCTCGAGCAAAAGAATTGCTGACAGAAAATGAAAAGAAAGATAAAGAAAAGAAAGAAAAGGAAGATATCCAAAAGGCTAAAGCTGAATAGGCTGAAAAGAAAAAGATTGAAGGGTTAAACTTATTCTGGAAGGAGAAGAAAGATGTTTTGGATGAATCCAAAAAGAAATCGCTGATTGAAAAAAAGAAAGTCTAAGAAGAAAAACTGCAGGAAACCAAGGAATAGAAGGAGAAAAAAGCTAAGGAGGCATAGGAGTTTATTAAGAAGTAAATTGATAAATAAGCAGAGGATTATAAGAAGCTTCGTGAGAAAGAAAAGAAGGTAAGGATGAGATTGAACTTTTAAAAAAGAAGATATTTTCATTTCTGTTTTTTAATAAAAAAATGATAAGGATGAAGAGGAGAAAAAGAAAAAAGAAGAAAGAGAAAAGACACTAATTGAGAAAGCTCATGAGATTAATGTCAAAGGAAACGCAGAAAGAGTAGAATAAGAAAAAGAAAACAGTAAAAAGATTGAAACTTTAATCAAAAGTAAAGGAGTGCAGAATGTCATAAAATAAAATGAATTCAAACTCACTCATCTTTTCGATTGTCTGAAGAAATATACTTTTAGAGAACTTTCAAGTGCTGTCATGAATTCAGGAGATATCGACTATAAAACATTCTCCTGGTTCTGCTAAAGATTCAATATAATACCTGAGATTATCTCGACTTAATAAGCTACATTGATATATCGATCACTAACTAAAAATAAACAAGTTATTGATCTCAAACCTGTTGGTAAACATACCACAAATTATTTAGTGTTTGAGACAATAATTACAATTGTTTAAAACTTTCAAAACCTAAAATAGGCATGAATGAAGACGATTTTAGAGAAGCCATGCTGAGGATAGCAATTAAAGGGAAGAAAATATTCAATAAATTTGGAGAATCTTATGACAAAGGAGAAGGATTGAATTAGTCTGCTATGCAATAAATTGCAGATGAAGAAAATAAAAAAGAAGAAAAATTAAATGGCAAAAAATAAGATGATAGTAAGTCTGTGAAAGTTGATGCTTAGAAATATGTTATTGATGATTACGGGAATATTGATGAAGCAAATGCAAGAACATTGGAAATGTTGATTTACTATTTAGGCCTACCAAATGATAAAATTGGAATCAATGAAGCCATCAAAAATGCTAGGGAAAATGGAGCTAGACCAAATTTGATACTCAAATAAGGTAAAAAAACAACAACAGTTTAATGCAGTTTTTGTTTAGCAATAATTAACTTTGTCAAATCATACAAAATAACTCAAAAATATCTTGTGATTTATTATTAGTTTATCTTTTTTCAAGTAGTTTTTTCTAATATTTTTGCTTTGATTATTTGATCTGAAAAGAGCTCTTGCAAAAGATAGAAAAGGATCCAAAGGAATTAATGAGAGTTAATCGTCCACCATAAGGAAGAGCAGGTAAAGGCAGAAATGCCACGATGACAGGCAACTCTCCTTCAATGAAAAATGATTCATTACTCACCGATAGAGTTCTAGGTATCAATTTTCTTTCTTTAGATATTGTATTGTAAATAAGCAAAAGTTAGATTATTGACATTGATTTCTTGAGATAATAGTATTTTGTGTAATGAAATAGATAAGCTAGAAGATAAAAATAACGGAGGAAAGGAGAATGATGAAGAGGATGCTTCTTGATGAATTCAAAATGATATTTATGGACAAGAAAAAAAGAGGCAATTTTGGAAAAGGAATTCAAAGCTTTAGTTTGATTTTTCAGAAAGCAAATTATTCTCTTGTTGTGTGTTTAGTCTTGCATATTATTAATACATTACTTTTCTAAAATAACAGATCTTCTCTCTCAGCTCTTGGTATTCTCTCTTTGTTTGCTCTTTTAATTTTTCTAGTTTTCAAATCGATAAAATTAATAAAAATCTCTGTTTTTCTCATTATTTTTAAGAAATAATAATAGCAGCTTAGAATAGAATTCTTTTTAAACAATCAATATCACCAAAGACAAAGAAAAAAAGGTTATTCTTTTTTGATTTTTCAAAGCAACTCATTCTTTTGTATCCTGCATTGTGTCCTGAAAAATAACCTCGGAAGATCACCGTATCCTCCCATTCCTCGGTGAATCACTCTCAAGTTATCCCAGATTACAAGATCTCCTTCTTCCCATTTGTGAGAATAAATCTTGTAATGTTTCTCAATCTCTTCAACAAATGGTGTCGAATCAATCTTTTCCCCATTTGCTAGTGTAATTTCATAGTTCCTATGAGTCAGAAAGCAAATCCCTTTATTTGAAATGGGATGTTATTGCAAAATCTTATGATGTGAATCAGGTGTATGTTCCTCTTCGTTGTTAACATTTGCAAAGAAAGAGCTGGTTTTGCTACTTTCTAGGACAGTAGCACCTTCCAATTTAGCTTTTAGTTCTTCTGATAAGGATTAATATACTTAATGAGAATCCACAAACCCTGTTTGTCCTCCAACACCAGGGATGATTTTCGGATGGAGGAACGTTACTATAAAATTGTTTCCAGGCTATTCAAAGCTCCCATCTTTATGCCACAGTTCAGCATCTGCAGCTTTAGGGATACTTTCATTGTTCATTCCAACATTTCCAACTCTGATAATTGCTGGAAAATCAGGGTCACGGTATTCCTTAGCATAATAAGAAGGACGGATAATGATTTCTCCAAATATGTTGGTTATTTTGATTAAGTTTTCTTTAGACAAATTTTGTTTTTTGAGGCAAATAACGCCATGTTACCATAAGGCTATTTTCAGTCGAGCTACATCTGAAACAGATAGAGAGCCACAGTCAATATCCCATATTTTTAATCCCAGTTAAGTTGTGGAATCCTCCATGAAAAAGAAATTGTGAATTCCTAGAATATTTTGAAATTTTTCTTCGATGTTTTGAATTATATTATCTCTTGAGACTCATCCATAAAAGATCATTTAATGAAGAGAAAAAACATTTTTCAAGTCAGTGAAATGATAACATAAATGAAATAAGAAAAAAAATATCAATTCATAACAAAATATTTATGAAAAATCTGTCATTCTTCCTCACATTTGAGAAAAGAAATGACGTAAGAAACGCACAACTATTTTTTTATGATTTGAACTTTGCTTGAATGAGAGTTACAAGGCAGACGATAAAAGTTGAAGAACCTAAGATATTATGTATTAAAATATCTTGCTATGAATTCTATGAAAAATCTTTTTTTAATTAGGAAAGACATATTTATTAAAAAGAAATTAAATGGAATATTGTCAAGATAGAAACGTTAAGGAAATGTAATATGACACATGCATATTGACACACAATTTCAAAAGCACAAACAACTTTCTCTCTCTTTATGTTTGAGCTTTTTTTGTTATTGTTTCAAAGTCTAGGAGCATTGACTTTACCAAGGACTGGCTCAATGATGTCATGGAGTTCTTTTCCAACACCTGGCTTGTTAACAGGGTTTTTATTCTGAGCCCAGTCAAGAAGAGTCTCATAGATATTTCCCTTTGAACTGCCAATTGCACTTCGGAGAGTATTATCACTGTAATTCCAAGCCTCAGCAAGACCAAGAGCATCAGGTCTGAGATCGGCCAACAGTTATTGGCGGGCTTCTCGGATAAGCTTAAGTTAATCTCCAGTGATGTATCCACCTTCATAAAGTGCTTAAGGTTTCTCATTGATCTTAGAGAGAGCATAAAGGGCACAGAGTCTAGAAAGAACTTAACGAGTAGCCTCATCGTTAACGAGAACGATGCGCTCATAGAAACTATTGAATATGAAATACTAAGTATGTGCAATAGCAGCATCGCAGAGTGCAGTGCCAGCTTTAGTATCAAAGGCTTCTTTAAGTGTGATCTTATTAGCCTCTGCTGCTTCTTTAAGAATCGTAGCTGCCTTGACAACGCTGAAACAAGCGATGAATCGCATCATTCTGCGAAGAGGCTCAAGAAGAAGGAATTCTCTTGCATTTTCAGAAGTACACTTCGAAGAAAGGAATGTAGCGAATTCATTGAGATACTCGCATTGAGGAGTCAAAGTGATTTTCTTGGAAAGATATAATTTGAATTGCTTAGTCAGATATCTAGCAGTCTAAAGAAGCATGACAGTGTTTTCACCTTCAAAAGTTGGGTAGGCATAGAAGACTTTAAGTCTTCCCACCATTCCACTGTAGGCACTGAATCCGTGTCCTCCACAAGCTTGTCTCACTTTCTCCATTCCAAAGAGAGTAGTTGCAGTCGTGACAGCTTTTTGTCCACTCAAAAGAGCATGGAGATCTTGCATCATCGAGAAATCATTCTTCGAGCATTTTTCCAAGTTCTCATTGTACAAAGTCAGTGATTTGTTAAAACTGAAGCACATAGCATACGAATCAGCCATCAAGGGTAAGATCTTATCTTGCTGAGTCTAATAGTCCATAATAGGTCTCTCCAAACCATTTTCATCTTTGAATTGGCAACGGAGTACTGAATACCTAGTAGCTACAGTTACTTAAGCTGATAAGAACAAATAGGAGTGCTTGAGAATTCCCATTCTGACGCCCATCATGGTTGCATAGACAATACGAGGATTGCCAGCAGGAACAAACTATCCGTCCTTAGTCACAGAAACATATCTGTTTAGCATGTCGTTTCGAGGAATCCTAACATTATTGAGGAGAAGGAATCCATTGTCTTTGCTGTTGTATCCGTATTTGGGTCCAATATCACCGACATCAATCCCTTTTGTTAAGTTAGAAATTTACATAGAAATATTAGTATTTTGTTAGTCTGAACGATTTTAAATGTCTTTGAATTTACCTGGAAGTGGCTTGTGAGTTTCCATGTCTCTAAGTTAAACCATGAAAGGTTGGACACCGAATCTCTTTCCATCGATAATAAGCTAGGCATAGACAATAGCGTGGTTAGCAACAAGACCAAGCTCACCTACCCACCATTTGGCTGCTTTCACTTCGGGAGTGTTGAGAATAAAGCAATCTCCTTCTTTGTTGAAAGTTGCAGTTGTCAAGAGATTCTAGACATCAGAACCATGACCAAGTTCAGTCTAAGCATAGCAGCCAATGATCTTCATCTTAATGGCATCATCAAGCCATCTAGCCTAGGGTTTTAAACATTAAACATGAGTTCAGTGTTTTTTATTAGTTTTCAATAAAAAAACTTGAAAAAACAATGAAAATATAAAAAAAAATAACCAACAACACCAATTCTAAAAAATACTAATTTTCCCTAAAAAATAGCTTCTTCAAAGCTACGCATTCCATTAAATAGAAGAACGTATGAGAACATTAATCAATAATAGCTTCTCTCAGCCCCTCATATGTTAGCAAATTATTTGTATATTTTTAAATCAAATTCAATCCATACCTATTGCTCATCTGACGAAAGTAGTCTGATGCTGGGGATAAACATAGAATGATGGACAGCACCGATGAGAGGCTCATCGAACATCATGTCACAGTACAAGCTCATGGGGCTGAGGGATTGGTTGAACACTTCATGATATCTCAGTGTCTTCTTGCAATACATTGCAAAGATGTCCTTGCGGGAAGCATCGATTTGAGCGGGATCAAAACGTAAAATTGGATCGTCTTCGATTGCCTTTTGGTACTTTCTGAAGTTATTGAGATTCTAAGCGCCATTGTAGAGATGGTTCGCCATAGTTTCGACATTGAAAGTGCCTTTTTCTCTCTCGCCAGCGAATTCACTTACTGTGTCCTGATTTGATGTGCTCATTTTTTTCCTTTTGTGATTATTTAATTTGTTTATTTATTTATTTTTCTTCTTCAAAATCCTTTTGTTTCTTTTTTGTGTTATTTGTCTGTGCTTTCCAGTCTTAACTCTTGTGATTTATATCTTCCCACCAGCAGAATCTGTGAGTTTATTTTTCCTTTTGTTTCCCTTCAGACGCGAGTGACGTCGCTTATGCTCGACAGCTTCGTCACTCTACTTTTTTATTTTATTTTCAATTACCTGTTATTTTTTCTTATTTTTGTGTATAAAATGTCTCAATTTTTATTTTTTCATATGCATTCAATAGTGCATTACAGTTAGAATTTAAATCACCTTGATAGCGTTGCCATTATTACTTAATATTCTTGTTAAAAATGTGATATTTCTACCAATCTCCACACTTTCTACCATACGCATCTTCAATCTTCTAAAAATTTCCAATTTTAAAAAAGAATTAAAGTTTTCCACGCACTTCTACAGCACTTCCAATAAAAACCCAAGCGAAAATACATTAAAAGCCCTTTAATTGTTACTCTGATTCACGCTGAATCAACTTCTATTCATAATCTGATTTAATTAATAAGACCTTACTTTGCAATTTCATTTCACTTTATTGTGGAATTAAATTTTAAACGATAATTTCCAATATCACTTTTTAGAAAAGACTAATAAATAAAGATATTTAAGAGTATTCGAAAGCAAGCAAGTTTTAATAATAATTTATTTAAAAACAATATGGTTTGTTCATTTCTACGTATCCACAAAAATATGCTGCTTATTAAGTTTTCCTAAGTCCTGTTCGATTTGCGCCAACTAACGCTCCAGTCCCTCTTGTCTAACGCAATTATGGAAAAATAAGTAGTTGTTAATATTTTCTTTCACAGTATTCACAAGAACATCAATTTTTTTAAGCTTTTAAAGTTAGTTAAATCTGTTTTAAATTACTTTCTCTTCTTGTGCATAGTATCGAGTTTAGTGAGGTAGGTCAGTTATTAATAATCATGCAGAACTACATCATATTTTGCTTTCAAAGCCTTCTTCAATTCAGCGATTTCCTCTTGAGGTACCTCATGCCTATTGGGTTCATCAAATCAAAATAAATAAAACCAAAACACACACACACAAAGCTCATATGATCTGTTCTATGTTTCAATACAATTTTTGTTTTTCTTCGGCTTCCTGAGATAAGTAGAATTCTTTAATTTATCCACTTTCACGTAGAAGGCTCTCCTTTAAGGTTTAAATATACTAGGGTGTTTTCCCATAGTTACGTTTCTTCCTCCAATTAACTTCTTTAGGCTGCTAGGGAGGGGCTTAGTTAGAAAGAACAAAAATATAATTAAAAAGAAATGAAGATGAAAGAGTTTGTTTGTTCCATTGCTTACACAATAATATGGAAGTTAATACGTTTTCTCTAATATAATTTCTAGCTGGACTGCTTCTAAGAGGAGAGTATTCCAGTATTCTTGGAACGGCTGGCTTGAATGTTTCATTCACTTCTTTGATTCCTGTCTGACTCTTGGAATGGTCTTTCATAAAATCATAAAAAATTATTATTTTGATGAATTTATTTGTTTTTATTAACGTCATAGTAGAAATAGTTTCAAAAAGGAGGAAAATAGTAACAAAAAGAATGCTTATTCTGATAATTATACTTATTTTGGGAAGACTGAAGATTGAACTTGCTAGTCCTGTGCCTTTCTTTAGAAACCTGTCTGGAGATTACTTTAGAGAGCCTTTAGCATGAGAAAAACGAGAACCATCAAAGAATTAATCGATGTTCATTAATAAAAATATTTCATAAGACAATTAGTTACCTAATGGCCTGCCTAGAGTTGAATATTTGCAGATGAAGGGATGCTCGTCGACTAATTCTTCAAAGTATCCAGCGACATTTCTTACCTTTTCAAGAGAAAAAAGGATTCGTAACATTAAGTTGGATATTTCTGAAAAAATGAAGAGAGAATTTAACAGCAGAAATAGCAGTTTCATTCATCGTTTTTTTTTACATTCGGCTTAGATGAAGTTTTAAGAGCTAAAGTTGATCCTGTTGGGACCATGTCACCAGGATATCTCGATCGATATCGTGGTTATCTCTCAGCTATGAGGATCTCTTTAGGGATGATATTGTAGATGCTTTCTTCAGCCATTTTATTGGAGTTATTTCAACAAGATTATGCTGCTCTAAAATAAATTATTTCTTTCACAAAAAACGCAAATAATAAACCCAAAAAGTTCTTTAATCTCAATCTCGTTTATCGCATCTCCTTGCAAGATAACTTCCCTCCCCTCGAGAAATATCACTCATCAAATAGTAGCCAATTAAAGGCCTTTTGTAATATTAATTTTATTGCAATTATAATAATCTTTTCAATTATGATATCCTAGCTGCTTAATAATAACTCGCTTTTTGATCAGCATGTAGCTTGCAAAATATCTTAAATATTCTTAAAAAACTTTCTTCTGCTTAATAGCGTCAAATTACATCAACATTTTTTTTCTTCAACTAGTAAATATTATTTTTAAAAAGCTATAAAACTTCAGTAAAAGAGATAACTTCTGAGCAATAAATTCAATATCAACTCATGCAAGCATGAATTAGCATAAATTATCTGTCGAAGAAGTAAAGAAAGAGACTGTGCTCTTTTTCACATTGAATTGAGGCTATTAAATTCCTCTTTTTATCAAAAAAAATAATTCAAAGATAAATCAATTCCTTCTCCTCCGCTGTCTTCTATGAAAGCAACTTTTAGTAGAACCTCGAGCTTCTTTTTCTTGCTCGGGTTACTGCATTTCTCTCAAAGCAGCAGTGAAGTCTCCATGGATTTAATAAACAAAGGCACTTACATCACTTTAGCTCCTGGTAACAGCCTCACGATAACTGTTGATTTCACATTCTACAAATCCATCACGCAAACCTATTACACAGACTGGAAGTTAGTCTTCGTTTCACTAAACAATACTCCCAC
>Ga0302285_10000608_pt1 | contig 19574 bp, 13 predicted proteins | sample III_Fen_E2_2_FD_200455 | JGI IMG/M metagenome (GOLD analysis project Ga0302285, IMG submission 200455) | Peat permafrost microbial communities from Stordalen Mire near Abisko, Sweden - III_Fen_E2_2 | ecosystem: Environmental > Terrestrial > Soil > Wetlands > Permafrost | place: Sweden: Abisko... | reverse complement strand
TAGCCTTTTTTTTCTGCTATTCGTCTTAACTGTTTTCGTTTTCTAATTTCTTTTGTTCTTCATATTTCCTGAGTGTGATGTACGTGTAATTATCAGGATCGATGAAAAGCACATCCTTAACCATTTCGGAAGACATACCACCGATTAGAAGTATTTTTAATTGCTATCCAAAAGAACCAACAAGATTCAAAGAGCAGCCGACCCTTGGTTGTGGTCTCCAACTGTCATCATCAGATCCAATCCAGCAAAAGGATATACTAGGCCGAACTTTTTCAGGTTCTTTAATTACTAATTTTACAGCTGTATTATCTTCAGTATTAGTGTTTATATTCTACTTCCCCATAGACGCAGCTCTTTTTTCCATACCTCTCGATCCTCCAGACGAGAAATGAGCTTATTATGTGCTAGGTTAATCAATAGATTCTGCAATACTTCGTTTATTGTAGATTTTAATTTTCCTATTCATTTTTTCTGCTTAAGAATGATTTTCTTCAATCTCAACCATTACTTCTTCTCTAGCTAACTATTCTAAGGACTGTATTTTAGTATCATAAACTTCTTAAGTAAATCTGTTTTAGCACAGTTATAACTCCAACTCTTGAATGCTAGTTAATTGCATTTCCTTTTATATATTAATGGTAGGTTCTTCCTCCTCTTCCTCATCGTTTTTTCTCTCTTACGGCTTCTCTGATCTACTCGAAACCAAAGGACTTATACGTGCATCAAGCTTATCTATAACATGACTGAACTTCAAATCAGAAAATATCTAACTTCCGCTTAATCTACTTCGAATCGCTTTTTGCATATCTTTCTTTCTTGTGATTGATTGAAGCTATTGAAGCCGTTCCAATTTGACTTTATTCTCTTAATCAAGTAACTAATGATGGTGCTTATGAAAGTAATCTCTACTGCGGGTTAATATCCCATTTTCTGCTGATTCTGGATTACTACAGTAGTAAAAGAAATTCAAAGGGGTTCTGATAATAGGTTAAGAACGTAACGAATCCCTAGCTGATTCTGCTAAACATTTGGAACTTTACCTGCTGATTATTTCTTCTCTTTGCTTGCTCTTCTTAGCTCTTTCCTCTAGAATTTGTTCTTATTCTTTCTTTTTTTATTCATATTCGTGCATAAGATTTGCATTCATTTTTTCATGATCAGCCCAGACTTAACGAAATGGAATAAAGTATTGTTGCTCGTGTTGCTCCCAGAAGTTGTCGGGCATAAGTAAAATATGGCTGCGCTCTCGTTTTTTGTAGAAACTAGATAGAACGGTCTCTTAGGAAAGTCTGGGTTTCTTGGTGAGATTTGTAGATGATTGAATGCTGTCGTTATTACTGTTTTCACCAGCTTTTGTTGTATTGAAGAGCTAGGATGAGGAATGAGAGATTTAATGGACTTGATTCTTAGGCTGAATAGGAGTGCTGTGTAATGATTTTAAAGAAGAAGTGTAATTTTCGTTCAAGAAAAACCCTTATGAGCTTTTTAACTAAGATGGTAAGTTGAATTGTTCATCTAAAAACAGCGATTATTTCTGAAACTAACTACTTTTTTTGGGCATTCTTGGAGAAAACATTGAAGAATTAGATGCATTCTTTGGCCCTTTTTAACTTGCTGATACTCTAGAAAAAGATAAGTCACGAGATTTAGGATCCAAGCTACTTGAAGGTTTTTAGAATTATCTCTTTGAAGAAAAGGCTGCATTTATTCCTGATGACATTGCTTGGAGTCGGTCCTTGAAAGCTTTTGGAGCGGAGAAATTAACAGTTCTCTAATTGTTTCTGTTTGATTAAGATTTTTTCTTTCTTTTTATGGTCAGATTAGATATTCTTTACTTACACCCCCATCCTTCTTTTGTTCACCACAAAGTAAAAAAACCAAACGAAAATAATTTTCAATTTCAAAGAAAATCTCCCTTTTTGTGTTGAATGATTTTAGTGCACAACTAGCTCTTTTCACCTATTGATGATTTCTTCTCAGTTTGTGTTTTAATTTTCATTATTTTTATATTTTTTAATCGCTAATTACTCTAAGTCTTCTTTAAGGGGCTTTGAGCTTTTGAGAAGGAATTAAATTCCTCCAAAATAATAGAAAGAAGAATAGTCATTTTAATTAATACCCAAATATTTTGAGTTGTGCCTTTATTTTCAAGCTCAAAAAAGACTGTTAATCCTTTAAAGTTTTAAGTAAAAGCATGAATTATTCTCATTAGCTATCTTTTAAAACTAATATTTAGCATTTTAGCTATGTAAAGCTTACATAATCATTGGCAATTCTATTGTATTAGAAAAGGTAAAAATATCCAAAAATTAAGAAAAATATACCCACACAATCTCAAATAAAGAATCTAAATTATTCCTGTTATTCTTGAATTAATTACATATCTTATCCATTAGATCTACTAAGGAAGAATTTTAGCTTTTAAGAAATTAATAAAGTATTTTTTCTTGTGAATTGTTATCAGCTATGTAATCAGATCAAACTCCAATAGAATAAGACTCTTCTGTGTGTACTAACAACCAGAAACCACCTCATAAATTCTCAGAGGGATTATCCTTCGAAGGATTTAGATAAATCATGGCTAACTTCGCTAAAGAAAGGTTTGTTTATTTTTGAAATCGAATCTTTGATAAATTGTAATGTTAAAAACATAAACTTTATCTTAGAGATTGGGATCAATATCATACTCCACGGAATCTACTTCTTGCATTCACAGGTGAAGTCGGAGAACTTTGTGAATTATTTTAATGGAAAGGCGAAGTTAAACCTGGTTTGCCGGAGTTTTCTGAGCATGAAAAGACAAGAGTAGGTGAAGAAATGACCGATTGTTTAGCATATCTCTTCCGATTGGCTGATCAATGTGAAATAGGTAGAAATATCAACGAATAGAAAGTCATTCCAAATCTAATTGGTTATTGTATCTCTTTTTTTGTTGAAATAATGTAAGATCTCACATAAGCTGTGCTGCGGAAATTAGCGTTGAATGCTTAGAAATATCCAGTTGATAAATGTAAAGGCAAAAGTGAGTAAGTATTTTGAATTAATTCCATAAATTCATATACAGTAATTGTAATTCTTTTTTGGTTTTGTTGCAAAGTAAATACACTGCATATCAAGAGTTAAAGAGTGAAAATAACAGTGAAACAGTGCAAGAAAAGGATATCTCTGCTTTCAATTCTCAAGTAAATGACACTTTGGCTGCTGATGGTTCACCTCTCCCAAAAGAAACAAATTCTCAAAACTGATTATTCTCTCTTGAAAACTCAAACAAAAATAAACGTTGAAGGACAATGTCTTAAATTGGAAAATCTAATTCTTTTTGAGTTTATTGAATGAAGTCCATTCTTTCGTTGGCTATCTGTTTTTAAGTTTGTACATTTTGTAATAATTTCAATCATTATCCTTGCTAGTTATTTGAGTTATTGGCAGCACTTGCTGCATCTGCAACTGCTCGTTGTATTCTTTGCTCTTCAAATACCATTATTTCTTAGTAATCTTCGATTGTTGCTACACTTTTGAGCTTTGAAGCGGCATTCAATCTGGCAAGTTAAATCCACCTTTCCAGCGATTATTAGTCGATTGTTTCCTCTTAAGACAAACCTGTTGCTTTCAATTATTATTTTCGCTTATCTACGAATTAAATTTGAATCGCTTCAGCTACATCTTGATTGAGTTGGACTGTCAGAGCTTAGTATTTTGAACCTAGAATGTACTTTCTCATTCTATTCAAGAATCCTTCATCGCTGAGAAGTTCGGAATTTAAGCCTAAAGATGGTTGCTCTTCTGCTTTCAATAGTCTCATTTACAGGTCACTATGGAAGACTCCTTTGCCGTCTGAGAGAATGAGCCCACTGATGTCAGTTTCAACGAATGTCTAGCATGATTCAAATATAAAAAGTATTATTGTCATTGTCTCAAAATAAGCTAATTTTGCAAGTTTTTGTAAATGATATTAATGCATTTTTTACTCTGAAATAATCTGATTCAAAGACTACTTGCATGTCTTAGAAAAGATTCATCATATGATTGACATTTCGTAATCCTTTAGCAGACAGCTATCCTGTTTCAATCCCAGTTTAGTCACAAATCACGAAATGTTTTGTAGCTTCTGGTAGTTAAACCTATCCGAATTCAATTTTATAACTTGTCGGATGAGCGAATGGACCAACATTCACATTAGCAAAATGGTCTAGCGTAAATGGGACAGTCACTGAATAGAGAAGAATTTAATTTAGGAAATCAATCAAGGCATCACTCAGCTAAGCACCGCTTGCTAGATGCTACCGAGCATTTGTAAGATTCAGCACGATCTTGCCGTAGAGTTATTTATCTTTTTTCAAATTCACTGAAGATATTAGTGTCATCAACACGTAAAATGCTGCTTAAGAATCCCCACCAAGAACCTTTGAGAGGGAATTTAATAGTAATTCCCTTGTATTCTCCGCAGTGAATTATGGGAAACTTGGTAACTGAGTATTAGCATTTGAGTAGATGTCTTCGTAGGTAAGATATTTGCTAGAAAGCACATGTATTCTTGGGATAAGCTTTTCAGGATAGTAGTGTTGATATGAGGCATCAAAGGGTTCATCTCCATCGACTTATTCTTCTGCCTTATGAGGATGCGAAAAGCTTAGAACACCGATGACTTTAACAATCTAGTTGAGCTTCGGAGTTTATTTATCATTCTCCGTGTAGTACTTGAGGATACAAGGGAAAGACTGTCGTTCTTTTGAAGATTCGCAGTTAAACACGCCGAGTCTCTATAATTCACCTCCATATGAATCTACATCGCTAGCACTTGAAATATGCAAATTCTTATACGTGACACTCCATTTAGTGAGATCTCCTTTTGATATTTGTCCATCACTTTCTTCCTCAATTTTTTCGGCAATTTCAACTTGTTTTGATTTATTTTCCCACCATTTCGAACTGCTTGGGATAGGGATAGCATAGAAAATAGAACGATCTGCTAAGGAAGTCACTACACTTTCATTGAATTCTTCTTCGTTGTGATCGCCGAGACTTGGAGGGAATGTCAGTGTCTCGTGGTATTTGAACACTTCTGCAATATTTTGAGTCTCACTTTTATTCTCCTAAGAGAGAAGATTAGTGTCTACAGCTGCGACAGCATAGAGCTCAGGGTCAAACATGCTTTGGATCATATATGTTAGCTCGACTAGCTTACCATCCCAGGCAAGTAAATCGTCTAATGAGCGTAAATCTTCTATTTTTTTCACCTTTTTTTTGGATAAAATAATTGAGAAACAATAAATCAACTCAGCCTACAGAAATACTTAAATTATCTCAAGATAAAGTTTTATCTCTCATTTGCTAAATTGAAATTCTACCTTATGTCCTTTTATGAGTTCATCTGCAGGCACTTTAATGCTTCCAAGAGATGAGATCTATCGAAAATAAAGAATAATAATAATATGAGTTAAACTTTTTTTATTTTTGTAGTTTTATTTAAAAATTCCCCCACTTACATTATCTTGTAGAATGGAGGGATCATTTTTTATTGTCTCGACAATGCGCTTTTGAAGCTCTTCCTAAAGAACTGTCACAAATTTGTTTTATTTTTGTTGTGTCTCCATTTATCTCAAATCTTTCCTGATTTTTTTTGTCTCTAATACAGAATATTTTTAGTGATTTCAAATTCACCGGGCTGGGTAAATCAGTTATCTGCTTTGTGTTTTTAGCTTCCATAAAAATCAAAAATATTGTCTTATTTACAGAAATGATTAGACAAACTACTTCACATAAATTAATCTTTAATTTTCGCTTATCAAAGAAAACTTAGCAATCATAAAGATTATTTTTAGATTTTAGCTTTTTGGAACATAAATAAACTTGATTTTATCTTAATGTATTAACATTTTTTATTTTTTTAAATCTCAAAATGGTTTAGCCAAACCAGATTTTGACATCATATTTATTTCTAAATAAGCCCAATCACAACAACAAATATCCAATTCTCCAGTTTGATAACTGCTAATCTTGAAAATCAAGTAACTTACACTTTTATCGTGTAAAAACAGAATGATGGATTTTTGGAAACTTAAAAAATACAAAAAGTTTAAATCCTTTCTTTTTGTTTAAAAAAAAGGAAAACTAATTATCAAGAGAAAAAAAAGCCAAATAAATTTATCAAATAAGATAACAACCAAAGAAGAACAAGAGTAAAGTTCTAAAACAATAATTATTATTAACTATCGTTGATCGAAGCAGCAGAACTAGCTAGGAAACAATGAGTAACTTGAGCAAAGATTAAGATCATAAGGGAGGGAAATGTTTATTTGTTGTGTGTGCATATTAATAGGAGTAAAATTTAGAACATTTTTTTTTTGCTGTGTTTTTTGATTGATAAACTTGGTTTAAACAGGCGACGATCCAATTCAAGCTGTGCAAGACAAGAATATCACCATTCAAAGTAAAATCAAGATTTGTTTTTTTTCTTTCATGGATAGTTAGATGATTGAAGTGACTTAACCACCTGGATAAGCAGGGAAATCCAAATAATAAATGGATTAGAAAGTAGCAATAGATATTTATTTGATTTGTTTAAATATTATCCAAAATAGTCTAAAATGAGCTTTAAGGAAGAGGAGTTGATAAGAGCTCTAAATTTGCATTCTTCATGTTCGTAAATCCAGAAAGTGGTGGAAATCTAGCATCAACCTACACAAATCTTGAGGTAAGATGGAAGTTTCATTAAAAGCTTGTTACTTGTTTCCTTTCCTTTTATGCTGCAATTCTCCTAAAAACATAATGTTTGTTTAAATAATTATTAGACAGAAATGATGAATTTCCAAATTGGCAGGGAATCTAAGGAGACTGATAAGGAAAAGATTAAGAAATTCGATGTGGATGTTTATATCTACAACCTGAAAAAAGCTGAACAAAGAGAAAAAGGATTCCGCAATCTCAAACAGGAATAAGATAAAAGTAAACATAACTAACAAACAACCAGCAATGCTTATTTTTAAAACTATTGACTCCAAAAATAATCGGGCTTTTGATTAATATGTTTACTAGAGTAATCAAATACCAGAGCTATTGTCTGTGGAGGAGATGGAACTGTCATGTGGGTAGTTTAGGAAATGGCAAATCATTAAGTGAATATTGAATCTTGCCCTATTGGAATTGTACCATTTGGTACTGGAAATGATTTCGCTAGAGTTTTAGGTAAACAATTCATTTAAGAAGTAAAATAATCAATTTTCCTTTTTTTAACTATGCACTAAAAATAAGGTTGGGGTGGTGGTGTGACTTCAGGAAACTTGCTTGGAACCAATCTTTAGATCTTCAAGAATATGATACTCAAATGGATCTACTCTATCATCGAAGAGTTTGATATCTGGGACATCAAAGTTGAAACTTTCAAAGTAACAACACATGCAGAAAAAAATAAATAGGAAATTTATGAAAAATGGTATGTTGCATTTGCTTTGTTAGGAAGGGGTGATAAAGCGGATAGAAAAGGTTTAGAAGAATGGAAAGTAAGTACTCGAGAAGACGGTGCTCAAAAAGAAAAACGAACAAGGAGTAGACGAAAATGTGAGCGTTTATAAGAAACAAATGAGCAATTACATGAGTGTGGGAGTTGATGCCAGAATTGGATTAGGATTCGATAGAAATAGAACACAAAGTGCACTTGGAAATAAATGTGTTTATTGCTGGGAAGGATTCAAGAAAATGTTCCTCAAGACTTCGAAGATGAATACTGTTATCGATAGTTTGGATGTTTTGCATCAATAAGATGTGGCTAACAATGATGTAATGCAAAGAATAATTTTGCTTAATTTTCAAAAGTACAAAGGGATGATTGCGTTATTGTAGAAAATGTTTTATGAGTAATTTTGAATTGAATCTTTTCATTTGATGTAGGTATCGAATTTCGATATCAACATTGAAGACGGTGAAAACAAGCTAGTATCGCAATTTAAAACTAAGAGCAACAAGCCAGCTCAAGGGAAAGCTACAGGTATTAAACAAAGATATAATTTGGAATTAGTATCAGCCATCAAAATGAATAACTTTTTTAGAAAAAAGGCCTTTTTTAAATAATCTTTTCTTCTTTTGTTAGAGATTGATCTTGAGAAGGTGTATCTAAAAGGTGAGCCTGTGAATCTGCTGCTTCTGAACATCAATAGTTATTCTGGAGGTGTCAATGATATGTGGAAAAACTGCAGAAACAAAATGGCCCTGGAAAAAGGGAATAAATAAAAAGTGAAAGATTAATTTGAGGAATAGAAATTCGGTGATGGAAAGTTAGAATTTATTTCATTTTACTCGATCTCATCAATGGCATCGGAGAGATTCCTCAGTGGAAATGCCAACAGAGTATGTCAAGGAGCTGGACCATTTATTCTGAAATTCAAGCAAGAAGATGAGAATAAGGCACCCATTCGCACATACTTCTAAGTTGATGGGGAGTTCTTTTAAATCATCTCACCTAAATCAATAAAGATCTAAAAAGCAAAGAATCTGCCCAGAGGAAAGATTAAAGTCATGGTGGAAAGCTCCTCAGTCAAAACGCAGAACTGAAAATTGAAATAAAAACTCTTCTTGTGGCAATTGTATTATTTTTGCTTTTTAATTGTAAAAAAAAAATAGATTTTTCCAAACAACATCATCTCAAATTAAAAACCTTAAAAAAGTTGAATAATTAACCAATAAGAAGATAATCTTAGAATTTTCTATTCATATGCAAGCCAACCTTGATGATAACATGAAAATACTTTTGAGTTAATATTACGAATCTATTTACGATTTTGGATACTTTCCCTCCTTAATCATAACTTAACTACTTATTCTATGAACTTTCATATTCTTCAAGCAATCTCTTCGATAGATGCATTTTCAACAACTACTGAATTGTTTGATCCTTTTACTACAGTTCCAACGAAGTTACTCTCTAGACCATTATCATGCATTTCTTTGATGAAATCACTAGCAGCTTGTTTGGGAAGACATACCAAGAGTCCACCACTAGTCTCTGCACTTAGTCCTTGAGTGAATTTGTAGTTCGCAACAATGTTATCGATCTTAGCCATGTTCTTGATAACTGGCAAGTTATCGATCACAATATCGACTTTCTCCTTCTGCACACTAGCTAAGAATTAAGAGTGGCCCTTTATTCCAAACCCTGTTACATCAGTTGCGGCATGCGCGTGATACTTCTTCATCAAATGAGCTCCAAACAAACTTAAAGTGCCCATTTCCATTTGAGCTTTGTTAAATGCAGTTGTAACTTATTCTTTCGTGAGAATGTGTGATATTTTGGCATATTTTTCAGGGAAACTAGTAACCCATTACATTGAATTAACTGCTAACTGCGCACCTAATGGTTTTGTGAGAATCACTGAATCTCCAATGACTGCATTGTTTGGCATGAGGAATTCATTTTTTGAAACTGCAGCAATACCAACTCCTCCTATGATTGGACTAGGATTGAATATCGTCTGACCACCAAGTACAAAAGTACCAGCTTATGTAGCACAATCGTTGAAACCTTCGATTATTAAGCTTGTAACAATCTATTTTTGTTCATAAAATGAAAAAGAAATTATTTTCCAAAATTATATTAATTGTATTTTATCTTACCTCTTTCTCCGTTTCACTCATTCTAGTTGAAATAGCTAAGACCATGAGAATCACATCCACATCTGTCACTGCCATACTGTAGAGATCAGAAAGCACATTGCAGCATGCTATTCTGCCTTAGAAATATGGATCTTGCACATTTGGTGTAAAAAAATCAATTGTGGAAATTATTTTTTTATTTTTGCTATGACGGATAGGTCTGACACTAACATCTGGAGTCTCCGATACGATGTCAGTTTTCCCGATCTTTTCTAGATATTTAAGCAATTTGGCTTGAGGTACTTTGCATCCACAGCCTTTAAGCTCCGTGAAATTCGTCAATACAAAATCAGCTGACAGACCATGGTCAACAGGATTCCATGGTTTTCTCTATGCTGGTCTTCCATTTGTGGTAATAGTTGAACTCATGTTAAAGGAAATCTTGGCAGCCATATTAGCTTGGGAGGTTAGTCCCTTGTATGCTCTTACCCACATAGACAATAAGGATATTATATTTCTTTTTTTGATTTTTTGTTTGTTTTTGTTTCTTATTAAAACAATGATAAAAATAGAGTCATTTTGGATTTATTCCAATTTTTTTCGATTAAAATAGCAGATTGGAGGGGTGAAAAGATATGATCTGAGCATTTATCTCTGTTTGTTAGGTAAATATTAATTATTTTTTATGAAATTCATGTAAAATTATATTAGTAAACTTTGATGAATTAATCGAGAAGCAATGAAGAAGTGAAAGAGATAAAAAAGAGAAAGATATGTGAAGTGTCTTGAGGGCAGTTGCATTAAAGCCGAAGCTGAATGAAGAATGAAACATGCAATACTGTTTTAATATGGGCGAGTAAACAGGAATAAGGCAATTCAATTCATGATGTTTTCCATTTGTCTAATCAGCAAGTGATATTTTCCGCAGTAAGGAGTTTTCAATCTGAGGAGAGGTTATCGACAAGGGGCTTAATATCTTGGATAGCTTGACCCTAGAAGATAGCGATGGCTTGCTAGATGGTATCGATCTCATCATTTCTAGAGGGAGAAAAAAGAAATAATTAGGCTAAAAATTTAAAAAAGAAAAATTTATATATTTACAAGCTGGCAATTTCATCGTTGAGAGCGGCCTAGTCAACGGCGAATTGGTTTTGAAGAGCGAGGAGAGTGGCCTCAAGGTTCTCGAGTTGAGCTGACCATTCAGAGATGTTGGTGTTGGTGACATCGATTTCATTGCCGAGTTTAACAATTTCACCCTAGAGTCTGACGATTTCTTCGGCAGCAACGGCGAGATCGTTGTTGATTTATTTGACTTTATCGTCATATTCCTCAACACGTTGGCTTTCAGCAGCGGTTTGTTGTGCAAGACCTTCCTTTTCGTGGTTAAGGAGATCTTCAATAACCTCGAGGACACTTCCGACGAGAGTTTGGTCAGATTGAGTACCAACTTCCTAGGCCATTTGCATAAGAACGCTGTAGAGAGCCTTAGCATTGTGAGTTTAGATGGAAGCAAGAGAGTTCTTGTGGTGAGTAGAGATCTAAGCGAGGACCTTGGAGTTCTTCTAGAGGAAAGAAGAAACCTTGAGCTATTAGATCAGTTAAGAAGCTTGGGTAAGAGCGTCGATCATACTGTTGTGGTTATTAACGTTTTTGATGAAGGCAGCAACGGCTTTCTCGTTAACGTCGTTAGCATCAGCGAGGTCTTGAGTTAAACGAGCAACTCTATCTTCTTGGTCAACTAAGGAGGCTTCATCAGCGGCTTTTTCACCTTAGAGTAAGGGGAGTTGTTGTTGGGCTTGGAGGATGGAATCTTTCTTGCTGTCAATTTGACCCTCATAACTAGCACTTGTCTCAGTGAACAAAGCAGTCTTGGATTCTAGTTCAGAGGTAGTAGTGGCAAGAGAATCTTGGGTTTGTCCAAGCAACTCTTAGAGAAGTTCAACAACTCTATCGACGATGTTAGCAGTATTTTTGGAAGACATCTCCAATTGGATAGCGGTAATGATGTTCTTTCCCATGCGAGTCTTAGAAAGCTGAACGAAACAAAAATATTTTAAAATTAATTGTCAAGAACTTGAAAGAACGGCTAACATTTTTTAAAAATAATTTCTCTGATGGAAATGCACAAACTTCAATTATATTGTGCTTTAAAACTCAAAATATTCTTAAATTTCTAATTTTGATCTTCCATTTCAGCCTCTTTCAACGAGATACTCTCAACACCTTACACACTTGACGGATTTGCTTTCATCCAATCTTCCATTGACCCCACCCGTTTCTTTTTTCTTTTTATCATCATCCCCCACGTTGAATTGGCGATATGTTTTAGTCATAATGAAATCTTCTAAAGTACCTTGTTGAGTTGCTTGGAAGCATGGAGCTTTTCTTGAGGGAGCATGGTTGCACTGACAAGAATGGCAGCGAGGGCAAGTGTGATAAAGATTTTTCTCATTTGCATTTTCCTTTTTTTTTCTTGTTCACTCTATATTTTGTTTATTTTATCAATTATTTCAATGCTTCTTTTCCCCTTTCCACTTATCACTCTCCATGCTAATTCACTTGATAATTGCCTTCTCCCCCAATTCATTCTGCATGATTTTTTAACAGTTTTCAAAAAAAAAAAACCTTTGTTTTTTCTGCCCTGAAACGGAGATTTTTCTCTTGCCATCCCTTCTTTAAAGGTTTCTAGGCGTTATTCCCTCTAAAATCTGAAAACGGATTTTATTGTTTGTTGTCCCCCCTCTCGCATTTTAAATACAATAATGTTGCTCATTTATTTAATTCATTTTTTCCCTTCTTTGTTTTATCCATCATTTTTCAATATCCAATTCTTAAAATATAACATTTATCCTCATTTTGAATCCATTCATTTACTTTTAAATTCCTTCATTTTTGTTTTTATTTTTGTCTCATGTATCATTATCATGTTCGATTCAATTTGATAATATATTTGCCAATATTAATTCATTATTTTCTTCCATTCAACTGAATCAGATATTTCAGAGTTATCTTATTACCCTTTTCAATCTAAATATCCCATTAATGATCTTTTCCCAAAGAACCTTTATTTTTCAATACTTTTCTCTTTCTTTTTGATAATATAAAATACTTTTTCTATTTTTATAATTCTTTTTGCTCTGTTAAAGCTTCAGTAAAATGTTGGTTTTCATAGCCATAATGGAATTGAAAAAAAGAGCGTAAAAGTAAAGAAAAGAAAAAACAAAATAATTAAGAAGAAACTCAATATTTTAATTCAATCTATCGATCAGTCAATTACTTTCTCGCTTTAATCGAAGTTTATTAGTAGTTCTTTTCAGAAAAAAAGGGACTCTCAGATAATTATTTTGAGCTTAGATATGATGATTAAGAAGGAATTTTTGGACCAGGTTAATCAACTTCTGGGCTATTGATATCGTATGTTCTTTTCGATAGGATTTGCTGAGATAATGTTTTCCCTTGAGTTGTTCTTCTTGTTGTTGCCGCTGACTTTTTAAAAATATAATCATCCCTTAAATCTCTTGGAGAAGCTGATTGTTATGTAATAGACGATGAAGAAGATTTATGAGTTTCACTTTTCTTTACAAGCGAGTGACTTTAAGCCAAAAGATGATTCAATTCTTAGAGAAGTTCTCCATCTTTTTTGAAGTTGCTATTTGTGCTTAGTAGAAGAGACGGTTTAGCTGATTTTGATTTATTTTCATTGCTAAAGAGTTGATTTCTAGAGTATGAAATCTAAGAACTATTGGGGGATTAAGATTATTTTTATTGTTCTTAAGTTAGATTCCTCGCACTGCTTATCGAATGCACATCCCAAGAAAGGATACCTTTATTTGATACTTTTATTAAATTTTACATATTCTGGATATTACTTTGAGGTGTATTTTTCTTTTCCGTATTTGCACTGCTAAGAACAGGTTGTCTTGTTGTAGAACATATATTTGAGGTAATATTTTTTTGCTCACTTGGATCAACTTTAGAAATTCTTGACGAGTGTTAAGAAATACTAGATTGCGTCTTATTTGAGGAGTTTTAAAGTCTTTAAGTATTGTTTTATAAATGTGAAATTGAAGAAATACTAGCATTAAAATCAACTTTCTGACGAGAAGTTAACGCAGCAGATGCCGCTATCAACGCAGCTGATTTTTAGCGTAGGATAGCATCAGAGCAGGGAAGATATTATTATGATTATTAATAGAACTGCTCTTGTTGCGGCATCATTAATTAAGAAAATTATTTTTGTTTGGGAATAACTTTATGCGGATTTGAAATGCTAATAAGCTATTTCAATAACTCAACCTTTTGTGGGCTTATTTGTTGATGTTCATTGTTGTGATTGCCTTATTAAACTGCGAAACTACCACTGAGATTAAAGGAAGGCATGTGCTTCTTAAACAAATCATCATCTTTTTCGAGTTTTTGATTTGTTTCTTTCACACTTGATTCTAAATAAAACGAGTTTTTGTCTTTCGCCATAGTTGTTGAATTATGGTAATTCAAGAGATGCTGCTACAGTTATTATGATTAAGGCTATTAAAGTGTCCAAGTTAGCATTGATTATGATAAATTATCTGGAGATTAATAGCTTGAATCGTTATTATTATTACAAGAATTAATTCTATTTTCTTTATATTAATTAGTTGAGAATTCAGATTAATCAAGAGGATATTGCTGTTGTTGATGCTACTGCTCTTCACTATTATTCTCATCATCTTCATAGAATAATTGATTATTGTTAACTTTACTTTATCTCATTGACGGTTAGCTATGATGATGAGAGAATCTTTTAAGCTGCAATTACTGCTGTATTTTAAGCTACTCCTTCCAGTGCTCAGTTTAAGCTTCTCGAAGTCTTTTTAAAGTATCGGCGCTTTGATTTGACAAATTTATCTCATTGTCTGATTCAGGAGGGAAATGTGCACTCTCCCTTTCAACACCACCATCTGAATTCACTCGCTTATTTCTCCAGTCTATTTGATGCTGTTAAAGTTGTTTATTTGAGCTGTCCTATGCATGATAGGTTTCTAATCGTTCCTCAAGACGATTGAGATCTTCAACATTTTCTTATTGCACTTGAATGAATTAAATCTAAAGTTTTCCTAATTAATCTCTGAGCTGCTCTACTAATCCATCTTTTCTTTTGATTTCTTCTTTCAAAGCATTTGTTTCATCTGCTGCGAATTCCCCTGTGAAGATTGATCTAGTTGATTATTCTTTAAGTTTATTTTTATATCCCTTTACTCCATTCGTTTCTTGAAGCGTCTCTGAGCATAAACTCTATCCAGAAGACTGCTGAGATGCAAGCTACGTTGAAAGTTGTTAAATCTATTCTTAAGCAGTAGCCAGTGCTGTTTCAACTGCCTTAGCAACAATATGAGCTTATTCTTACTGCAATTTAGATATTTAGCTATTAAAAATCGAAGCTTATTATTAATTTTAACTTGCAGCCTGATTCAGATTAGCTGTCAGTTCTTCAACTTTCGCTCTTTCTTTTTCTAAATTTCTTTAAAGTTCCTACAATTCCATGTTTCCTTGTTCAATATCTCTCTCTTTCTACGCCATAACTTACTCATGATTTCTTTCTTTCTCGAGAAGCTTTTGTTCGACGTTTACATGCAATTCCTTTCGATTAATCTCAGTTTCTTCGAATCTTCTGACTATCATTGAGACAGTGATTTCTTGAGTTTTCATAATCTCATCGATGCATTCGCCTTTGATATCGTCTAAATCCCCTCGGAGGCTCTTCAGCTGCAGACATAATTTCTTACAAATTCGTTATTTTTCTATTCTTAGTTTTTCACCCCATAATTCGATACGATGCTTCAATTCAGAATTCTGCAATATTAACTCTTTTTTGTCACTTTCGATTTTCTCCTTCTGGGTACGCAGCCGAGAGAATTCCTCTCCATGCTTCTATTGTTCTTAGCTTAGTTCTTGACGCAGTTTCTCTAATTCACTTGTTTCGATTCTCAATTTCTTCTCCAATTAGGATACCTTCTCACGAGTTTAGTCATGCTCTTCTTTCTGTTTTTGATAATAACAATCACATAAACCAACCAAATTAGCTTTTAGAATCAAATTTTGCATTCTTTTAATCATAATATACCTCTTGAGTTAACTTGATATTTTCAGCAAACGAAGCTTATCTCGAAGCAGCTTTTTTCTCTTTTTCAAGTTTTAGTCTTTCTTGTTCTAACTGTCTTGCTAGCGAGTCTCTTTCATCTTGAATTGACTCTAAGTTTCTAGATAATTCGTCAATGTCTTCTAAATTTTACCTAGCCTATTCAGTTGAGAGAGCAATTTATGCTTCAAGTTTTTCTATTTCTTCTTGGAGTTGATCATTTAACTCGATCTGATCATCTAACTATCGCTAGATTTCTCTCTGTTCTGAGATTGCCCTCTCCAGCTCCTCACTTCGAAGTTATGCAGAAGAAAGGGAAACCTTCTCCTTCTCTTTTAGTTCCTAAATTAGAGAAAAAAAAAAATGATATTATTCCTTTCATGCTAGTTTTGCTTAACTAACCAGCAAATGCAACCCAATTTACTGAAATAATCTGTGTTTAAGAATGGTTTGCATCTTTCAATTTAAAGACAGCATTTTCCAGTTCAAGTATCTTATTTTTATCTCCTTGATTCACTTGGATTTACTCCTCCAACTTACTTTAAACGTCTTCAAAATTCTCTGCAGGAGTAAAAATGAATTTGAATTGGTAGCCAGTCAATTTTTCGCTATTCTAAAAATATTGTTTTCATTTTACACTACACATTCTGAATGAGTGACTCGTATTCTTTATTCTTTCTGTCATTGACTTCTCGAATCTTCGCTGAGATAGCTAAACTATGTCTATCTTCAAGTTGATTCAGCATATCTTGATTTCGCTGCTAAACCTTAGAGAGCTCCTCTAAGAGTGTCTGATGATGCAATTCTTTCTTGATATACTCTCTTTCGAGTTGCTAAATAGTCCGAGGAAGTTAAGGAATTCTCCCATTGGACTCCTCAAGTTAATCGTTCACCTGCTTATCGAGTAGTTTTTGATATTCGCCTTAAATCTTCTGAATCTAAGCCGAATGCCTCTATTTCGTTTCAGCCTAAGAAATAAAAAAAAACAATAGTATTTTATAATACTTCTCTTATCATTATCACTTATTTCCTCCCTAAAAAACTAATAAGAAAGGCTCATTTTCCTGAAGACAATTCAAGATTCTTACTAGCTATTATTAGAATTCATGTTCTAGTTCAGCACATCTTTCTTCCCATTCTTCTTTGATTTTCTACATGTCTCCACGCATACTCACAATCCGTTTCTCATACGAATCTTTCTACTCAAAGAGTTATTTTTTTAACATTTCCTGCTCTTTGGCAGTTCGTTCTGTTATTTCTTTGATTTCTGCTAGCTTTATCTTGAGACTTTTCTTCTTTCCTCTGACTTTCTCAAGTTTCTTAGAAATCTCACTTGTCCTCTCTTCTATTGCTGTCTCAGCCTTTTTTAGATCAAAATTTTAAACCAAAATTATTGCAAACAATCATCAATTTCAAACTTTCCTTAAATTGTATTAAATTGTTCATTTTTGCTTTACCTTTGCAGCTGCAATCCTCAGCCTCTCTATTTCTTCAGAAAGTTCGTTATTTTCTTTGTTGATTTCATCCACAGTCAGCTAAGCATTTGACAGTTCTCTCTCTTTCTACTAAATCACTTCAGCACTAGATTTATTATCTTATCCCAACTGATTGATATGCAATTACAGCTTGCCGATAACTCCTTTTAACTCATCTATTTTTTACTCCAATCCTTTCTCCGATTCACTTCTACTCATTTGTCTCATCGAAAACACTTCCGAAGCCTTCCTCAAATGAGCGATTTCTTCCTTTTACTGCTCCATCTCAATGCTCAGGGCACTACGTTCCCTTAACAACTCTTCCACTTCTGCTCTGGATACTTGCAATTCATTTCTAAAGAATACATCCTGCTAAGATTTTGAAGAATTCTTCAACTTCATGATCTCATCAAACTCACTTTTCTCTATTTCAGCCTTTTTACTGAGTTTCTGAACTTCCCCAGCAAGTTAGCATTTGATTGCTTCTTCTTGCTACCATTTAGATTCAAATTCACACATCCGTCTTGTCATAGCAGCTATTTCTTCACGTGCACTTTCTGCTAAACTCATTTTTTCCTCTTCCGCTTTTTAACAGTCTAACCGCAGCATAGCGTTTTGTTCTATCATCATATCAATGTAGTTCTCTTTTTCAGTTTTGAATGCCTCCTGGACGATTTCTTTAAGCCTTTCGAGTCTGAATTTTTCCATGTCTTTATCGTTTCGCATCGCTTCTAAAACATCGTCATTCTCTAGTCGAGAGAATAACTCACTCGTTTCCCTCTGAAGTTCTTCAATCCTGCAAAGTTTGAGGTGATTATGAAGATAATATTATGCAAAAGCGTAAACAATCAATGAAGTAGTTTCCAAATGTCTTATTTTTTATGTAACATCTTTCACATCTATTTTTATGCTGCTAGTTCTACCTTTATTGATAATTCTGCTGTAAGCTCTAAATGAAATAGGAGACTTCTGAAGTACTGTAGCTCTTTGGACCTTCTTGTTGGTCATCAGACATCTTAGCAGTAGTAGCTTACTGCATTTGATTGTTACTCATATTTATGTCCAGAACTACTTTTTTAATTTCCTTGTTGAAAATTGTAAAAATTCACTAACGCACAGGATCTTCTCTCTCTATTTTTTTGAATTCTCTTCCCCCCTCAAGAATAATCTCAGTTCTGATGCATTTTCTCAGGCTGCTTTTTCTAATTTGAGTGCTTGATATGTCTTTATCTTAGGGATACTATCTGCTATTTTGTTATTGCAAAACTTAGACAAAATTCAAAATTATCAGCAAAACAAGCACGTAATTCAAATATTCATGAATACTTGTGCAAATAGATCTCATTGCATAGTTAACCAGTAATATTTTAAGTTGGAATATGATTTACTGATAAAAAAACAACAACAAATAATCTCATACTTCCCAAGAAATAATTCAATTTTCTTTCTTTTCATTCTGCGCGAGCATTGACATAATCCTTTGTTCATCATCGTCAACCTCTGCTGGCTCGATATATTCTTCCTCTTCGTCTTGTGGGATAGATTTCAATAAGTCCTACTCGAATTTATAGTCTTAAATGATCGTGAAAAGTAAATATGAGCCTACTGCACCTCCTGCAAGTACTGCAGCGTATGTTTGAGCTAATGCAAACAAAGAAAGTGCTCCAATATGAACTCCCGCGAAAGGGGCTGCAATAAGATAGCTTAAGAATCCAAGATCTGAAGAATTAATAGTTGTTCCTTTACCCTTTTGTTAAATTGCAGTTTATCTTGAATTGATTCTACGTTGTTGAGCATTCTTACCAAACCAATTCAGAGGGTTTAAACTCTACCCAATAGTGCTGACAATTGCGGCGTAGATCACATAGATGATTAATGCTAGGATCATCGAGACAGAACGAGTGTCGCCCTTGAGTTTTTTAATATAAGTTTAGATGAGCTCAGATTTCGTAAAATTCCCATCTTTAATGAGATTAATAAAGTTAAATTTGATCATCTTTTCTTTTCCTCCGACGAAAAGTCTCAAGTTTAAATTCATTTTCTTAAAATCTTCAATTTCAAAGTCCATAAATGATTTCCCTTTTTATTGCGCAATCAAGGAGGCTTCGAGAATAGGTTTAATCTCATAGAAGGAAATACGTATGTCGCCAGTCGAAGGATTGTTCATATCGTTCACAATGTAAATGTAGTCGTTTTCGTAGATGATTTATTTACCGCTGCTTTGAGCTGCTCTAAATGGATGCTGCTCGTACATGCTGATAAGATCATTTGGTTAGGGATTGCTATCTTCAGATCGCACAAACTAAACTGCATATGATTTTTCTTCTGAAATCGCTGAGGAACTTGATTTACTTGGTTCAACCTCTTCTGTTTGTTTGCCAGAACAGGATGAAGAA
>Ga0302285_10000607_pt1 | contig 19594 bp, 9 predicted proteins | sample III_Fen_E2_2_FD_200455 | JGI IMG/M metagenome (GOLD analysis project Ga0302285, IMG submission 200455) | Peat permafrost microbial communities from Stordalen Mire near Abisko, Sweden - III_Fen_E2_2 | ecosystem: Environmental > Terrestrial > Soil > Wetlands > Permafrost | place: Sweden: Abisko... | reverse complement strand
TGAGTTCTTTTTGAGCTTATTGCATAAGATTAGGAGATAATCCAAAGTATTTCATCATATCATACAGCAAGTAGTTCTGCACGTATGGATCGTACTTCAGAGTGTTATCTATTACCCTGCCTTGAATCTTAGCATACCCTCTAATGTAATCAAATGGATGCCAGAATCCACTCACACAAGCAGCTCCTAAGAAATAGAGACTCAAAAATGCAGTTGAGTGGATTGTACCGTATTTGAAGATTGTTTTGATATCGTAGACTTTAGGTTTGAAGAATTTCTTTGATAAAGTCTTGAAATTCAATGTGTAGTACATGGTTAGTCCACACATTGCGAAATTATATGCTGTAAATGCATAGAATCGGCCTGTAGGAAGATGTTGATTTTTCCATTTATCAAGCAGGATAAGCACTTCCTCTTCGTTGAGGTCGTTTAGATTGTCCATTGTGATGAACTAGTCTTCACGGATAGTTGCTTTCTTAATCTAGGAAGCTTCACTTGATAAGGAATCCTAAAGATTATCTGAAGCACTCATTTTTGTAGCTGAACGTAAAAAAAATAATAAAGATTTGGCTTGTTTTGTTTCAATATTATTGTTAATAAGGAAAAAATATTAATTAATCTACAGTTATTAACTTATCCTGAATATTCCCGAAAAATAGAAAGATATTTCAAAAGAGTTATTGTCGTAAAATAGAAGCAATTTCAGGATAAATAGCAGTAGAAAATGATAGATAATATGTTTTTGCGTTGTTTTAGATGATAATTTAGAATAGATATCAAATGTTTTTAATAATAGAAAAAAATTTGGTTTGCGAAAGGAAAACTTTATTCGTTGTAGTGGGAGAGTGAGTGAGAGACTAAGTGCAATTTGGGAGCTATTTTGTTAAGTTTAAAAGGTGAATTCTCCAGAAAGCATACTGAAGAAAAAGAAGAGAAAAAAGCAGTAAGAGGGAAAGAAATATCTTCAAGTTATTTCATAAAGTCGAAGCAGATACCAGCAAATGTTCGAGCACGAAGAAGAGGAGTTCAAGAAGCTCGCTTCAAAACTTAGATAAGTTATTGATCGCCCTAGGAACATTCCTCTAGGTAAACAAATATACATCCATATTGTGGAGTCTGTAGATGATATGCAAAATCATTCAAACACTTAATCTGTTTTGATATTTTGTGTTCCCTTCAAGAAAAATGGCCAGATGAGATTGCAGAAATGAAGAAACAACTGTAAATATGCTAAGACAAGGTAAATATCACCAAAATTATAATATTTTTGAACTCATTTTAAAAGAGAATTTCTTGATTTGACTTCAAAAGATTGGAGATATGCGTGGAGAATGCGAATAAACAAAGAATATTAAGCACAAAGAAAAAGTAAGTTGTTGATTTTTAAGCGAAATACATAAGTTCTCAGTATCTGATTTGAATTATCTTGTATTGGGTAGGTGAATAAATACAACAATGAACTCAAGGAGAGTCAAAAGAAAATCAACAATGCTGAGAGCAAGTATCTCATTTAAAAAACTAGAGTAGACTAGCAGCAAAGGAATGTAGCTTCCAGCAATGTTGGTGGTGGTTCTCCAGCTGAATAAATGGTAAATATATCTATTAAAGAGGGGTTGATTAATTATTATTATTACAAGAAATGTGTGTGTTCTAATTGAAAAGTAAAAAACTAATCATTTTTTGATATTTTTTTATTGATTTGAAACACAATTAACAGGAGAATTACAATTAGCAATCATAATTGATGACAGATAAAAGCACAGGGATTACGTAGAATGTTAAATACTTGTCGAAACTGGCTAACCAAGCAAATACGATTACTGATAATACTCTTCAAAATCTAGCAGCTCAGGATAACGATCTAAATACGATTAACGAAGGGGTAAACTATAATAACTAACAGCTTTAGATAGATTCTTGAAATAAGCATAACAAATTATTATTTTAGTTGATTGTTACTATTCATAATTTAGAACAAAGTTGATTTATATTAATCAGATGTTCAAACTTCTGCATTTTTTGTTTTAGATAAATAACGTAGACGACAATTTAAGCACAATTGATAGACTAAGAAAGATGGTGAGTGACAAGGCTATGATGGAGAAGCTTATATTGGTGTTCTTGGTTCTAATTTTGATTGCTGCAAACTTGATTATCCTCTTCTACAAAGTCACCCGCTGAAAGATTGAAGATTGCAGATTTTTGCAGAGTTAGAAATTATTTTGAGAAATAACCATATGTTCGATTGCATATTTTAAATCAACTTACATATTTTTTTAAGATTTTTTGTATTGTATTTGTAAATTGGTTTGTGTTCTAATAGATTCATTGATTTAGAGGAAAGAAACGAAGAATTGAAATGGAAATGTAGAGATTTTCAATGCGTATTCAAAGTTGAAATAATAATTCATAACACACAATAAGAAATCTTAAGAAATACAAGAAAACAAAGAGAATCAAACTAAAAAAAACAAAAAAAACAAATATTACTTCTAAACCAAACGGAAGAAGTATTTGTTCTCTCTCACTCTCTTTCTCTTTCTTGGATCCAGGAACTCAAATAGTCTTAGCTGTGATTATAGATAAAAAATTGCAATATTTTCTCATTTTAACCCGAAAAAGCTACTACTACTAGAGTTATTATTATTATTTACAGTGGATCCACTTGTTCCTGATTAGAAACCTTCACTAAGATTGTATTTTTACTGGGATTGCTGCAGCTATTATTTGAGCTAATCTAGGTTTGTTGTTAAACCTTTTGAAGACGTCATCGGCATTGCAGGTTAAGAGTTGTTTTAAAGACTATTGCTAGTACTATTACTACCACTGTAGCTAGTGTTGCTATTGCTTTGGAAGTTGTTAGGAGTTATACTCTAAGGATTGCTTGTCAGATAGTTGAAATTAGAATTATTATTCTTATTGCTATTGCTGGACATAGAATTGTATGAATTGTTGGTATTGTATGATTTCATCTGTTGATTGCTGGCGGATTGAAAAGACGATGGAAGGGTAGCTTCGAAGTAGCTTCTTGAAGGTTATGAAGAACCTGATGGTTGTAAGGATTACCTTTATTGTTGCTGCGATGGAGTTACTTTAGGAGTATTAGCAACGCTGGAGGTTTGCTTTGTAATTGGTGAAACTTAAGTTGCAAATGCAAATTGCTAGGATAACTCTGAAAATGATTACTACGAGGGTTACTGTACTTGTTGAGAAGGCTTCTGGTAACCCTGCTGAGGGTAGGATTACCCATCGTAAGTTGTAAAATACTTACTTGGACCTAAAGAGAAACAGGAAGAGTTTGCGTTTTTAGAAATATTATTACTAGCAGAAGTAGACGAAGAAGAGGAAGGATTCGTGTTGTAGTTATTGCTATTTAAGACGCTTGCTGTATTGCTCTCTTGATTGTTCTTAGATTGTGCTGAATTACTTGTACTCGTTCCTGCTTAGGGTGTATTATTTTGACTATTATTTTGAGCAATATCCTTGGAATTTGTTGAATCTTTTCTAATGGTAACTTCATCTTTTCCATTATTCTAAAACTTAAACGTTTTATCGGTGACAGATGAATAGCTGGATGTTTCAGTTGAGACTCTGCTCGAACTATCTACTGGAAAGAATGGCTGAAAAATCTATTATTCAGACTACGGTTTATGCAACTCACTCGGTAATTATTGGTTTTATTGCGATTGTCTTGGTGAAATTATCGAAATCCCAACAGTTTTTACTTAATTCTTTTTGTCTTGCTATTATTGCTGCTACAATAGCTACTATCCAACTGACTGTAAAGGCTAAACGAGTTGAGGATTAGAAGTGTTGAGAATGGTTTGTTTTTGATTTGCACCAAAGCCAGATGTTTTTCCTTGCGCTGTAAAAATCGATGGAGTTTTCATGTAATGTTCAAAGATAGGATTTTTCTGATGATCTTAGCTAATCAATGGGATTTATGCAAGAGCAGCTGATGTTTCTTAAGCTTTGCTCGTTGAGAAAGTGTTGAATTTACTAGTCTTTTGCTAGGGTTGAAAATTAGATCCTCCGCTTACAAGATAACCCAACTATCCCACTGAGGATATGTTTTTGGAAAGATCTTGAATAAATCCAAGGTTATTTGTAATATCGAGACTGTTATTTTATGGTCGAACTCTGATATTTCCTGATACTGTGTTGTTTGGGATACTTTCAGTTGCGGGCGCATTTGGTATAGCTTGCGAATAGGATGATAAAAAAGTAGATTTTATAGACAGAAAATCTTATTGCTAGGCTGCTTAAGAAAATGTTGAAGTAGAAGAACTAGAAGGCTAGAGTTGTTTATTCAGAGGAGCGCTTGATTGATAAGCTAACTTCGGTGAGGTTTAGTCCATAATATTCTAAGGAATCTCGCTTTTACTTATCTCCGCATTTCGTTATCGAGAAAGAGTATTTGACCCTATCCCTGCAGAATTAGTGTTGTTGTTATTGCTAGAGGGAATATTTGTGCTACTGTTAGTAGGAGTAGTCTAAGTATTGTAAGTTGAAGAGCGGACAGATCTGTGTAAACTAGCTTATTATTGCTATTGAGTTAATGGAAGTAAAGGCAGGGATTGTTCTGGTTTTTGCTGAGAAGGAGGTTATTGCTATTATTATTGTTGTTGTCCTTGTGTTGTTGTTGTAGCTGTTGTAGTATTAGTAATGCCATTTGGATTATTGCTGCTTCCTGGAAAAGAAAATCTATTAGGATGATCAGATTATGGCATATCTTAATTATTCTATGCATTCCTGGGAGAAGTTTATTTTGCTAACGAAAAATGACTAGGATTTCTTGTGTTCGTATATTGCAAGGGCTACGGAAGCGCTTCAAGAGGTTATTCTTGTGCAATTATTCCTGGGGAGTTGCACGGTGAGTCTTCAGCTTGCAAGAAAATGTTTGGGCGCTTTTCACCTCTGAATTAAGGTGTGCCAGATCCTTCATCAGTTGGTTAGTTTGGCCTTGAAACGATGATCGGAGCAACTTAGATTTTATTTTAAGGTTTGGGGATTTATGGCTGTTGATCTGTCATCTGCTGCTGCTGGTAAGGGGTATCACCAATTAAGAGTGTGAAGCTGTTGAAATTGGCGTTGTTGCTGTTAGGTTTTATATTCTTTTCGTCTACTTGCTCATAGAGTACTGCAAATTATTATGAATCTGAGCTTCTTTTCTGTGGTTTTGAAGAATTATTCGAATCCTAAGAGCTTTCTTCTAATTTGATTTGAGGGTTACTGCTGCCGGGCATTCCAGCTGATCCAAGAGGGGATTTTCTAGATGGAGTGGAGTTTCTGTCATATGAGATAAGCTCCTCATTTGGGTTGCTGAGAAAGCTGTAGCCATGTTATGCTGAACTACCTCGAACTCCACAATTTCCTCCTGCATTTCCACCGATGCTAGAATTCTCCTCTGTTGGGAGTCTGCTTTACGAGCTCATACTTTCTTGTTAGGATTGAGATATTTTCTCTGACATTAATTAGTCAATAATCGATTGCTATTTGAGAGAAAGCCTCTGATCTTCTGCTTGCTTTAGGGGATCTGGCTGCTAAGTTTGGTAGTATTACTGCTGCTGTTTGTTTGATTAATCTTATTGTCTTTACTGAAGTGTTGGTGAAGCTGCTGAAGTCTAGTTGTTTACTACATTTGAAATTTACGATGCAGAAACATAGGGAGCAAACATAATCGGCTGATTTCCTCCTGCTTATGGAGATTAAGGTGCAGCTTACAGATTAATTTTAAATGGTTATTATTACTAATTCCCTGGAACAGAGGAGTATCCTCCAACAGTAGGCGAAAGTTATGGTGATTTTGTGTTATTCGCTTTAGGGGAATAGAGATTCAACGCAGGAGGAAGCTAACTTTTAGAATTGAATTAATCTTATTGCTTTTGTTGTTGTTAAGCTCCAAAATAAGATAACTTATCTGCGGATACTCCATGCGCAGCAATTTACTGCTAGAGTTAGTGGTGCTGTTGATGCTAAAGAACCTAAGCAGATGTAACTCCGAATTGTTATTATGTTTGTTGTTTCTGAGGATTCTATGAGATCGGACTGACTGATCTAGAATCTATTCTCACTGATGGAGAAGGCTACGATGAGTTGTATGCTTGTGGTCTTGGAGATTTTTGTTAATCTGGAGGTAAACCAGGTGACATTTAGTACGATCCCTTACGTTGCTATTGCTACTGTGATTATTGAGGGGATTATAGCTACGCCAGATCGATTTTAGCTACTACTGTGAGTGTGTTTTTTCTAGGAAAAGCTGATTATCCTTTAGATTACTCTTGATGGTCTTGATTTCTCTCAAAAAGTAAGTTTGAAATCCAATCTGCTAGCATTGCAATAGTCTCACTTGATCTGGGGGCATTGTGATTCCCAGAGACATAGCTAAGCCATTTCTACCCGTTATATCTATGAAAGAGTTACTCAGAGTGCTCGCATTTCACGAATGTATCTTCCTTTGAACAGACGAAATATACTGGAATGTACATGTGATGCAGAACCTTAGCTAAATCGATGTCTTAGATATTAAGCTCAACTCTTTCCTTGACTTAGTCCTTGATTAAATACAGGGCTGGCTCAATAATAAGATTAGGCATGCCTGTTTTCTACTTCGCTAGATCCATCGCAAGGAAATTAAGATTTGAAAACCCACTGTCAAATACGATGCCTTTTAAGGGTTTCTTCTGGGAGTTCTTGCTAGTGTAGAGGAATGTCGTCACTGCTCCCATGCTAATTAAGTAAAATAAATGAACAAATAAGTCTTTGATTAATTTGGAGTGAAGGCACTATGAGAAAATTTAAACTCAGCCTAAAATATCTAAAAAACGACTTCTAATTTTCATTATCAACTGCAAATAAATTGCCATTCTTATCTCAAATTAGCCCAGCCAATTAATAATTTTGAAAATACGCCTAAAATGGAAATAAGATTGTGTTAAAAAAGTCACTTTTCCAAAAAATGGACTTAATTTACTGACTCATTTATTGTTAATCCTCACTATTTTTTCTTTTCATTTTGATCTTTTTTAACTGATCTTATTATTCCCCCCAAAACGAGATTCCATTGGTATTCTCCAACTCTCAAAGACATTGAACACCACCCTTTGAGAAATAATTTAATATATTTTTCTTATTTATTTTTACCTTCTTCCCCATAATGCAATATTTGAGATCTTCCCAGTGTCTTGAAGATGCTCAATCACGCATTCAAGATCGTGACTCTCATTAACTCCTAGAGTAACATATTCTCCTTCTGAAAGTCCGCTACCAGAAAAATCGAAACAGAACAGAGCTACACCTCGATCTATCAGATCAGGTACCAATCTGAGAGCCTCCATTCTTGAGCCGCTGTTACAATGGCAGTACACAACGCAGGGATATTTATCATTATTGTATTTATTGTGCTCTGGATCAAGAGAAATTGGTTCGAAGAGTGAACACTGCAATTTCAAGCCTTTTTTGTTGAGTATTACGGAATCAATCCTCTTGGCTTTGAATTTCTTGAAGACCTAGATCTCAAATCCCATGTCCTGCATTGTGTACTCTTGTCGAGTTGGACGTATGAACATCTTCCATAACTGACTGAATTGACCTATCATTTTAGCTTATTGTCTTTTATGACGCTTTTTAAATTATTTTTGTTAAGGTTCAACCACTCAGAGTTTCTCTCCCAGTCTTTTTATTTCACTGAGATAAACAAATACACATTCTGCTAAGACTTATAATTATTTTTTTTATGTCTTGCTTTTTTGAATGTAAACCTTCATATGCTAGCAATCCAATCATCTTGGCTTACAACTTCTTCTTCTTCTCCTTTGGGAATATTTTCAGGCAAAGTTCAAAAAGTTGCAGCCAGGCACATTATGTATGAGTTTTGTATTTCCTATGCGTTATCTACTCTGTTTTTGATCATATTTCTGTTAGAGTGTTTTGTCTATTTTAGAAATCACCTGGATAAAAAGGAAAAAAAGGACGAATAAGATTAAGCAATTAGAGAAGTAATAGCCTTCAGTGTGTCTTTAAGATTAAATTATTTAAAGGAAGTAGTAGTCGTAGTAGAAAAAGGAAATTAAACATAATTAGTTGATTTCCATTGGAATAGAAAATCAGAACAGATAAAGTTTTTCCCGCATTAAAAGGAGAAAAGGACAGGTGAATGGATTGATTTTCCTTGAAGGCAAAGATTTAAATGGACAGAAATTAATCAGGATATTATGCAAAGAAGTTGTTATTAAATCAAAATTAAAAGAAAATTTTGGCTTTCACTAACTAGCACCTAAATGCAACTCAAACTTTTAAGAGTTAGTTTAGCAAATAATCAATAAATTAACATTAAACTACCTTTTTCATTTAATTAATTTAAAATCAAAAAAAAACTTTTCTCTTTTTTTCCCCTCCTTTTTGCAGCAAATATCCTCTACAAAGGAAATCTAAGAAGTCTCCTAAGAAACAATAACTTTTCATTAAAAATCAACTGAATATGACTGATTAGTCAATCTATTATCTTAATGTTCGTTTGCTATTATTGTAGGATAAAATATAGAAAAAATGGGTTAACTTCAATTTGTTCAATCAAAGAATCGAATATTTATGTATTGAATGCAAATTTTGAACACAGAAGATGTCCTAAAAATGAAGACAACTAATTTTTTCAGATTAACTCAACTTATCTGCATTCTGAAATCACTACTCTCTTGGAAGGAGTACCAGAAGAAGATCCGGCAGCTTCAATTTTTCTGACAATATCTTCACCTTGGGTGATTCTGCCGAAGACAACGTGACGACCATCAAGCCAAGAAGTAGCAGCAGTAGTGATGAAGAATTGAGATCCGTTAGTGTTCGGTCCTGAATTGGCCATGGAAAGGCAGTAAGGTTCATGCTTGAGTTTGAAGTTTTCATCAGCGAATTTAGCACCATAGATGGAAGCACCACCAGTGCCATTGTGGTTGGTGAAGTCACCTCCTTGAATCATGAAGTTAGGGATGATTCTGTGGAATGAAGAGCCAGTATATGAAAGCTTCACACCATTGGATTCTCCAAGTTCTCCAGTGCAGAGAGCGCGGAAATTCTCAGCAGTTTTAGGTACAACATCACCAAAGAGTCCAATTTCAACTTCGCTGCTGTCTTTTCCATCGAAAGTGACAGTGAAACGCACTTTATGAGTGATGTGTTCGTTTTTCAAGGAGACAGTTGAAGCTAAACTAGCTGTGGCCAGCATAGCAAGCAAGATCAGGGCTTTTTGATTCATTTTTTTTCAAGAAAGATTTGTTTATTATTTTAAATTATTTTGATATTTTTTATTCCTGCGTTGTTTTATGCATCCATGTGTGTGTTCCCAAGCAAAAGACAAGTAATATCAAATTCACACGCGTTGATTTATGGAATTTAATGCGATAGAAAATAATTTGCTGACAAAACATCAAGAAATAAATGATTTAAGTGAAAGTTAAAAAAAAACAAAGTCGTAAGAAAAAATATATTTTTTTCTATCTTGAACAATAATGAAGATAAAATAGTCCTCTTACTCAAGAATAATCTCCCTTTTCGTTGTATTTTTATGATATAGGATTATTAGGTAGATTGTCTATTATTTTAGGCTCTCTATCTCTCTCTTTTCAACTCAACAACAAGTTCCTTTTATATCTCTGTTGTGTCCTTATGAGATAAATCTCAACTATCAAGGATATTCCGCTAACAATAAGGCAAAAATGAAGAACAATAAGAATGCTAGTAGCTGCCAAATGAATGAAAGAATCAAGGAAATATATTTTACCAACAAAATTATTATGACAAACGTATTTCAGATTAATAAAAAGAAGAAATTATATGAAAATCAGTTTGAGCTTCTCTTCCTAAAGTCAAAATCTATTTCATAGAATCCAAGCAACAAACTAGCAATTTCGTTTTTTTCTTTTCTTCTTCAGAAATATCTGCTGATATCATGGTCATTTGAGAAACGATCTAACTCATTACAAGCGGACATGTCGACTTACTCGCTGAGCCGCTAATAGTATGTTTGATCTCGTTTCGTCCAAGACATCTTAGCTTGATTCATATATTGTCTCTTTTTATTCTATTGATTCACACAATTTCCCTTTAAATTACTTATAAACTCATTCTCTACTTTCCACTCAAAATTCGGCAAGTAATCTACATTCTCCATGACGCTATCTTGAAAGGAATTCCCAACATAGTAGTCAACCCCAAAGAAGAGAGATTTTCTATGAACAGGGAAAGATTGCGATTTTGAGAGGGAAAATTCAGGGGATTCCTAAAATAACTACCCGAAAAGCCCAGAGAACATGATCAGCAAAAATGGCAGCAGTTGCAGGAGACCTTTGAAATTGTTTTGCGGCTGGTTTGCTTGTCTTTCTTCTTGATTGGGCTAATGTCTTCTCTATTGATGGTGTTATCTATGCTGCTGATTTGGGAAAAATCCATTTCCAAAGAACATATTGAAAATATCATTAGGATCGAATTCTTATGCTTCATAGTATCGCTACTCATATCGCTGCTATTACTGTGGTTCATCTGATCCTGTCCTATCATAAAACGCTCTTTTGTCTGGATTAGTTAAGCAATCATATGCTTAAGCAATCTTTTTGAAGACATCCTATGCACCTGGTAATCTTAGTTTGTCAGGATGATATCGCAATGCTAGTTTCTTGTATTACTTTTTTATCTCCTCATCTGTTGCTGTTTTCGATACTTATAATAACTCATAGAAATCCTTTATCCTCAGCATTCTTTGAACATCTGCTTCAGTCACTGGAGCTCTTCTTGCGGAAGTGCCATTTGTAGAAGATTGTTGTGCGTTCTCCATTTACAGTATTTGTTTGCAAATCTACAGGATTATTTTGAGTAGTGCAAAAAGGAGAAACTATCTTTAACTTTGTTTATTTGAATTGGTGCTTTTTTCACTCGATTTGATTAGCCAAACACAAATCAAAAGGGCCAAACAAAATTATCCTTCCCAAGGTCATTATTTTTGAATGAACTATTCGGGGGTTTTTTAAGCAATTGATTTAGCATCCTTGTGCATAATCCCCATATTGTTAATTGATTTGATGTAGAAAGAGGTTGAGAAAGAAAGAGAAAATGGTAATTCGAGAAATTAAAGAACTTCTTATTTTTTTGAAGTGAAAAGAGAATAAATTGGCATAATCAAAATGAAGAAATCAGATGATTCCGTGGGGAAGGGGAAAATAAGGTCAACATAGCTCTCTCATTTATTAAGCAACATAAAACTAATCGATATGAAATTGTTGATGGAATTATTGTTTTTCAATCGATAAACATGCGGGGGGGAGTTCCTCTGTCAAACATAAAATATTTAGAATCAACTTCAAACTTTTACAATCACAACAAACTCAAAACAAAAAATAATATTTATTCTCTATCCTAACAGTTCATGCTGCCTCAAGTTCTACCTGCTCAACTCAGCATTAATAAATAATAAATCTATTCGATATCTGTTTGTCCTGCTACTTCAGGTATATACCCACATGGAACTAATCCTCCATCTTGGCAAGTCTATCTGCAGCATATTATTCCAGGAAGATAATAACCATAAAATTTAGCAGCTTTTTCTCATGGATAAAATTAATTCTTTTTCACAGTGCATCCACGTCGTTCTTTGCCATTGATTTGTAGACCTCCTTAGAATTAATCAATACCGAGATAATCGCATGTGAATTAAGGTATTATTAAGTAAATAATTGTGTAGTTTTTAGCGAATTAATCAGACATTTTATTAGAGGAAAGCAAAGAAATTAGAATATATTTGATAATATCCCAGCAATTCAAGGATATTAGATATTTCAAAAGAATGGAGAATAAAACAAACAAGCGATAGTAAAAGTTACAAGAAATTAATAAACTTGCAATGCAGTGTAATGAGGGAAGGGAAGGGAGGGGAAGCTAAAAATAGAAAATAAAGTTACTAAATGTCACCTGAAAATGAATATATTTCAGCTCAGTTGCTAATTAATGAATCAATATTACTGAAACTGGCTGAATTCTTCTTAAAATAATTTTAATTTTGTTGTTGTTTTAAATAAAACAACTTTACAAGCTGCTATTTTAATGTAGTTCTTTGTGAGAAATGCAATATCGCTGTCGAATTGAAGGACATTCACGCTCACAGTTAGTATGAATGTGAATTTCGCTTACTGCCATGCAGAGGCTGCAAAAAAACGATTCTCAAGAAGTATTTGTAGTAACACGAAGACGTCTGTGAGCTTGTTGAGTTGAAATGCCCAGAATGCACTTAGTTATTTACTAGAAAAGATGAAGCTTAGCATTGTCAACTTGATTGTTTGAAAAATGGGCAAAGAGTTCTTTTCGATTCTTAAACCTAGATGCTTCGTGCAAATGCTGACATTAAAAAAGACATTGATACACTCAAGGTGTGTTTTGCATAGCTTTATGAGCAAAGTATGGTGATATCGTTTGATTTATTCATTCTATTTTTATGTGTTTATTTATTTTTGTAGTGCAAGTGCTCCCTGTCGATAGGAGAAACCAAATTGCTAAGATTCTCAGATCTCCCTTCGACAAGTGAGATCAAAAAGAATCTGATTGAAAGCTGTTGGTTCATTGCAAAGAAAATAGATTCTATTGAGACGTTCATTTAAATGACAGAAATCAGCTGATAATTCAAATAAATTGAGCATCTATTCTTACAATAATTTATTCTTACTAAAATGATTTACTTTGATTCTTCGCAATAACGACAAGTTTTACTAAGAATGCATGTTAAGCTTGTTATTTTAGCATGTCAGAGATTATTTTTAACGGAAAATTATGAAGTTAAAAGAAAAAGTAAAACAAACCAAAATAGAATTGTATAAAAAGTCTAAGAAGAATGAGAGAAGTTGTTCACGGTTATATTCGGAAAGAAAGGGAAGAAAATTATCTTTGATGTTAGAAAAGAGAAAAAGAGAGATTGAAGTATTTAACTTCAAAGTTTAGAGGGATGATATATTGTTTTGGTTGATTTATTAATAGAACTAGTTGATCGGTCAAGTAGCAGTCATGGAATATCTTAGGATTCAAATATTGCCATCTAGATTAGATACTTAGCAAGGAATACATCATGCTATGATTTGTTAGATATTCATCTGTTGTCTGATTCATTGTAGAGTGAATATATTCACCATAAAAGAGCTCTGCATCTCTCTCTCTCAATATCTCTTTTTCTTGGATGCTTTTTTGAAAGCACTATCTTTGAATTTGACTTTCTTTTTCGCTTAGGATTTCTATGAATTCAAATCCGAATCGAACGAAGCATTCGGATCGTTACTTTGATTCTTCCTTTTCAGAATCGACCTCGGTCTGTCGACACTTTTCACAGACCCTGTATGTTCCGATGAGTTATTCTCACTATCAGCGAGCAATCTCCTGCCTCTCGCAGGAGTGTTCTACGGTGAAGATGGAGCAGTCATCACCACTTAGCCGCTGTTTGCTAGATTCAACTAAAGGAGTTGCATTTTCTTATCTTGCAATTGTGATGATTTTGGTATGCCATTTAATCCATCACTTTATGCCTACCCACCAGCAATCACTTTACCTTAAGGTGCTAACTATTACTGCTATGCCTATAAAGAAGCTTACTTTTACATCTATTACTATTACATCTATTGCTATGTTTACTATTATTATTGCAAGGGCGCAGATGTCTTTTACTGTTATTATAATTATGACTATTATTTCTATAAAGATTATTATTTTTATATTGACTATTATGCTTGTTATTGCTGTTGTTGTTGCAACAATTATTTCTAATATTGCTACTACATCAATAGCATTTATTACTGCTGTGATTGCTGTTATGCTTTCGCTTATTATTACATTAGTTATTGCTATTTCTCGAGTAATTATTGTTGTTAGAAAAGCTGCTACTGTTGCTATTTTAGAAGCGTGCTCTGCATGTCAAATTGAGAACTAGCTCTTCGAATGACTTCATCTTTTTCGACGGGTTTGAGTGTCTCAGGCGCAATAGCCATGATTTCTGATTTCTTCTTTTCTAATTCAACTATTTCTTTTGAATGTGTAATAGCTAATTTCGCTTATTCCTTGATTTCCTCACTGATCTTGACTTCGTCAGCTATCATACTCACATTGAGTTTCACCTCACCGTATCCACCAAGCTCCTAAAGCTACAAATAATCACTTTAATACATACATTCTTTATCTGAAATGATCTTTTTCCCTCCCTCTTGAATATTCTTACAACTTCCACACTGTACACAGGTTCCTTGCGGATCCTCTCCAGCTCATCCACATCCATTGTAAGTGTAGCATGATTTTAAATCATCGAGATATTTTATTATAATAAGCTGCCTCCTAGATGAAACGATGGCTGTGAGCTAGTTTCTCCTTGATCATCAATCTTCCCCTTAATCATACTCCCATCGATTTCTTACTCTTGAGGATGATGGACTAAATCAGCTAGAACTTCTTCAATTTCTTCCTCTCGTTTCTTTGAAAACACAGTTTTCTACTATAAATCTCCTTTATTCTAGTTGGTATAGCCGCAACACGTGCCCATACCTATGAAATATGCTAGTCAAGCTAGAAATACAGTAACTCCTTGAAAAACTGATTTGACTTATCTTTCTAGAGCTCCAGATAACCCTTATTTAGTCACTCTGATGTACTGTTTGGAGTATTCCCTGATAGCCAGCTAAAAATTCAATATGTAGTTAGTTGAATAAATGGTTGTTATCTTCTTCTTATTCTAGCGTTTTATTACTTAAATAACTATTGTTTAAAATTGGCCTATGTCTACTCTCTCAAGAGAGGGATTATTACTAATTAGTTTTTATTTCTTTTTCTTCTTCTTTCTCCAATGGTTGTCCTTCTTGAATTAGTTCTTCCTCCCCTCAAACAAATAATTGTTTATTTCTTGCATAAAAAACATTAATTATGTATTGAAAATGCTCTCATTCTCAAATTATTTAACAGTTAGCAAGATATTTAAGCGTCTTGTTATTAGTCTAGCAGATTAAATTAAAAAGCATTGAATAAGGATGAACAAACAATATTATGGATTGCTTGACACAATAAATTTTCCTAAAACAAGTTTCAAAAGAAGCTTTATTTTGAGAAAAATTATGCTTTTAATTCAGGAGAAACAGAAGCAATAGGCTAGCGAAAAGCGAAGGGAAATATATGGGGGTTTAGCCTACTAAGAAAAACTCAGAGAAACGAAAGGAAAGAGACTATGCAGGTCATATTATTTTTAAAATAACAAATCATCAAAATTGAATCATTTTAGATGAATTATTTGAGTGCTTTGTTACTTTTGGAGGAGGCATTGTTGAGAATAAAGCAGCTCGCAACTAATTAATTTTTTATTTATCTTATTTCCATCTCTAAATTAAAATAACTTGAAGGAATCACTTAATTTTCCTATTTTTTTAGAAAAATAAGAACACATTTCAGATGCAAAATAAAAATATAACCAAAAAGAATAAGAAAAAGAAATTTATTTGAACATCTCCCAAATAAGTATAATTTTTACTTGGAAATGCATTAATCCTCTAACCTCTTAATTGCTCATAAAAGTTTTTATTTTGGAATAATTGCTGTAACTGCTGCTGGAACATAAATTGAAAATGCTTTTATTGAAAATTAAATCATATTTACACATTTCTTGCTTCTCGAATTGAATTATTTTTTTAAATTTTGTTTGCTTGAAATTAATAAAACTAAATGTGTAGGATTCTCTTATTCTTTTGGGGAGAAGGGGGGATATCAATCTTTTAAATTTAACAGAAACATTCTTTTCTTTCCAGTAAACAAATAAGCAAACATCTCCCACATCAGAGGAATGCCATCGAACATTACAAAAAAAATCAAGTAACACGATTTAAAAGAGTTAAAATGATTACTTATTTTACAGTTCTAATTTGAATTAAATGAACATGAGAATCCAACAACATAGATTCTACATTTTCTGTAAAAAAAAGATGAAAAACTAATCAGATAAGAGAGTCTATGGTGAATAATTTTACCTAATTTAGATTTAATTATTTTAAAGCAGTAAATCAGCCAAAAATCAAAAAAAAAAAGTGGGAGAAAAGTTAATATCATCCAAAAGAGCCTAAAAATGGCTGATAAACCATCTTAAAATAGTTTTTCAGTGATTGTGACAAATGAAAATAATAGTCTAGTTGAATAATAACCTGTGAGCTAGCAGATTTCTACAAAAAAGAGCAAAAAATCGGTCGTTTCTTTTGAATTCCAAACGAAAGAGCAAGAAGGAATACAAGAATAAGAAACCAATGAACATAAAAATATCATGTTAGGAGAGGCTCATCCAATCGGGCGAGCAAGCATTAGAGGGAGGAATTCAATTAAACGTAGAGCTGCATATAACGAAGACGAAGAATTCATAGATATCCTAAAAAAATAGTATAGAACACCATAAGAAATATAGTTTATCGAAGAAAAAACAAAGGATTTGCGATTTTTCCAGCAAATCAACAAAGTCGCCGCAAACTAAAAAGCACAGTTACACAAGCGTATCAGTAAATGCATGGGATTTGACTACTTCCCTAAGGGTAGGGTAGTCTTCTACTAAGGTGATTTATCAGATGCTTTCTTTGTTCTGCTGAAAGGAAATGCATTAGTTTTATTAAAGGAGAATCTCAAATAATCTGCTAATTCTTCTTCAGTTTTAGCTGCACTTAACAAAAAGTTAATGATCCCAGGTAGCTCTCAGCAGATGACTTCACCCTTGATGAAGATGCTTAGATTAAGATTGATGCATAAACTTGTGTGGAGATTAATAAATGTTTTAAGATTTATACGTTTTTCTGCAATAAGGAGACATCACAATAAAAATAGGAAATCAATGAATTTCGATGGTTTAAAGAAATCAAGGCGTTCTTAAGTTGAGCTTCAAAGTAAATAGCCTTAGTTATTCGGAGCCTTTGGGGTTAAACAATATGCTTAAGAACGATTTATCAAACTTCGAAAGGATATTCTAGCGAATATTCATCCCGAATTAGATATCCTTTACCTTGAGAATATCTAGAGATTCTTTGATAAACAACTCTAATTTTTTCAATATTCAGCGAGTAAAACCGTTGAAAAGGGAGATTCATTTGGTGAGCTTGGATTAATCAACTCAAAACCTCGAAGTGCGACTATTGTGTGTCTTTAGGATTGCTATTTCGCTAGTTTGTCTAAATCACAATACTCAGAGACATTGCGAGAAGTTGAGAAGCATTAGATCTACAAGAGGGTTATGTTTCTCTATGAGACTTTATTACCAGCTTAAAAAAAGATTGAAAATCTGCAGAATGACTAAAATATTGATAATAAGACTGGTGAGTTATTTAAGGAGGAAATTACAGAAACTGTGAGTATTCAACCATTTTTTGAAGCTAAAATATAAAAAATATAAATGAATTTCAGTAAATGTAGGCTCTAAGCAGGATAGATTATGATTACTCAAGGAAAACCGATTGAGATGATTTATATTATTAAAAAAGGGGAAGTTAGCTGTTCTGTGTAATAATAAATTGAAGATGGAAGAACTGAAAACATTCATATTGCGTTGCTGTAACGATGTGAGATTGTTGGATCAGATGAGATTTTACTGATGCTAGAAGCTAAAGGAAATCAAGGGATAGTTCATGAGAATTTGGCAGCTGCAGAAGAGGGTGATAATGAAGATGGAGAGAATACTCAGAGGGTTGTTCCTGCATATTAATCAAGACGAGTTGAAGCATTTTGCACAGCAAAGGTGAAATCATTGTATTGCTCAGCGTTATGCGTCTCTAGTTTAGATTTTAGAAGAATTTTAGAGGATTTTCCTGAGATGAGAATTCACTTAACTCGAAGAGCAAAAACGAAATTAAGATGGATAGAAATTCGAAAAAAAGAAGCAATTAAATTGCAGTAGAAGTTGAAATAAAAGAGAATAGCTAATAGTTCAAATCACTTAGTAGCGAATCCTTCCCATATTATCCGCGACAGCAGCATGATGAAACTGCTCTCTACAACGTCTCTACTGCATAAGACATTCTATTTAAAAGAAAAAAAATAAAACCCAATACTTCCATAAAAACAGCTTCATTCGCAAATTAATCAGAAGTAACTGCCCTAAGAACTTAACTCTGATCAGCAGAATGTATCAAAATCTAAAAAATCACAGAAAGAATTAGAGGTAAAAAAGTTAGTCAGGAAATATTTCTCAAGGGAACTCAGCTAAAGGACAAATACAATTCTCGACCCAAGGATTGAAACAAACGAGATTGTAGAAGAAGGATTAGCGCTGAAGTATGGATATATCCATTCGTTAAGCAGTACGAAACTGTCTCCTAGTCAAGTGGTAGATTTTATATTCAATCATTCGGAGAATAATAATTAAGAAGCAATCATAACCAGGGCAGAAGTCACCCATCAACCGATATCTCAAGTAATTGCAGATCTCGAAAGTGGGGCAATCAATATCGAGAAAGAAAAACCTATCCATGAGAAGGTATCTTCAACTAGGGAGGTTAAAGTTGATTACACGACTCTTGGTTATTCCGATGAAGTCATCAAAAGGATGGTCACGAGATAGTCACAAACAATTTCAGCTTAAAACTTTCTGTTTTATCAGCCTGCTAATAAAAATAACTCCGAGAAACAAGTAGTGTCATCTGGCTCTCCCATGAAACAATTATCTACTCCAGGATAAACTGTTCAATAAGCCCATCATCATCATCAGCGTTATTTCTCCGATTTTAAAATAAAAAACAGTCGGATGAGCTAAAATATGAATAATTACAGCAATAATCTACTTAATTCATCGAATTCTCTTCATAATAACGACTAATAGTTAAGTCCATCTAATTTAAATGAGCAACTATCAGGTGGGAAACTATCTTTCTCATAGCAAACATCACTTAGAAAATCAACTTCTTAGTTGAAATTACAATATAATGAACCTTCAACTGGTTCTCTAGGAAGAGTTCCTATGAAAAAACTTAGTCTTTCGTTAGAGCCACAGGAACTGGAGAGGAAGAATAAGCTAAACAAGCGTATTATCAGCTAGACACTACACATGAATAAACCGAGAGAGAGTTACTATGCTCAATCATTTGAATTGCATAAAACTAGCAACTCCATGACAAATTTTAATAATTGTTAGTTAGAATAACAACTACCTAACCATGCAACAAAGCCCATTCGAAGACGATAATCTTGTTTTGCTTCGCCACTACCAACACTGAACAGGTAATAGGATTCGCAGTAAAGTAATCTCCAAAGTTCTTCTGCACAATTGAATTCTTAACTTTCTCCATTATCATCTCATCGCTCATCTAAATCAATATCTTCGAAATAATCAAGAGAGAGTTCTAATGAGATTTAGTCAAATATGCTTCCAATAACTTCGTCAGAGATCTTGAAACCGTTAAGGAAGTAAATATATTATTCAAATACATTTATTTATTTTTATTTTCATCTAGGACAATTTCCCATGAAGGACAAGCATAAGCGCATCCATTTAAATAGTTTAATAAAAGCAGAAGTACATCGAAAGTACTACTAATTCAATATTACTTAGGAACAAATTAACTTGTGTTTTTGATCA
>Ga0302285_10000599_pt1 | contig 19659 bp, 9 predicted proteins | sample III_Fen_E2_2_FD_200455 | JGI IMG/M metagenome (GOLD analysis project Ga0302285, IMG submission 200455) | Peat permafrost microbial communities from Stordalen Mire near Abisko, Sweden - III_Fen_E2_2 | ecosystem: Environmental > Terrestrial > Soil > Wetlands > Permafrost | place: Sweden: Abisko... | reverse complement strand
GGGAAAATTGCAGCTTCATTTTTTTTATTTTTTAGTAGTATTATCATTTCTTTTTTGATAGTTGTCTGCTAATTCTACTCCTTTCACTTATTTATTGATAAATGGAAGTACTCATAATAATATTGAGAAAGAATCTACTCATCAATGATCAATGCTTGTCAGTTAATTCTTGTTTGCTTGAGAGAGTTGTGCATGTCTCTCAATTAATTACTTGTCTTCAGCAATTCTGCTTATTGCAAGAATCTTCAAATAGTAAGGACAAGAGGACTAACAATTATCATCTCAAGATTTCCATAAGCTACTACAAAGTCAAAGCAAACCCAATGCTATTTGTAGTAAAACAAAATTTTTTTAAAAAAGAAGACTTTTATTGTTGTCTTGATAGCCAAACCAATTAACTTCTTAATGAAATACATTACAACTCTTTCAAAGCTTGCATAACAGTTGATGCTGCATTCTCATGACCCTTAATCAAATTATTCAATTAAAGTTAAGAAATGATAATAATAATTTCTTTTTGATAATTCTGCTGCTTTTTTAAGGAATTTAAAGAGGAGAAAATTCTATTGCTCAATGCATAACATAAAATATCACAGATTATTATTGAGTAATTTCATGTGTTAGAGTTGATTCATTGATTCAAATCTGATTATAGAACTTGTAAACATTCTCCAACTTTGTTATTGTCATCTTAGTCTGCTTGTATAACCCCCAAAGAAAGAACCTGTAAGGAGTGGTAGGTTCAATTTTTTTTGAATCATCGATCTGAACAACTGAGTCATAGTAAGGAAGTGAGCCTACTCTGAGGATCTATCTTTCGATATTGATCCTCATTTCAAGGCTTCTTTTTTCTAGAGAATAGAGTCAGAAGTTCTTCTTGCATTTCCCTTCAGTAAAGTGTTGAGATCACCGTAACTTTCATACTCAGAGTAAAATAGTATTCCATTGAATTTTCCAGTAACTGCTGAGGAATCAGGAAGCAAACCAAACCAGAAGTACTTCTCTTATCCTTTGGTATTGTAAACAATATGAAATGACGAAAATCCCTTTACATTTAAAAATGTATTTTTGTAAAATCTCCTTCAGTATTTGCTTGCATCCATGTTTAAATTTGGGTTTCTAATTGGTTTATTTTCAACAAAAATACCCTAAAATACTAAAGAAATTCTATGCGATTTAGACTTATTTATGAATTTTAATTGTTAATTTACTTCAATTTTCTATTAGTATTTCTTTTCGCTGTCAATTTCTTTCCTCAATATTGCTTTTCTCTTCTTCTCCTCCTAATAAAATATAGAATCAAAGAATGGATAAAAGAATAAAAATATTACATTGAATTATTGATTAAGATCAGAGTTCTCTTCCTTTATGGTCTAATTTTCTTGCTTCAAGCCAGAGATTTCTTACTATTGACCAATTATGTCTTACTTGAGATCAGAATTATCTTGTTTTAGGCTGGCGATTTTCTATGAATGTCTTTCCTGTAAGATTCTCATTTTTTCGTCTAATAGAAGCTACTGAGATTAGTTAATCTAACTTTAGTAATCCTCCAACTCTTTTTTTTTTCATTTGAAGCATTTAGGTATTCATTATTCATTAATTGAATCAGAATAGCAAAACCACTAATAACACAAGAGTTTCAAATAAAAAAATAAAAATTCAAAAAGAATCATAAATTACTTGCTCAAGAGCATAGAGAGGAGATGGATGTGTATCGTCAAAATAGTTGATTTCTTCAATAAGTGCCCATGCCAGATTTTTTCTTTTGTTTGGTTATTCCACTGAAAACTCGTCCTTGATACCTCGGAGTTAATCATAGACTATTTTAATCTTCTAGGTGTTTCTCTCTGCATTTGAGACATGATTGCGGACGAATTATGCTAGTCCTTCTTCGTTGTTTACATCTAAAAGAATATGTTAAAGATTTTCAAGATCTTTTATTTCAGACCAACAGACCTTAGAACTTTGAAAGATATCACGATATTGTATTAATTTCAAATTTCTAGCTTCTTTTCTTTCTTCTATTTTCACTTCAATCTCATTAGTTAGCATCTAAAACTATCTACCAATATCAATTAGAATTGTCTCTGAATCCATACAATTGCCAATATTTTAAATTATTTCGCCAGGTTCAGAATCTGTTAGGACGGGGTCATTTACAATTCTCTCTCGCTCGATTCCTCAAAAAATTCTCTATCATTCTGGATGTTTTAATTTATGAAAAGAACTTGTAAGATTATTTTTATTGTAGTTGTTTCTAATATGAATTATTTTGTTTGGCTAAACAACAAATCATAATTCAAGTATCCAAATTGAAAGAGGGAACATGAAAACACCAAGAAACATATGAGACCAAGAGAAGAAGATCTTCCATAACAATTTTTTGATAATTTTTCTTTATGTCTGGTATGCACCTCAAAAATAAGAATCTCATTATTATCATTCAAATAACACAATTTTACCACTAATAATAAGATTGATCTATTGGAGAAGAAGGAAATCAAACAGTATTTGATGATCTAAATGATCTATTTATAAATTTTTTGAATAATATTGTTCCATTTTCACTAGCAAAAATGCTGTATTTTTTATGATTCTTGGTCTATTTGAACTAATCTTACTGAAAATAATTAATAAATTAGAGCTTTATCAGCTAGATATTCCTGTATTAGCATGTTGGATCTATTTATCTCAATTACAATAATTAGAATAATAACAAGATTTTAGAAATCTTCACTGAACTTGATCAGAATCATAATAATAAATAGCAATTAAAAAATGTAATAATACCAAAGAGCAAATTATTAAACAACATTTAAACCTTGAATACTGAATAATATTTCTAGAACTTTATTATTTTTATTATAGATAAAGCAATCTTTTCATTTAAATATTATTACAAAATGTGTAGGCTCTTGTTTCCTCCTCTTTTAATATGCTATTCTTTAGAAGATTTAGATTTAAGGACAAATGAGTAATCATACATTTGTGAAATAAAACCAAGAAACAAACAAACATTTATGAAACAAAAATCTTAAAGATTTCGAGAAGAAGCAGGAATGATATTTGAATATTGATAAATGTTTAATGAAAGAGCCACAGAATGAGTGAATACATGAATATTTTATGATACAAAGATTGTTTAAATTACATTTTATTTTTATTTTTGTTAAAAAGTTGTTTCGAAAATAGCTCTCAGCTGATTCAGTTGCTATTATCCTTTTCAAAAATAGTCTACGATGAGACTTACTTGAGTTTGTTCGGTGTAGGATCTCTTTTAATAACACTTTACTGATGCTGTTATTGCTATTGCTAATGATTATTTATTTATCCCAGCTAAATCTATTGATTCTGCGATTTCAAAAGTAATTAACTGTTTTTCATGATCTAAGCTCCGACTACAGCAGATGGGGATTCATTCTTACTACTAGCAGTCAGGCTAATTGTTTTCCTAAATAATTAATCATCCTGACCAGTATTCAAGCTACTCTCTATTATCAATAAGTTGTTATTTTTGAGGTTGCTATTCTTGTTTTTCTAACTACTACAAAAAGCAAACAAATGAGATAATAGTGTTAAATTTTCAAAGAAATCACAAGAATTTAAACAATTACTTTGATAATGCGAATTGAAGTGCGATTATCTGTTACTTTAATGCTACTGCTTCTAATTCTAGCTTCTATCTCTCAGCCAAAAGAGTAGTCACCTCAATAGTCTCCTCCTTATTAGTAGGTGCATTATTCCCATTCTTTTCCTATAAATTCTTTGTTTCTTCCTATCCCTTTACATTACCTTCCATAACTTTTTCTCCCTTCCCATCTTCCGAACTCTTCTTCTCCTCCTTCCTTGTTTCTTATTTCTCTCTAATTATCCTCATAAGTTCTTCTTTATCCCTCTCAAGTTCCTCCACAACTTTCTTATGTGCTAATTTCAACAATTCCACTTCTTCCTTCATCTTCTCTACAAACACAACTTGCTTTTAAATCTACTCCTCTGCTTCCCCTACATACATCCTCATCTCAGCTAGCTTGCCCGTTTACTTTTCAATAATTATATCCTTCGAGAACAATGTTTAAACCTTTACTTGATTCAAACTTTCTAACTAACCACGTAAATTCTTTTCCTCCGCATCTCTTGCTTTTGTCTCAGCTTAGTAAGTTTCTTCCTTTTCACTCAGTTTCACCTTCAGCTTATGCATTTCCTCAACTAATTCTCCAATTTTCTTAGCTAACTCTAGCTCCTTCAACTCGGTATCTTCAAATTACATACCTTCCAAGAGATCTTCATTCAAATCGCCATCTTCCCCTTCAAGATTATTTCCAATATTCCCATTGTTTTACCCTGACTATTTCTAGCCATTTCCACTATTTCCTTATTAATTTCCAGCAGTTTTTTGTAGCAATAGCTATTTCTTTAAGATCTTGCTTGTCTTATGCTGCAACACATCTAATTATTACCTCAGTGAATCTACTTTATCTTATTGCTTCTCAAACGCACTTGCACACTATTAAAATGAAAAACCATAACAAAATCAATTAGAAATCCTCAATCCAAAACCCTAAAATCTCTCTCTTTATTACTCTGGCAATGATTGAGAACCTAAGCTTAGCATACTCCTGTTAATTATAAGACTGTTTTTTATTATTTCCTTAGTTGCCCGCTTGATTTGCATTATTCAATGCATTAAAAGCCATATTACTATTCATCCCTCGTTCTTTACTCGTTTCTTCACTCCCAACAGACATCCCTATCGATTTCTCATCCCTAATCTCCTTTCCTCGTTTCCAATACTTCGAATTCTTGCCATAATTCGCTAGATCCTCGCATATATTATTTTCAAGATTGTTCTTCTACGATTCAAGTTCCGCTGTAAGAAAGTCAACTTTCTTCAATAAGTCTCTAATACTCTCTTTATGTGCATCCTCTATCTACTCCTTTAGCTTACGCTTCTCCTCGAATATCTAATTTGCAAATGAAAATTCAAAAAAAGATTTAAGTTTTCATGAATTTCTCCTTCAGCTATTTTTAATTTTTTCCTAAAATTATCCAATAAAAATAAATCTGACTTTATTCTTAAGAAACGCAATCTCGGTAGCTTTAGCATCCATCTCCGCTCCGTAGCTGTTTTTAAGTGCTTATATCTATCTCTGCGCATCACTCGATTCTGATACACAAGATATAACTTTCTCTTAGCATTCCAGTTACACTCGCTCAATCTCAACCTCATGCTGCAGTTTCAATTCCTTTATCTTAAAGTTTAAGCTATTCTACTCATTCGTACGCTATTTATACAACTCATTTAGTTCACTTTCATGTTTATCCTGCATTGCTCTTTGCTGTTCAGCCATATCCAGCAGATGTTCTTGCAATTCCTCAACCTTTCATTCAAAATAAAAAAAAATTAAACTCTTATTATTTTCATTATCCCTTTTACATGCTAATTAGATTCCTTGAGTTACTACTGAAGCAATTTAATGTCTTCTTGTAGTTTATTATGCGCATCCTACATAGCCTTTTGATAGGTATCATATTTTATCCCCGCTTAATTCAACTAAATCTACAGCTATTGTGTTCTATATTGAGTTCTAACTTCCTCTGACATAATATGCTAATTCAACTCTTCAATCTACCCTTGCAGGTCTTTCACTGTAGTTTTCAGTTTAGTCTCTCTGTCATTTCCAGCATTCGTTTCTTCTGTATGCTTCTAAACCATCTTTTTCAATGCCAGCATGCACTCCTAATCTTTACTCTTCAGCTAATCATTCTTCTCATTTTCGGTCCTCTCACATTGGTCTTCCAGTTAATTCACTTTCGCTTTCAAATCAGCAACTTCTTCTTCCAATTCAAATTTCCTCTGATTACTCTCCGTGTATTGCTCATAGTATTCCTGCATACTCTCCCGCATTCTCTTCTTCTCTTCAGTTGTCTTTTCAACTAATTCCTTGTATGATTTCTCGAGAAATCCTACTTTCATACTTTCCTTCTTCAGCAGCTCGATTTAAACCTGCAACTCACTTATTTTCTCTTAATAATTACTCTCTACCTTTTGCATCTCCTGTTGTTTACCCAATTCAAACCCAGCAAGAATCTCATTGACTCTGCTCACTTCAGCATCTCTTGAAGCAATTTCTCCTTGAAGTTATTGAATAGTATTATTCCGTTTCTCGAGTTCTTCATTCTAATCGAAGCATTGCTTGGATAACTCACTCAGCCTAGCAACATGCTTCTAATATAAACTCTTCCTATCTATTCCGTCTTAGTATTCCTTGAAACGACGGTATTCATCGAGTAATTCTAGAATAAAATAAGCAAACAAAGAATGTAAGAAAGAACAGTTACACACACTCCTTGAAATGTAATAATACCTCTATACTTATCGGACAGCCGTAAGCTATGACATTTCGTTTCTTTGATTTCCGATTCCAAGATTTGCATGCGGATTATCAAGGAATCTCTATCGATGTCCTTGTAATTCTGCGAATCAAGAAATACAGGGAAATCGTCGTTCGGCGAGTAGCTCGTGAAATATGACAACTGCTTCTGCTGAGGGTTACTGCTGTTGTTGCTGATATTGTTCTTGGAGTACATTCTTTCTTTCTTGACATGCACAGTCGTTCGTTCTGTTTCTTCCGTTTTAAGTGGCCGTAGCATGCCTAATCTTCTACCAAACCCACCAAGAGGACTTCGTTCAGTCCTGAGCATCTTCATATTGCTTTCAACAAGTGTATTTCGCATGTGCTTCTTCCAGATAGTAGTATTCGGGCTCTTATATTACTCATCAGGGTTTTTTACAAGAATTGCTTTAGTTTCTGTATCCACTACACCTGCTACAGTGCCTGTACCACCATCGTCTTCCATTGCTTTAGATTGTTGTGCTGGCTTATTTGGTTTTGGTTGTTGCTGCTGCTGCTGCTGCTGTAATTGGTTTGTGTATTTCGCAGAGGTATATTCTGATTGTTTGGAAGGTTAATAACTTGAATTATTTATTACAATATTACCAATAACATCCTGCTTCACAAGCGAAGGCAATAGCTATTGCTGTTGCTACTGTTGTTACATCTGTTAGGACTGCAACTACGATAACTCATCAAGGAGTTTCGTCTAGAATCTAACAATAGGATATTCTGGCAATAATGCACTTGACTGCAAGAACTACTAATCCTCAACAAGCAGCTGCGATGATGGATTATTCTGCTATGAAGATGATGGCTATTACAGCTTTGGCTATTACTGCTATACTTATTACAACGGCATAAACTTATTCTATTATGACTAGATTTTGACTTTAGCTTATTGCTATGGCTGCTACTACTATTATGCGCTCAATATGCTCGGCTGTTAATTGCTGCCCATTGCTTAATATTGCTATTCATTGATAAGCTATAAAATAATCTCGCTGTCTCTCTTCTACGCACTGCTTGCCTAGCGATTTCTACTCTTTTGTCGTAATTACTCCTACACTGCTCGTATTTCAGGTAATTGCTCAGAAGCGTTAGGGTAATTGTTCGCTTACTCTTTCTGCTGCGCTTCGGAGAGAATCTAAAACATTTTATGCGTGGGAATATCTAGATTAATCGGTTGGAATTGCACAGGCGATCCAGTGGAGGATTAGCGTTGTGGTGGTGAAGATGTTTAAGAAGAGGACCCTTCATGGGTGTAGTTATTGTTATTAAAAGTATTAGTTCTATCCTATCTATGCGGTTGATTTGTTGAACGAGGACGAGCTGCTGCAAGACCTGCAGATCGAGAAAGTGGTCTGAAGTTGTATTACTCAGGTTTCTCAGTAATCCCTGGTGTCTGCAGCATCTTTGTTTAGCTGTTCTTATCCTCCACAGCAACAGCAATAGTAGACACTCACCTGACAGACTAAGCAAGTGTGTTCTTGAGAATAATAAAAGAAGGGGGATTTAGAATTGATGAGTACTGAAATGAATTTATGTGATTAATTAATTGAAAAAAAACAATCTTTCAATTGCATTGATCACCACATAAACGTATTTGGATTTTGGGGATGATAATAAATTAAGAACATAGGGTTTTGGATTCATATTACTTTGAATATGACAGCCTTGATGAATGATTATGGGAAGGGATTCTTTGATGTGTTGAATGCAAGCGCAGGTAAAGAAAAATAAAGATTGAATAAAATAAACCCAGAATAGTTGAATTAGAGATACTGAAAGATCAAGGAGAAATGCTACAAAGAGTGTTAGTTCGTTAGATGGCTAGGGTTGTTGTTGCAGGACGCTGCAATTTCGCTAGTGCTTAGCAAACATCATCATAGGTCACCAATGTAGCCTAGGAAACTAAAACAGACGAAGTGCCTGTTCATCTGAGAGCTTACAATAAAGCGAAATATGAAGTTCCATCAACGAAACTCAAATACTCCACTGGCTACACTTTACTCGACGTTGAGCCGATGCCTAGAGCGAAGATCATGAAGATCAGTTACAACATTCTCGACAAGCTCAAGGAAATCCCCGAGACTGCTATGTACAGAATCTACACTGAAGAAAAGGTGAAGTACATCATGAAACTCACCGATGAAATTGAAGACATCAGATAATTGGAAGAGGAATTCGGACATGAAACTATTGAGATGTTCTTGCATTTCTACGGCAGAGAGATTGAGCTAGTTGATTACATGAAGCACTCCAAGCCTTGGGAATCAAGAGCTGGCGATGAAGAGGAGAACGAAGTCATTAGAATTGCCTCCTAGAAAAGATCTTATCTGAAACACGACAAGGTTGTTAAACCTCCTAGAGTTCAGCAATCTTTTGTTGGTGGAGAGGCTGCGAAGCCAGCATTGGAAACTAAGAAATGAAGGAACAAGAGGAGGGGATAGTTTAGTTGTTTCTTCCAATGGTTTTTTGTTGCGACCAAAAGTGTGCGTGTGTTTCTTTGTTTTGCTTAGCAAGATTACACTTATGTATCCTAATATTCAGACATTTGAAGAGAATATCTATCTTGAATTGCATAGACAATACAAAAAGAAAGAATTACTTTCGTGAAAGCATGCTGCATTGAAATCGACAGAGTTCTATTTTACTTAGCCATAGTAGAATTAGAATTTGAGGAGGAATGAATGCTTTGGGAGGGGGATACATGTTTGTTTCTGCTTTAACTCCAAGATACAACTTCAGAAGCGCCCAGAGATATTTACTCTTTTTCTAGAATAATTTTCCTTTTTCTTTGCATTTAGAAACTCTCTGTTTTTTAACAATAAATGGCAGTATTTCTATTAGAGAACCTACCATTTTCCAACCAAAGACCCCTATGATTTAAGGTTTTCTGACAAATTAGGTTACAAAATCCATCACTATTATTATTAAAATAATCCTCTTTTCTATTTATTTTACCTGTTGATTCATTTGCTACTTTGTCAGTATCATTTTCCTTCTCTATCTCTCTATCCCCCCTCCACCTCCCCCTCCTCCTTCCCACTATGATTATTTTATTCACGAAAAACACTCTAAAACAACAACATTTTACATAAATTTCTTCTTTATTTTCTTATTGTCTTTTTTTCTTTCCAAGATATCTCTATGTCCCTATCAAGTATCTAACTCTTTTTAAAATCTCTTCAGTCTCCAGCTTTTTCAATGCACGTAGCAATCGCCATGACTATTCTCTGAATCCTTATATTTTCAGACATGCAAAAAACTTCAATGACCTCTGGTTTTTCTAAGAAGTTTTCGATTATGCAGTCCCGTGCTTATTAGATTTAGATTTCACATTTTTTCTGTTTTTCTTCACCTGTTTCGTTGGAGCACTTGTAGCTTATCTCAGCATTTTTCATACAATTTATCCTCTTCTCTGAGCAGACCACCGAAAATACTGAAAGTAACAGTATAAATACTGAGAAAAATATCATTCTTTTGAAGGCAATATTTTTCACCATTTGATTCTCTCCTAACAGATGAGTTGTTGAAATGTTATTTAAATTTAATATGGTTATTTATTTATTCAGTCTGACTGACGGTCTTTCTCCTCCTTTTATATGATCTCTGTAATTAGGGATACTTGTTAGCTAGACTCTATCATAGGATGTAATTTAAAATAACTTTTAAAAAGAAATTTGAAATTATTCTTGAAATATGAGAGTAACCGTAGTAACAGGAATTCTAGCGCCCTTTCTTCTAGGAAGTTCTGCTTATTTAGTGATTTGTAATATCGTCTGTGAAAAAAAGATACAATTTCAAGAACATTTAGTATGATCGAACCTAATGGAGCAACAAGGATGACCTCCTTTTTTCCAAAACTAAATCCTTCTCTACGCAAGTTCATTTCTGATCTAAAAATAGAAACATATGATTAATTACTTCTACGTACCATACACAAGTGAGATGTCTCGTAATTTCGTTGATGATATGGTTATTAAAATTCTTATGATTCCCTCGAGTATGATTCTCCTGTATTAAAGGAAATCTATTTCAATAAAGCTCTTCCAATAATTAATGCAATTCAAAAAAGATAATAAATGTATCCTATATATTCTGAAAGCTCTTCATTTAAATAGTAAGAATAAAGGAATACAAAAATGAATCAGTCTGTCTCATAAATGTTGAAAAGAAATTATCATAAAAAACTCAAAAACATGAAATATGAATAATTTATTCAAACTTATTCTTTTTTTTCGGAGTTTCTTCGACTATCATTGCAAAACTTCTAATAAATTATCCTATTTTTCAATGAATTCCTCTAATTTCTTTTTTAATTATTTTTATTTTTGCCTATCCCAAAAACAAATTTCACATGTCAATTCTTATTATTCAAATTGAGTTCTTTCAGAATATATATCTAACAAATTATATATCTTTAGAATTGCAATAATTATTGGAAGGACGTTATTGCACCTCTAAATTTAAAAAAACAGTCAGCCATTGTATTAGTTTAGATAAGCAAAACCACTCATACAATATGTGCCTTCATTTACTACATTCTTTAACTGCTTGATCATTTAACCCCTCCATTCGACAAATCAGCATTTCATTGAAAACTTCTCCTAACAAACAACAACCCAGAAACACATGATACATTTAGAATCTGGCTCTCTTTATTGGGTTGGAATCTTATTCGAATCTCATAATTTCACTTTGATAGGCCTATCACTTCACCCCAAGCTTCTCCTACTCATTTAAGAACATAAAACCCTAAGAAGTCAATGATATGATGAAGTTAAGAATCACACTTTCCAAGACAGCAAAAAGTGATCAAAAAGAAAGATTAATTGATTGATAGATGTTTCAACCATATTTCATAATTTTAAAAAGCAGAAGCAACAGATTAAATAAGTCTTTTAAAAATTATCAAACACACATACACTTATTTTTTTTATCCATTTAATTTGATTATTCTTTCTCATTTTGAGTATCTCATCCTGTTTCACATCTTCTTTCAGTGGAAGAGAAATACTTTAATCAAATGAGCTTTCTCTACTTGGGATCTCTCTCTCTCTTCTATCAGTAGTCACATATTTCAGCAATGTGTTGGACTAGATCGTTAACAACAGGGATTCTGGAATGGCAAATCTTGATGCATTCTTCGTAATTCGGACACTCGTAGAGACAGAGGATAGCTAGGGATAAGAAATGGTGGCATAATAGTTTATTCTCCACACACGGATTGTATGGTTTTTTCCACACACACTCTTTATTCAAGCCATAGCCTCGTCCACACAGCAAACAGATAAATAGAAAAGTTAAGAAAAGAGATTTCATTGAGTTAGGATAAATGATATGGTTTTGGGTGAAGGCTGTTTTGAAAAATATGTGTGAGATACGAGAATCAAGTTGTTCTGTGAATATTTATTTGTTTTTAATGTTATTTGCCTTTCAAGTTCACTGGGGGGAGTTTCCCTTAATTTAAAGGTTTCTTTGTAGTACGATAAGATATTGGATATTGCTATTTATTTTTTGGAGGGGTTTTGATTAAACATACAGGAAGACAGATATTTTCCCAATCATATGAACTAAGAAACTGCCTCATGTATTGCCACATATTAGTTCTATAAAGAGCTCATCAATAATCGCACCTCACATGCGAACAATCATACGCCTATCATAAGCATTGCTTTGCATTTCTGCTTAACACTCTGTTCAGATAGAGAATATTTTTCTTTTTGAAATTTGCTATCAAACCATTTATTTTTATATCCCAACAAGCAAGAAGGAAATAGCTAGAATCTTGATGGAAGGGATAAATTGAAGTCAAGGAGTTTTAATATGAATTTCATTTTTTCAGTAGTCCTGCTAATAGAGATTGGATTTTTTTAATAGAAAAGGCAAACTCATTCTTTGATTTTTATCCATTTAGTAATAGATACATATCATAAAAATGATTTGAACAATTGATTAATACGCACAGACTTAGTACAAAAACGTAATAACATGAGTACAGATAAATATTGTTTCTAAATACAAGAGATGATACATATTTTCAGTTTGTTTATTAAAACAACTATTCAAAAATATATTTCCTTGTGATGAGGTAAGCCTATTACATTCTTAAATCTATTAATGATGGTCTGTCTATTCGATCATAATAATCTCCTCAATATCTCTCTCATTTTCTTCTTCTTTCCTTCTCATATATCGAAAATAATCTCCACAAGCCTTGAAATAATTCCACCAGGATTTAGTTTCTATTTATTAATCTAACTGGCAACATACAACAGAAGTAGAACCAACATAGGCATCGCAAGGCAATCATCATAGGTCAGTTCGATTATCCAAATATAGAAACAAAATTACAATTGTTCTAGCTCAATAATTGTTAATAAAAAAAACTTAGGAATATTAATCAGTTAGTCAATCCTTCTCAGCTGGAGGGTTTCTTAATGTTTTCAGATAGAACACCCTTAACAAAGATATTGGACTAATTTATCTCGGTTAGTTCTATTCGAATATTGACTTAAATCCCAACTCAAAATATTTACATAACAAAAACCAAGTTATGCAGCTAGTTTTGAATGATGGGTTCAGAAAATGGTCAAATACAACATTTGTCAGTTTGGAAAGGGAAGGGCATACATAATTCTATTGGTGTTGCTATGATGAAAGGCTTGAAGGCAATTCTATCCAAATGAAGTAGCTTATTGTAGTCGCACACCATCAGCAATAAAAGTTATACAAAATTTTCAATAAAAATATGCTTGTCGGATATCAAAGGAATCAATAGTAAAACTAGTTAGTCACACATTAAAAGAACATAAGTAGACTGAATTTATTTTTAGAATTCCCCTGCTAGACTTAGTTTGCTTAGAGCCAATATGATTTAATAATACAATAGATCATTGCTAAAAGCTGCTAAGAGCATTATAAGCCATTGTTATTCCAAATTGAAATCACACAAAAGTTGCTGTTAACTTCAATAAAACAATAATCTATTTCGTGCACAAAGAAATTTTCAAAGAAGCAATATCTGTGGATTACTGATAAATAATTTCACTAAGGCAGTCAACCAAAAATAGTTCTTTGTTAGTTCGACTCTTGATTCCTCAAATAGCCTCCCTACAGATTTTTCTTTATTTTGTGAAAAAAATCAATTCACATCAACCACAAGGAGATTGTTATTTAGAAATTTTTTGTTATTGAGACTACGTTGAGCTTTTGGTAGTGAAAAATTAAACAATTAATAAATATTTTCTTAAATCTTATGATTATTTTTATTGAACCAAAAACTTTATGTCTAAAAGTACAAAACCAGAAAACACAAAAATATTAAGATTTTTAACTTCTTAAATGGATGAAGGCATCAATTAAAATATAAAATGTTTGAAAATCAATGACAAATAAAATAACTCTGGCTACAATTGAATTAAATTTTACTAATAATTCGACTGATTCAATACAATGCATACTTAAAAATTAGCTTGTGATACAAGTTTGATTTAAGAGTATGAGTTTTGAGAAGCCAGTTAACAAGTAAAAAATCGAAAAAGTTATATTTAACTATCAAGAGGGATTGTTGCTGGTGGGACCAAAATAATACATTCTCCAATAGGTTTTGAAAAAAACAAAGGATGTTAATGAATCACTTTGGATGGGGATTTTTAATTAAAAATGCAATTATAAACAGCTTTGAATAGAGACGTATTGGGTAAATTAAATTAATTAGAATTCAATGTTTAATAAGCAAGGCACATGCAGATTTGGATCATAGATTATTTTTTTGTTGGTCCTTGAGGCATATGAGGAAATACCATCTTACAAGTTACTTGATTCTATTCTTATTTTAGTTAACGTAAAAAATTTAACTTTACAAAATATTTTTCAAAGTCATTTTATGCCCTTGAATACTCACTTTCTCTCTCTAGCATTGAATTAGATAATAGTTCTGCTTGCAACTTTTGATTTCCTGAGTAGAAACCAGTTGGTTTATTTCTTCCCTTTTGATAACTAAAAAAGAATCTCAGTGAATTTGAGTGTATGATTGTGTGATAAATATCTCTGGAAAGGAAAACGATAATTAAAATAATTCCGCGAAAAGCAAAAACAAAAAAAAACTAAATTGAAAAAAACAAACAATTAAACTAACATACAAGTGAGACATGGCCCATCGAGGTTTAATTTCCCTTAATCCCCGGAACAAGTTCCTGTGCAACTACTATGAAGTCCGCATCGCGAATGAGAAGATCTACAGTTACCAGTTTGCCGTAGATGGCTTAGAAGCTGAAGAAACTGCGAAGAGAAGTGGTGAGATCTTCAAGGCATGCCTGCCGCGAATCAAGGAGATCTTTGAGAATAAATTCTTGTTCCAGCACTAAGTTATCTACTCCCCCATCTAGCTGAAGGCTGAACAATAAGCTAAGATCGGAGCTCTTGAGGATAAAACTGTCCATTTCAAATCAAATGGCTAAGCTACCAATGAACGGGAAGTTTAAAACATCTTCGGTCGATTAATCAAGACGATGTTTGCTAAGATTAAACTCAACAGACTTGGACGGAAGTACTTCGATCCTTCATCCAGGAAAGAATATAATTAATACGACCTTGCAGTATTCAGCGGATATGAGTCGTCTTTGGAGAAATACTCCTTCAACTAGAAGCTACTGAACATCGACTCATGCTTCAAAGTCCAAAGAACATCTACTTTGCTAGATTCCTTGTCGTAACTCAAAGATAGAAGTGACCTCTCAGGGTTTGTCGGTAACACTGTAATTACTTCCTACAACGGGAAGTTCCATAGAATTGACTCAATTGAGAAGGACATGTCACCTGCTGATACCTTCGAGGATAGAGAAGGCAAGAAAAAGGCATATCTTGATTATTACAGGGAAGTCTACAATATTACAAATATCAGTGAGAATTAACCTCTAGTGAAGTGCATTGAGCTGAAGGGCAAGACCAAGTAACCATTTACGTATTATCTGATACCTTCGTTGTGCTAAGTGACTGGTAAGATGATGGGAGGCAGTTTGGGAAGAGATTATTATTTGAAATACAAAGAGAAAACTTTAGAAGTTTGTTTGTTGTTCGTCATCAAACAAAATCTGATTGAAGGAAGGAGCAATAATCAAACTATATCCCCGTCCAGATCCCAGTTCATCAGGAAGATTCAAAAGAAAAATAACTGAGATTTGTTTGATTTGATTGTAGAACTTCTTCCCCATTTGGATTTTTTATGGGGAAGGCACTTAATTACTGGATCCTCAAAACTAAACAATTGTGTTATTTTTTTTCGAAGGTTTGACTGATGCCTAAAGGAACGACTTTAACTTAATGAAAACTCTCGCAGAAGTCACCAAGCCTAAAGCGGGAGAGCGTATCGCGCAAGCTGGTAAGTTCATAACCAAGCTGAAAGGTGACTCCAAACAAACCATGACTGATTGGCAAATCGACATCAACGAGAAACCTTAGATTCTCGCTTGCAAGCAACTAGATCCTGGCTGCATGGAGATGCAAGGCGGCAGGAAGAAAATCAATGTGCTCACTGCGAATCTCGACAGAGACACATAGACTACTATGTTCGAGCAGCCCCCCTTGGATATGTGGGCGATCGTCTACGGAGAAAGAGACGAGAAGGTTTTCTAGAGTCTCATGAGAACATTCTAAGAGTGTCTGCAGTTCTACAATTACCCATGCAAGCCTCCTAACTGCATCAAAGTGGCTGGCAGAAACGCTCAAGATTGGATTAGTTCTCTAAGTAATGCACCCGATGGTGTCAAAATGGCTGTGTTCTTATTACCGGGGAAGAAGAAACAAGGCATGTTTTATGATGACATCAAGAGATACTTCACAAACATTAAACCGATTCCAACGCAAGTTATTCTCACCTCCACTGCTTGCAAAGATAAAGGCGTACATCAACATTCAACTTGAAAGTTATCCATTATTAATTCTTTGTTGTTTTGTTTTGAAACGAATGATCACAGCTTCGAAGTGTTGTGAATAAACTACTAATGCAGATCTGTGCAAAAACAGGTGGAATCCCTTGGATTATGGATAATATGCCATTCTAAAGCTGTCCGACAATGGTAGTCGGCATGGATGTGTTCCATAACACGCCTGGAAAGAAAGAATCCATTTTCGGATTTGTTTCAACGGTGGATAGAAACTTCTCCAAATATTTCTCACATTCTCATGTTCTTCCCTCTGGATAAGAAATCACTCCATTCCTGCAGCAAGTCTATGAGAAAGCTTTAAAGGAATTCAAAGAGCAAAATGGAATCTACCCGAAATAGGTAACAAAAAAAGATTCTTAATTTTTCTGATCTTTCATTTCCCTCATCGTTTCTCATTTGGTAAAGATCATTATCTTCCGTGACGGTGTCGGTGAAGGCTAATTCAATGCAGTGAAGGAAGTTGAAATGCCATCGTTGAAACAAGCCTGCAAGAGCTTAGAAGGATGCCAGGATATTAAACTAGCGTTAATCATTGTCAACAAAGTAACACTAAACAACCAACAACTAAATTTCTCAACGTCCATATGACATTCATTTCTTATGAAAACAAACTAAAATAACAGAAAGTCGGAGCCAAATTCTACTCCAGCAATGAAGGGCAAGTACAAACCGCTGAAAATCCCCCCTAGGGTGCCTTGATTGACGATGGAGTTACCAAAAGTATCAACGATTTCTTTATTGTCAGCCAAAAAACAACATAAGGTACTCACATTTACCTCCTTGCTATCTTTCAAACAATAGTTTCTTCTATTAGGTACTGCATCTCCGACACACTACACGATAGTCTACAACGATCTTCTAGAGGAGAGTCAGCAAACAAAAGAGAGCACGCCTTATCTTGAATTCAAAAGAGACATCTAAATATTGGCTTTTAAGCTGTGCTTTTTATACTACAACTGGACAGGTGCAATCAAGACACCTTCAGCAGTCCGATACGCTCATACTCTATCGAACTTCATCGGAGATAGATATAATCCCAGAAAAGGTGATGACACACTAATCCAAGCGCATCCAAGATATGACAGGAATAGATCTCTTTACTTCATTTGATTCCAAGAATCACAGAAGGGATTTAATCAATAAAAATGGATCTTTTAAATATTTTTTCCCATTAATTCGAAAAGCTGTATTTTTTTATGATCCATCTCGATGTTTTTACTCTCTCTCTTTTTTTCTATGAACTTTGAGGAACATCGATGTTATTTTCTTTTGATTTTCTCGGGATTCCTCGTAAAACATTTGAGTTTATTAAATTAATTTGAATTCAAAAAAATACTCAAAACCACTGGGTATTGCTTGCACTGTGCATGCTCTAACATTCTTATGTGTGTAAACAGTTTTATCCAAAAACTAAAAATCCTAAGCTGATTTAGTATTAGTTGTACATTCACACATGATAAGCTAAATGATTTCTCAATCAGCAGGATAACTATGAGGATATGTAAAAAATAAGAATATATACACACACATGAAATAGATTAATACAAACTAATCAATGGGAAACAAAGGAAGGGAAAAGAGTAAATATTTTTATATGTTTTCAAGAGCAGACGCAGTTCTTATAGATCCAAATCGTTTTCCCATTGAAGCTAAGTGAAATATCAATATCGCTGCTTTTTTCACGTAATTTCCAAACCTGTTTAAGTAAAATTTTCAATCAAAAAGATGTTATGAAAAGTGTTTTCCATAAAGAAATGAATTCAATTATTCTAAGAATAATATGAAGTGAATCCAAATAGTAGAAAGAAAATTATTAGTATCTCTCTTTCTTATTTATTTCTCTCAATGATTTATTTTATAAAGATGTACCTTCTTTCGGATGATTGGCGCATCTCTTTCATCAAGTTCTTGATCTAAAAATTACTTGATAACCTCTTCCTCCATCCAGATAATCCTCTTCAACTGTTCCCTTATCACGTTGAAATACTATTCCGCTAGATTGAAAAAAACACAATAATATAAATGAGCAATTATGAAATTCAATGCAAATCTTCTACGATCTAATTTGAAAATCATCTATCTTTGATTGCTTGTTTTTACCTAATAAATCCCAATAGAAATATTTCCCTACAGCGCTCTCTTCATAGCTCTTGATATATTTAACTTAAATTGGGTCGAATAGTCTATCAATATTATATTTTGCTATTGGTGTCTCATTCTAAGCTATTATCCCTTTGTCATTACTTAAACTCTTGCTACCTTTCCAGTTAAATCCTTCTTCCTTATATATCGTATAAGTGTACACGCCTGCAACTACGCAAGCTAAGAGAAGCACTGATCCCATGAAAGAGAGACATTTTTTCTTCTTTGGTGAAGAAGGCACAGAAGATGATGATGAATTAGAAACCTAAGACACTTTTGACCTTTAAGCTGTTTTTTCATGGTTATGAGATTTCAAAGATGAGGATTATCCATGCATTGATGCTGAAACTGCAGGGTTAGCTATTGCTTTCGCGTAGTCTAATCGTTATTGTATAGAAGATAAAGATTCCTAGCATCTGGATGGTCTAAAGATCAGCTTGGAATCAGAGTTATCCAGTGAGACTGATCTTGACGCTGAATCTTAAGTTGATTAGCTGATCATACTCAGCTTCGGGTAATCTACGCTTTGTGTATAATTCATACTCACTTTTTGTTCAGAGGGATGCTGGCAAATCGGTTTGTAGATATGAAAGTTTTTGTTACTTTTGTATTTCTTTTTTTTTGAAATACTAGTTTCTTCGGCAGTTTAAATAGAAAAAGACTTTGGGGCACGTTGGGGGTAATCTATTGATCAATCCACAATACACACACACAGATAACTAAATCTTCAGTAGTTTGTTTTTTCTTAATTATATAATTATTGTTTGTGATAATTAATATCCAAATTGACTATTTTTGTTTGTATTTAAAGAAAGATATCATAGTAACTTTTCTAAGATTCACTCTAATTTATGAATTGTATTTTTTATTTGGAAGCACTCTAATAGTCAGTGTCAAAGCTTCTAATAAAAAATTCATTGAATAGTTAATGAAGTTTTTTTAAGAATTAATAAAACTAATATGCATTCATTTTACTTTTTTTTATTATTAGAGACTATCCATTTTTGAATTCTCGAAGGAGCTGTCTAAGCTAACATAATTGCTTTCGTACTTGCTTCAAAAACAAATATTTATGGAAATGGCTTAGTTATTTGTCTCTCTATTAATTGCCAATAATAATTTCTTCTCAGGTGATTTTAATACAATAAGGGGTTGGGGTTGGGGTTGGGGTT
>Ga0302285_10000595_pt1 | contig 19741 bp, 12 predicted proteins | sample III_Fen_E2_2_FD_200455 | JGI IMG/M metagenome (GOLD analysis project Ga0302285, IMG submission 200455) | Peat permafrost microbial communities from Stordalen Mire near Abisko, Sweden - III_Fen_E2_2 | ecosystem: Environmental > Terrestrial > Soil > Wetlands > Permafrost | place: Sweden: Abisko... | reverse complement strand
AAGAAGGCAACTCAAAATAGAAAGAAAGCTGCCCAAGCGCCCCAGAAGAAAGATATTCGATGATTTCAAGCCAGGAAACAACTCTTAGATTCCTCCCATTTCAAATCAAAAAGAGAAAGCAAATGTAGTCCTTCAGGGAGCAGGTGAAGTTAAACCTCCAGCCAAGGTTTAAGGAGAAGAAAAATAGTACAACATAGAAGAAGATTCGATATGATTTCCTTTTTAAAACAAACTATTCAAAGCAAGAAATCATAATATATTACAATTGTAAATCTAAAACAACTACTTTTTATGTAATTTGAAATATAAAATGGGTTAACTTAAAAAATCCTTTTTGTGAAAAGACAATTTCTCATATTGAGGTTTAAATGCATTTTGTTTACAAATAAAATAGATTTGCTAATATGAGTTTAACTTGAAAAGAAAGATTTAATGGCTGTAATGATATGCAAAGCAAAAGGGATTTTAGAACTCTTAATTGATCAACAAAAAAGATATGTGCTAGTGTCATATTTGCTTACTTTTTCTTCTTCACAAGCAAACTGTATTAAGTTTTTGTCGCGTTGAAAATAATAGCCTTGCAATAATACAAAAAAGATAATAACAAATTGTTTTTCTGCGATTATTTTGCCAAAAAACTTCTGACTAATGCAAAGAATTCTATGCAAATCATCCAAATTTGGTGGTTTAATAAATCGTTGCTCGTTAAGCAACTTCTCAATGATGTATGGTCCACTATCTGATGTGAAATTCGATTTAGAACATCTCAACAAGCAGAGCACTAAAATTCAGTAATTTATTAACATCTACCGGAGATATGGCCATTAGTTTGCTAAGATTGATCCTCTTAATTTAATCAAACGACCTGAGGAATTCGTGAATCCATTAGATTTCGGAATTTAGTACACGGAGAACTATTACTAAGACATTGACTATGATTCATCGTATATTTCGACTTTAGATGAGGCGCTAAGCGTTGAAAAATTAGAAGAATATCTTCAAACAGTTTATAAAGATACAGTTGGAGTTGAGTTTGAGCATATTGTTTGCCCTGCTGAGAAGAATTGGTTGTATTATAACTTTGAAAAAGCATAACTTCAAGATATTTCAACCTTTGAGAAAGCTAGCATACACTCTCTATTTGTTTAAACAGAAGCACTTGATCATTTCTTGCATAAGAAGTTTTAGACATTTGTAGAATATTCCTTAAAAATCATTCTCTTTTTTGAAATTTATAACATGAGTCTTTATTTTTAATTCCAGAAAAGATATGCTGGTGAAGGTGCTGAATCGTCTATTACAGGATTGAAGACCATCCTAGCTAAAGCAAGTGAAATGGGAGTAATTTTATAAACATTGTTTTCATTGAAAATATCAGAGAATTCAAGATTGAAGCAAGTGCAACATGAATATCATTCTAATTTTTGTAAGGTAGAAGATGTAGTGATAGGAATGCCACATAGAGGTAGACTCAATGTATTATGCAATCTTCTTGACTATCCGCTAGTTGATCTTCTCAGAAAAATCAGTGGACATTCAGATTTACCTGCAGAACTGCATAATTATATCGATGATGTAGTTTCACATATTGCAGTGTCCAAAAAATCCAAACTTTTCTCTGGAACTGGTTGCAAAGCGAAACCAATCAATGTCTCACTTCTTCATAACCCTTCTCATCTCGAACTCGTCAACCCTGTTAGCATGGGTAAAGCACGTGCTAAACTTGACGGAAAGAGTAAAGAATAAGTATTGAATGTTCAACTTCACGGTGATGCAGCGTTCTCTGCGTTAGGTGTAGTGTATGAGTCTTTTGCACTTGGAAAAGTTCCTAAGTTTTCAGTAGGAGGTACTATCCATGTGATTGTCAATAATTAGATTGGTTTCACGACGAATCCGATTGATGGAAGAGGCTCGTTTTACTGCAGTGATATAGCTAAAGCATTTGATACCCCGATTATTCATGTAAATGCTGATGATCCAGAAGCTATCCACAGAGTTTGCAAATTCTCAGTAGAATACAGATAGCAATTCCATAAAGATATTCTCATTGATATTATTGGTTATCGTAGATACGGTCATAATGAGCTTGACGAACCTGAATTCACTTAGCCTCATATGTATGAGAAAATTCGCAAAATCTAAAAAACGGGACCTTAAATTTACGATGCCAAGCTTGTAGCTTAAGGCATAATTAAAGAAACTGCTTACTAGAGGATTCGAGACAAATCACTTGCGTTTTGTGAGTAAGAATTCTCTAAGATTTCCACTGTCCAGAAAACAATCGAATCATACAGATCAGAAGGTCACAATGGAGCATCTGCATTCCGAGGGAATTGGCGAAATATGAATTTCAGTTTATTTGGAGGAGAACCCAGAACAACTGGATACAACCCGTAAATTCTAAGAGAATTAGCTAAATAATCTCTCGTGTTACCGGATGGCTTTAAAGTGCACCAAAGACTGCAAAAACACTTCATCGAGTCCAGATTGAAAGCTATTGAATCAGACTAATTAGATTGGGCAACCTGTGAAGCCCTTGCAGCTATGACACTCTTAGAAGAAGGATACAACATTAGATTCACTGGAGAGGATGTTGAAAGAGGTACATTCTCTCATAGACATTGGGTTTTGACAGATTAAATTACTCATGAGTCATGGAACCCAATTTAAGTAACAAATTTGTTTAAAAACCTGTTCAACTTTGGCTAAATAGAATTTATAAAATTATTTAGGATCTTTATGATGGGATGAACAAAGGCAAACTCTCTGTCTACAACAGTCCCTTGAGTGAAACAGGAACGCTCTCGTATGAATATGGTTACTCACTCGAATCAGAGAATATTCTGTCAATCTGGGAAGCTCAATTTGGTGATTTTAACAACTGTGCTTAAACTACCATTGATACATTCTTTACTTCATCTGAGCATAAATGGGCTAGATAATCATCATTGACCCTTCTTTTACCTCACGGAATGGACGGAGCTGGTCCAGAACATTCCAGTTGCAGGATTGAACGATTCCTCCAAATGGCTAACACAGAAGGCATCAATAGACATTTAACTCTTTCTCCACACAATCCCACCAGAAACCCAACGAAAATAGAAGACACTCATTTTCACAGCAGCCATCAAGAAGTTAATTTCTAGCTCATATATCCAACAACTCCTGCGAACTATTTCCACTCCCTTCGTCGATAGATGCATAGAGATTACAGAAAACCACTAGTTATTGTTGCACCAAAAACATGTAACTTTATTATTAAATTTTTAAATTCTTTTAATTAATTCTATTAGCATATTCTCATAGTACTAAGACATCACGAAGCTAAATCATCCTTCAATGATATGTCTGAACTCACGCAGTTCTAAGAAATAATAGAAAAACTTGAAGTCACCAAGAAAACTAAGAATATTTTCATCATTACAGGAAAATATTCATATGATCTTCATGCCTAAATTGTTTTAGAAAACAAAATAGAGTCATCATCCTTAGTTATACTTGAAGAACTCCTTCCTTTCCCAGAAACATAACTCAAAACGATTCTATCTAAGGCTGATGCAACGCATGCTAGGGTATTTTATTAATGTTATTTTTGTAAGCACAAATGCTCACTGCTTTAATTTAATAGGTATTTTGGGTACAAGAAGAGCACATAAACGCTGGCGCTTACATATTTTGTGAACCACATATCGCAAGAATCATTAGAGAACTTCACTTCAAGCACTAAAATATCGTCTACGTTGGAAGAAAAGGTTCCCCAGCACCAGCCACAGGAAAGAACCATGATCATTCCTCTGAATTGAATCAAATTAAAGCATTTATCTCAAAGATCATGTCTACTCATTGAAAATACAATTAACTTTACTATTTCCTTGAGTTTGGCATTACACTTACACTTTTTAAAAGCCTTTTTCGTTTTTATCAAAAGAAGGATTTATCAACAACAACAAAAAGCAAAAATGCCTGTGATTGATTAAATAAAAAGAACTAGCAATTAATGTAAGCAAAGACTAAGAATAATTAAGTATTTCGTACTTACGATCTTGAGTAATCAGCTGGGATTGGAAGAATAAGAAAGATTAAATTACTAGTTTCGTTGTTTTCTGTGGAGATACAAGAATAATTGCAAAAATCTCTAAACACAAAGAGAGAGAGACTACCCTTTTTTAGTTAAGAAAAAACATCCTATCTTTAGGATTAGTTAGAAGACTCTCAGGCTAAGGGTATCTATCTCTAAGTGATGAAATTGCTAAAGAATAGGCTTCTTGACAGAAGAGAAAAGAGTGTAAACATTGGAGATAAATAGATCTCAAAGGGTTAGAGTTTATCTTCTAAGAATCTGATTGAAGGTAAGGATAAGCTCTCTTCTGCAATGCGAACCATCCAAGGTAGTAAATTTGCTGGAAAATACTCCTCCGAAACACGATTAAGCAAAGTGTGTTTTGATTCAAAGTCGCCAAAAGTCACTGTGTTCTAAGCACAAGCATCCGTTATCGAAGATCCTATGGTGAATGAATTCCCCAATGGCATGCCTCGAAAGAGATTAGTGCACAGAGAACTTCTACAAGAGTTTATCAACGGAAACATCTCAATGAGAGAATTAATTGAGAGACGAAACAAGAAATCAATGCATGCTATTGTGCATGAACCATTCTAAGAATAATCTTAAAACCAATAAACTAACTTAGACAAATTGAGTTAAGCGTTTTGGGAACAAATCCATTAGATCAGAAACAAACGGATATCCAAAATGAAGAACGAAGGGAAGAGGCAATAAAACAACATGGGAACTATTGAGTCAGTCTTAGGAGCAGAAGAAGTTATTAGAGAACCAGAAAGGAAAAGTACACGATTTGGGACGATTATTTTTGATAAAATATTAAGCAGGAAAGATAAAGATTCTCAACGAAAAATGAAGGAGAGCTAGTATTCAAGCAGCTTACTCAGTTAAATAGGCAATGCGTAATAAGAAATTATCGCTAAAATCAAATCAGGCGATCTCATACAAAATGATCTCAGTCATAGATATTACGTGAAACAATTCGTACATCGGAAGAACTTAGCACATATGAATGTCCAAGCAGATATAACTTCATTAGGTATTCATATTATTATTTTTTGTTATTTCTTCAATACTCCAAGCTAATGAAAAACGTTATAAATTGAGCTAGTTGAGAGTTAAATTGCAGGCAAAACTGTTAAGCAGCTCAATGAAGATGTCAAAATAGAGAAAAAGTAGATTGTCAAAGCAACAGAAGAAGCGGCAGATGATTTTCTTGCAGCAATCGTTGAAAAGAAAAAATCACAATAAGATAAAATATCTATTCAGCAAGAGAATTTGGAATTTCTAAAGACATGGAGAGCAGATTCCACGAAGAATTGCTTGAAAGAGTAAAAATAGCATCATAAAATGGTAGTTTAGATTGAAAAAGAGCAAAAAGAAGCGGAATAACTTGATAAAAAAGCGAGAATTGCGAAATCCAAAACAGTTTTGTAGAGCTATGAAAACAATTCAATTTCTGCAGTTTCAAAGCAAGATGCAAGTTCACATTCCTCAGTTGGAAATTAGCATTTACAATCAACAGGGGATCTCCTGAGTTTGAATACTAATTAGTTAAATCATAAATCTTCAATGGTGGATTCATCGTAATCTAATTCTCTTTTCCTTTCTTAAAGAGGTAAATAGACAATTCCTCTTGTTTCTGCTCCTTTACAAGTACTTACATCACTTGCTTAGTCACCTCAAAAGGAGAAAAATTAACATTAAAAACCTAAAACCTATCTTACTCCTTCAGGATATTATCCTGGATAAATATCTCAAAATCCTCAGATTTAAACAACAATATCCAATACAATTGTAGCTAATTTTCCAAACTAAACTGCTTCTTCCTCAAACTTACTAAAAACTAATAGTACTTGCGCTGAATATGATTTACATCCTCCCCTGTTTGAAGGATCAAGTCCCGTTGCGATAGAAAAAGGTTTGAATTCTAAGAAACTCAATTTCATTCTTTCCAAGCATCACTCTGCAAGTAAACTACTCACAAACCCACTAGGAACAACTGAAGATCAAATATTTAAAAGAAAGCTCAAATAATCTAAGAATTCTTCATCTGGATAATAGCAAACAAAATAATCGTTATCAGCTTAAAAATCAAGCATCTCTCCTTTTTTTGACACTTACAGTGAAAAAGATAAGATGTTTGCATATTTGAGTCATTCTAAAGAAATAAATGCTAAAATCGAACAAAATAAGCCCAGAATATTTCTCAAGGATGTATTTGATCTCTATTCATAAGAAGAAATCTACAGGAATTCTCAAGAACTTCGTTAGCGTACCCGAACGCATGCGACTGAGAGAGATAATCTTTAACCATTTTACAAAACGGATTACGATTATAAAAAGATCAAACACAATACACAATAATAATATGCTTCAGCTAAGACAAGCAATTCTTGCAGCAAACTTGATGGAGATTTAGAAAAGTTTGCAAAGTCAAGTCGATCAAGAAATGAAACAAATAATTCAACACTTTTCTAATAAAATTCCATTTAGGCTTTTACTTCAAGGAACTCCCTTGCTGAGGATGATAAGCTGGAAAATTGTTCTGAAAGCGGAGATTTATCTCTTCCTTCGATCACAGAAGCATAATTGGATTCGTTATACTCTCAAAGTCGGCATATTTAATAAGGAATTTTGAAATCAGAAACAAATCCTTAATTGTTTGTCAAGCGAATGAAAAGTGTCATAAAACTCAAAGAGATCAGCTAGTAATGGTTAATTGTGCCCTCATTTCTTTTTCAATTATATTTCTCATTTGTTTTTTTGCTTTGGAAATAGGGCGATAGACAAAGCAGCTCGAATTAAATGTAACTAAAAATCTTTTCAATATTGAGCATCTTTTTTTTCCAAGGAATAACAGAAAATAGCATAACATAACTTTACATTTTCTGTAAGAGCTTCCATTCCATCCCAAACTGATTAAAAGTATTAAAAATACCTATTGAAATCTTCATAATAAATATAATATTTCAGGATACAATACATTAGAAAACAATAAATCAAACATTTCAAGATTAATCGTTGCCTTAAATCATATTCTATGCTCCCCTATCTACTACTGTTGGAGGCAATAATTATTGCTGTTTTTGTTATGCATCAGCAGGATCAAAAGAAACTGGATTATGTGCAGTGTATGGCTAGTTATTTCTTTAATAATGAGCTTGCTGACGTCTGAGTTTTTAGAATAATCAAAAACAAATAAAATCAATAAAAAATATAAAATAACAAAGATCTTACGAGCCAAAGTGATTCTTATATTGATGTTGCTGTGGCTGCTATTGCTAGTATTACTGCTGTTGTTGCTGCTGCTTGTCTTAATTGTTAACTCCTCTCTCATATTTTATGTAATTTCCTTTTTCAAAATGAACACATTTAAAAAAAATATGCTTTAATATTTTTAACAAACTAAAATCGTTACGAGATTGATAATTGCTTGAAGCTTCTTAAGTATACATACTGCTTCCGTAATTTTAAGAGTTTTGTGGGTATCGTTGCATCCCACGAGGCTTGAAATATTAAAATAGAAGGTTATGGATATTTTAAATTACTTTTAAATGAATTTTTATTTCAATTACATTTCCATTTCCCCGATATTATTGATTTGGAGGATAATCACGTCCATTAGCATTCTGATAAGTAGAACCTTATTGCTATTACTCTAAATTGCCTTGAGATCCGCCTTGTTAAACTCCTGGAATGAGATGATTTGAACCATTTAAATTTACCTTTCCACCATATCCACCGTATCCTTTTCCTTCAATTCCTCCCATGTAATTTTATGTAGATTGAGTACCGGAATTAGGAGAGATAAATTGAGAATATTGTTTGGTTGGATAATTTTGACCATACACAGGAGGTTATTGTTACTATGGTGTTTATGTTTACTCAGGTAGATTTTAGAGGTTGCTAGTTTGCTGCTCTGTAGTTGATATTCTAGTTTCACTAGGATAGAATTTACTAGATGCAGAATCTTGCAAACTTGGCTGCCTTCCATAGGGTTATTATTATTCTTGCTACTGCTATTGCGAGGGTATTTACTCTAGAGATGGAGCAGTTAGAGGTTTCTCTGAAGACTCTTATTCAGATTTATTGTCATCAAGGAATGTTTGCACAAGATCAAAATCAATATCTTCTAAATCAAGATCAGGATGTTCTCCTTCCACATTCATTTAGCTTTGTTCATTCAGATTAGTATTACCATTGTCTTATTCATTTTTTGTATTTATTTTATCTTATTTTTATGAATTTTCAAGAATATTTTCATTAACATTTTGTTTTTAATCAAGATCTTAAGGCTTAAAAGCTGGTTTTGGAACTAAAGGTGGCTAGGTCAGAAGTGGTTGATTGGAAAATTAACTACTAGGATTGATGTAAGGAGAAGGTGCTTGATGATGATACATAGGAGGATATGAGAGATGATGGACAGGTGGTTGTGGTGGAGGTGGAAGATGTTAGTAATTATGAGAAGGCTAATTCATACGAGAATAATAAGGCATATTATTATGATAATTTGAGTGAGAATACTGCTAGTTAGGGATGAATTGTCTCAACGGGGCAACTAGAGTCTAGCGAGAATAATTACTTGTAGATGCTTCAATAACTGGAGGGTCTAATTCTGTTGGTATTTCCTCCAATTACTTCTGAATCTGTCAAACAAAAACATACCATTTTAAATTGAATACACAAAAAAATTGAAAATATTTTCCATACTGATTAAAGATCAAGATCTTCAAGTATCTTAAGATTAATATTTGCACTAGAAGAACCACTAATCCCAGATGATTATCCGTTATTCTTACTTGAACTCTCTACCCTTTAGTTATCTGAATCTTTTTTAGAGTTATTCCTAGCATCAAATTTATAATCTTCATCTTCCGATGAAATTGGACTAAGAATCTATTACGATTATTTAGATTGTTCTGCTTATTGCTGTGAAATCTAAGGTTTCAATTCTTAGATAAACTAAACAAATTTATATGGATTAATAGATTCTCCACTTTAGAAAGGAGAAATGTCTGTTTTCTTCCTGTAGATAACAAACGGAAGGAAAGCTTATTACCCTTAATTGCATTGCTTAAGAGTGACTTTATAATCTGTTTTTTGAATTAGTCGTTCTGTAAAAACATTGAAAGTCATGCCATTAATTTTAAATCCAGATACTTTATCCTTAGAATCTTGAACTCTAATTGCATCTATTAATCTTTTCGCATCTTATTTTGGATTTAACAACTCAAACCAACCTTTCAATACGATTATGGACTTATTCACTTGTTTATCTAAGTAATTTTTGATTTATGAGAAATCTGTGTAGGAATTTATCTCAAATGCCTTGGAAGTGTCGATTAAAGGGAATTTCTTCAACGCCTTTACGGATTCGGTAGTGTACATTGCTGCTAGTAGACTAGAAGCACCTTTAGATGTACGAATTCTGCATTTAGCAATACGAATGACACAACCTTCTGGTGTTGGTTCGTCGATTTCTTCGATTTCCATTTTGGAGAAATCAATTTATTGTTGATCTTTTTTGTCATACTAGACATTAGCAATACCTACAGGAGAAGGAGGTTACACATTATCTTCAATTTCCTTTTCAACATTAGCATGCTTTGATTATGAAATAAAGTTATTTTCTAGCTTTGAACTCTTTGTAATTTCTGCGATTCCAATGGATATTTCATCATCTTAATCAAAATACTTTTTGTTCATCGCTATGATATCTTATTCTTATTTCCCATGCTCTTCATCATGATCAGCAGCAGCAGCAGTGTCAGCATCAGGATTAAATAATATTTCTTAATTCCTTTATGCATTGTATCCATTAGATTTATTTGAATTCTGTAACGTTTTATCAAGTTAATAAACTTTACTGTCAGAAATATAAGTACTCTAAATCTAATCAATATCTTCAATATCAGATTTATTCACAAATATCTATTTCACTGGTGTCTGCTCTGATTCATATTAGTAGCTAGCTTTCCTCTATGACGACATTGTTTTTTTAGAAGCATCAGGATCAAATCCATATTATCCTGAAAATCGTTTTGCATCCTCTTGTTGAGTATATGATTTATTTGATTTAGCAGAGTTGATTTATTCATTTGTTTATTACTTATCTTGTCTATCATTGCTGTCAGATTCATCGGAGAAATTACCTTCATTGTTATGTCTCTTTTTATTGTAGCTTGAATTAGAATTAGAGTAAGTATTTTTATTTTTGTTTTTGTAATCTCTAGAATTTCTAGAAGGAGAAGAGGAATATCGAGAATAATCTTTTTTGTGCTTAGAATGTCTGTCACTGTACTTGTCGCGCTTGTTTTGACGATCATCGTTGTTTCGAGTAGATGAAGAAGAGTCTTTGTCGGTTTTGAAAAGTAAAGAAGAAAGGGCACTTTTAACTTTTGTCTGTTTAAAAATAAAATTATTATTAGATTGGAGATTTCATAAGAATTAAACAAAATAATTCAATATTAATTGAGTGTTTACTTCAGTTTGAAGAGGAGCAGGTGCGAGGAATTTCTCGAGAGGATCAACTGATTTGAATTTTTTAGTTGGTTGTGGTTCTTTGGAGGAGTTTAATTAAGATTCTTTTGAGCTTTGTTAAGAATTATTGGAGGAGTTCTTAGAATTTGAGTTGTTTCCACTTGGTGTACTTGAGACAATTGCCTTGTTGTGTTATTGCTAAGTTTATTTTGAATTACTTGTGTTGTTCACATTATTAGTTTGAGCAGCTTTTGGAATGGATTAACTTGATTGTTATTGCTGCTATTGCAATGCCATTTATTACTTGACTGTCTTTTCCAGGAATGCTAAATTTTGATTGCTAACAAGTTTATCCAGCGTCACAGTGGAGAAGTTTTTACCTAGAATTTTTTTGCTAATTAAGGGTAAACCCACAAGCTCCTTGAACATTTGAGTGTATTCACCTATTTTGGCTAGATATTTCTTTCTATTTTTGTGAAACTCTCCAAAGATTTAGTTCTCAATAGACTTAAATGGATTCTGCCCTGCTTTGGAAAAAATTTAATTCTAGGCGATATTTTTTTTCAATAACTCTTGGCTTTGTTTGCGATCATCGTCTGTTACGAACTCTACCTTTACTATTGTTTCCAGATTAGCACTGTCGTATTCTTCTTCAAAATCATCATCACTAACATTATTAGCGTGTTTTTATTGTGATTATTGTCCTTGTTATTTATGTTATTTATCTATTATTTATGGTTTTGTTGATTCAGATCTCTTTTTATGAGAAGTCACCTTAGATTTAACCTCATTCCGATCATCTTCTTTGATAATTTACTAATGAACCAAAACAAATATATTATACTCCATTTGAATGTGTCCAAAACAACAATATTTCTAGTTTACCTTTACGAAATTTGATCCATAAACAAAATCTTCATCTCGAGCTTTGACTCTGTGACGATTACTCTTTTAGCGAACTGCAACATTCTAAGATTCACTCGTCTATTTTGAATCACTATTCCTCTTATTCTACCCTGTTTCAGCATCTTAACTCTCAATCTCGATTAAATCGTCATGCATATTTTTTGTCTTGCTCTTCTTCTTGGAGTCTAACATTTGTTGTTCTTTTTTGATCTTTTGCAACTCATTTTTCTTCTATAATTCATTTCTCTGCCTCTCTAATTTGCTTTCATGAGGCTTGGAGAAATAGCTTGTCTCAGTGAGCTTATTGTAAGCTGTTTTAAATTTATGAAGACTCTGAAATGGCCGTTTCAGCAGATTTTTAATACTAATTCTAATATTCGGTGAACTCTCCAAGCTTACCTTGTATTCAATCAGTAAATCGCTCACATCAATGCAATTCTCCACTAGCAATGAGTCATTTACTTTATCAGCATCATGAATCTCGTTAATCTTCTAAAGCTACTTATCCACCTTGCCAATAATTCTTTCTAGCTATTGTGTGCTCTTTTTCAAGAAACCCACGCTTTTCTTCAATAACAGAACATCATGAATCAAACCATATCCTTCTTAAAGGGAATCTTTAAGTTGCTGAAAACTAATTGTTGGTTTATAGTCTACTTCCATCGAAGTTTCGTTGTTGCTGCTACTGCTTTTACTCAAACTGCTAGAGATTTAATTCATAAAAGCTCTAACCGTATCCTTCCATTTCTTTCCAGATTCAACTAATATCTTATACTTTTCTTAATCTTCTACATCAAGTTCCGTATCCTCCTCTGGTTCTTCATCATCACAACTAACATAGCCATCATTATCTTTGTCATCTTCATTATTCTCTTCAGAATCTTCTATTTCGATTTCCTCATCTTTACTTTCAATTTCTTCAATATCATCTGATTCAATCTATTCATTATTCTCATCGTCATCACTATTTTCTGAGATATCATCATCTTCATCATCATCATCATCATCACTGGAATCAGAATTGATTTATATTTTCCCTTAATTTTTCTTCTGAGCAATCTTAGCTTTATCTACCTCTTGCTACTTCATCATTCTATGTCTAAACAAAAATCAATCATTCCAAAAAAAATTAATCATGTTTTGTTTATCTTACTCTGCTTCAAGCTGAATCATCCTATTTCTGTTAATAATTTCCTATTCTCTTCGTGCTTGGATTGCATTCTAGTATGCCTCATTCAATCTCTTAAATATCTCATTTTCTTAATCGACTTTTATGAAAACTGCATTTTGAATAGCTGAAATCATCTATTCAATCTTCGCAGGTCCAGTTTTATTTAGCAATGCTTCTGTATCAATACTCCAGCATAGCTGCGCTACACACTCTAGACGATTTCTTATCCGCTTGTCAGTATGCTGATCAATAGAAAGACCTTCCTTGACAAGCTAGAAGAGTTCTGTTCCCAAATAGGTAAAGTATTCCTTCATAATGCTCATTCTCAACTTGACATCATCGTCGCACTCACCGATTGTCTAAGAATAAATTCGATGAATGATAAAATAGTAAAATTAAATAATTATTTATTCTTTTTTGTTGTTGTTTTGTTTACTTTTGAGTCTAAAATATCTTCAAGTTCTAAGTCAATATGCTAGACGCGCTGAGAAGCTGGAAGCACAGCAGTTTAAGGAGTTAAATGAAATGCAAATTTATGGAAATTTCTAAACCAAGTGTTGGATTTTTCAAGCTTTGCGACAAACTCAAGCTCTTTCTTGAAATCAACATTCTTAATCGCTCTCATTTTATCTTCTAATTCCTTGGCATGAGCTAACTGTTCTCCTTCTACTTTCTCATTCTTTGAAATCCCTTGCAATTCCGACATTATTTCTATCACAGACTGGAATTTCTCAAATAGCGATGCCACAATATGCTCCTAAAATCTCCCTGATTTCGCGTGTGTTGCCCAATTAGAGATTTACTCTGCGTTTACTTTTCTTTAAAGCTGTCCATCTACGAATAATTCTGACATTTCTTTAAAAGCTCGAAGCCTTTCTTCAATTGTTTGTTCTTCAGTTGAAAAGCAGAAATAACTAGATTAAATTTCACTGAGAATTTCTTTGTTAGCTGTTTCATTAAATTCCGCTGTAAAAATCTGACTTATCTTTTACTTCAACGTAGAGAATTCATCAATTAAACCATAGAGCTGAGGTAAATATAACGATTTAATAGGCAAACTAAGAGATGATTCAAGAAGTACTTCCAATTCAGAAGCAGATATTTTATCCAGAAAAGCGTGATCTTTGTGAGATAAACTAGAAAATAAGGTTATAAACTCAGATATACTCTCCCACTTGAGCTGATTCATCTCATAAGTTTGCATAATTTCAATCACTTACTGCATACGAGGAACTTGTAATAGTACCTTTGTCATCATTTATAGCGCCTAAATCTCAAAATCTCCTTTGCTTATCAGCTATTAATTCCTTGAAATCAGCAACTCAGGAGATTCAGTAACACTAGAATTTTCATTATTCCCCTCCAATTCCATAGTATCACTTTCCTTCTTGAAATCTTTATCTACAGTCTATTTGGCCTTCTACTAACTCGTCAAACTGCCATTTCTTTCCAATTCTTCAAATACTTAACACCATATTTCTGCTTCTTCCTTTTCGAACTCCAGTTTCTTAATATCTTAAGAACAATCTACTCCCAGTCGTCTTCCCTCTGAAATCAAAGCATCAATTTCGCTAAGAGTTGGTTTAACAGAAAGACGCTCTCTCCATTTATCATATTTCTTGATAATAAACTCTTCTTCAGTGATCTCAGCTGTGAGAGAGAAAAATCAAAAAAGAAAAACAATCTCAAATTTACAAATTTCCAATACACTTTCAGTTTGTTCAAGTAATTTACCTTTCGGATTATTTGCTACAAACTGTTCTTCTTAAGTCTATTTTTAGATAACACGCTGTAGCACATCTTCAAAAACCGCAAATAACTTGCCATTCCAAGCTTTAAAGCTGCTTTACATTTCTTCAAGATACTTGTACTCAGATTAGCAAGTTATTGCTTCTTCATCTTCTCGCACAAAATCATTCAAAATCACTGGAGAAATCTTATCTAACCCTTTCTGAAAGAACTAAGAGTGCACTCTAGCCATCCAATTCACTGCTTTCTTCAAATTCGTTAGAATTCCCTTTTCTTTTGCTTAGTATTGCGCATATGCTGTGCTGATTTCATCAACTAAATATTTTATTTATTCATTCTAACGAGATTTTTCTTCGATAATAGTGAATGAAGTTGGATTTTATGTAATTTAAATAGCAGATACAGGCTTCAAGATATCAGTTTCTTCTGAGATTCCAGATAAAAAGAGATTCAAGCCGTCTTGAATGTGTTTACGTTATTTAAATATTCCTAGATCTTACAGTTTCGAAGAAAACAATGGAATAAAACTCAAAGCAGAAACAACATCGTTGATAGCAGATTCTGCAGTTTATTTTCTAGCGTTACTCAGCAGTATCCCAATGCGCGTATCAGCAAACAAAGCTACAGAAATGAAATCCATTAAATTAAACTTAGGCACATTTCCAACAAGAATATCCCATGTTTCAGCTTTGCCAATACCGAATTCCTTTAACAATTTTCTTTTCTTGTGAGAATACCATTCGTCACACATGGGACACCTGTATTTTTCACTGTTTTCTACGTGCTTTTTACTGAACTTAACGCACCCGTAGTGGTACCAATCATCTATTATCAAAATCCAAATAAAAAACATTTGTAAATAAATGCTTGTTAAATTCTTTTAATATTTTTTACTGCATAACTCGCACTGTACAAAATCTTCACTAGATTCTGCTTTCTGACATACACAGTAGACTTCTTATCTCCTGTGCTCTGGACATTCAAGTGATATCTCTCCTCCTAAGAGTTACTTCTCCTTGCTAAACTCCTTATCTTGACTATCAATCATTTCGAAATTCTTTAGTGTCTTGTTTCCAATATTCAAAAGTGTAGCTTGATATTTTATTCTTGCGTGTTAATGTTTTTAAAGTTCTCCTTCACTTTAGTTTTACTCTTCCTCAGCAGGAGTTAATTATTCCGAATTAAGACTCATTTCTTCATTCTAATTTCGACGATTAGAGCGAGATTTTCTAGATGAACTTTGCTTAGAAAGTTATGTATTTGTTGCTTCAGTAGTCTCAGTTGATTCTTTTGAGAATATCTAACTACCTAACAATATTTAAGAGATTCCATTAAAGGACTAGCGAAGTGCATGCTAAAATGTCATGCCTGAAGATATTAGACATCCTTGCTGAACATTAAACGCTGCATTTTAAACATAATTCAATCGCACAAACCATTCCGGTTCCTCTCCTTCATTTCCTTCTTTTTCTTGCATGTACTTCATAGTGCAGTAAACATGTGCATGCTGAGTACAATTTTCACTGAAACATTTTCTCAATCCTACATCACTTTTGCAAAAGTTACAGACTGTCTTAGATTTTTTGTCCTTTTCAACTATCTGCTAAGGATCAGCTTTGGAAAATTTCATCTAGCGATAATCCGTAACAACTATGATTCCGCCGTTATATAAACCGCAAGTTACATGGACCCATTCGTTATGGTTTGAATTATTTAGCTTCTTGAATGCTCCTTTCTTATGATTGCACACGATACAACTCTATTCGTCAAAGTAAAAATGTTTATTAACAAATGAAAGAATCTTTTTCGTTTTTTGGTTATTTTTGTTACGATTTGCTTTTTAGGTTCTAATCTGCATTTTTAGCAAACAAAATACACGACTGTTGAATCTGGTTTCCCCTTGATATTTTCTTCTTTTGTCACAGTATCTATGCCATAGCAATATGCATGACATTTCACTCCACATCCATAGCACACCATCATCTGAATTCCTGTTGTAATTGTTTTAATGAAATTAACACATTTTTTAATTTTTATCCTTATCATTTTGTACCTTTTTCCTCGCCTTCAGGGAAATATTTATCATTTTTTTGGCAACAGATATCGCAGCAAGAAGTCTGACAGAGTCAAAGAAAAATTTTTAAGTAAAATTGTTAAAAAACTAGAATACAAATGACTATTTTTGCACTTTTCTTATGAATTCAACATATTTCTCATTTCATTTCATTTAAAAGGAATTAATAGACTTATTGTCCTCTAAGATTTTATTATTATTCCTTTTCATCTTTTAGTTCATTTAATAGTTTACCTAGTAATCAGCATAATTATTGAGGCGAGAAAACTTCACTTTGAAGTTTGATTCTTCAAGACTCAGCTCAATATCTATTCAAAAACAAAATGAAAATCAGCTAAAAGTAATTATTTATGATTTCAACTATTAAATGTTTTCAAACTATTATTTTCACTTTGAGGGACCCTTCATTCTACACAAACCTCAACTGCATTAACAAACTATCTAGTTTTTTAATTATGATGTTGATCTGTAGATTTAAAAACCCCCTTTTGAAGGAACAAACAACTAGCCACACAAAAAACGAACAGCAATTTTCTTTCATCTTAGAAAAAGATCAGCATAGTTTAACTTTCCCTTTTAGCTAAACAACAAATTTGAAATATTTACCTTAATCCTTCTCTTCTTCCATCTTGTGAATTACAATATCTTTCACTTCGCGGTTTGAGTTCTAAAGAGGGATTTTGATTTATTTATTAATTTTTCTTTTATCTTAAATTTTTGTGTGAGATTCAATTTAGATGATTTAATTAGCTTTTCTTTTTTGTTCTCTTTTCTGATTCCTTTCGTTGCATGTCCAAGATGCTAGCATAAAAGTAATTATTCGTTCTTTTAACTTTAATGAACTTTATTTTATGGCAGATAGTCGAGTATTTGTTTCTGCAAGGAAACAATAGTAATAATCAATAGACATCTTGCAAGGGCAGAGATGCAATTCTCATTTAATCCTGCAACGGATGAAGATATTTAAGGAAAACTATTTTGAATTATGCTTGCAATTAAAAATCTTTCACTTTTAAACGGCTATCAACGGTGCTACGTTTTGTATTTTTTTAAAAATCACAACTGAATTTATTTTAGGAAGGCTACATTTCTAGACTTCTAACATACCCAGAAATCTATCGTGAAAATGTGATAAATATCTTACCCCTTTATTTTCAACCCAAAAGATGCTACACAATGAGAAAAGTTTAATAACAATATTTTTTAACATGAGCTAAAGATACAAAGAAGGTTATGAAAATATTACTTTTTAATTGAATATTGACAGAATGTTAAATTGCATTAAAATAAAAATAAACAGCTAAGTTATAAGTATGAGCATCTAGTAATTATTTAAAGACCATATTCAACTATCTTTGACAATAATACAAGTTTTAGACTAACTTTTAGCTTGTAATGCTTGTAATTTGAGAGATAAATTATGTCAATAAGCCAAGTACAATTCTGGCAAAGATGAAATGAAAAAAGAAAATGAGAAAAGAGATAATGAAAAAGAGAGAGAGAATGTGTAACATTTACTTACCTAAAATCGGAGTGGATAATGTGTTAACTAGCCTTCAAATGAGAAAGGCTAAAAGACAAATATGCAGAGAACATACTGATTAAAGGTGTTTGAGTGCTTTCTAATCCAATGCTTTGTTTTATTTTTTCTGCAATAAGATGATTCCTTTCTTTCATTTATGAGGATTTTTCAGCACAAAAATGACTGAATCACCTCTTAGAAACAGTTTTGTGATGTATCTCTCCTTCTTCATGGGATTTGATTTTTTTCCATGAGACCCCCGTGGTACTTCAGTCCACATCTCCAAGACGTTCTCCAGCACCATATTCATGTGACGATCGAATGCTCTGACTCTTGCAAGAATCTTACGATTGTTGCGAAGAGCGATTAGCACCTGTGTGTTCGCTTTAACTGCTTTGAAGAGCAGCGAGAAAGGACCTTGCGAGAAGGTATCCTCAGGAGTTATTTTTTGTTTTTCTTCTTCCATTTTTGTTTTTCGTTTATTTTCGCTGATATTCCCTTTAATTTGCTTATTTTATACTAACCTATTTCCTTATCACTTTATCTTTAAATAGCAAGAATAATAGCAATAAAACTCAAAACATTTCCTCAAACTCTAAAATCTAATATCTAGTCTAATCTACTTTGTTAAACTTCCTAAAAGAACAAAAACACAAAAAACTGACACACACGCACACACATACATACACATCTTATTTCATACATTCTCTCATTCTTTTTAGGTATTATTCTCTTTTGAATAATGAGAATAATCACATATAAATAAGAATCAAGATTAATATTGCAATTTCTGCAAAAATCGTGAAAAGAATCGCCCAAGAAGAACTCTCTTTGATGAGTTTTTCCATTTTCTAAGAAGTTTTCATCATATTAGCAGTATTCTATTCAGCTTTATCTTGAACTACATCTAATTTCTCAAGTTAATCGTCTAGCTCACTACTGATTTATACTGCTACAACTTTTGTTTTAATCACTCCGTCGTTGAGGGCATTGATCTTTTTATCCGATTCTTCTTTCAATTTGTTGATATTCTACTTGATTTATTATGGATCTTCGATATCCCCTCCATATGCATCTTTAAATGTTTTAGGCTGGGCTTTCTCGAATAAATCTGCTTTTTACTTTACAACAAAAAACAACATTTTTATTTTGAAAGTCTGCAAAAATAAACAAAATAGGATATTTCTGCGGTTTTTCTAGCATTCTACCTGCTGTACAGAAGGTTAAAGGTTGTTACGGAGATCAGCTAAAAGAGTTTTAAGTTCTTCATGCAGTTTTCTTCTCTCTAGCACTTGATTTCGTGTTAAGTTTCCTTTCGCTTGGTTATCTATCTTTCCGCCAAGATTGTCAAGTTATTCTTGAAAATCATTGAGATCCTAAACATAGTCTAATCTTAGTTTCGAAGTCATATTTCTTTCCTTCGATAATTAGTTCTTCTTTCCATTGATTTTCTGACGCAGTTGCGATATTTCTTGATCGAATGTGTCTGCCATTTTCGTCAATATCTTCTGAGGCTGATTTTAATTATTATTTTTTTCTTTTATCAAATTAAAGTGTTCAAAAGATCTAATATTATTAAGAATTCTTTGATTTGAAGCAGTATCTCAAATATTTCCTAAAATATTAATAAATTCCCAGATATTTTCTTGCGCCTAATCTATCTTACCTGAGTTAATAGGTGACTGTAAGGAGTAAATTAATGTTATTTTTGTTGTTTCATACAAAAAATAATACTAATCATATTTTAAATGAATATTTCTTACAGATGGGGTTGGG
>Ga0302285_10000592_pt1 | contig 19797 bp, 15 predicted proteins | sample III_Fen_E2_2_FD_200455 | JGI IMG/M metagenome (GOLD analysis project Ga0302285, IMG submission 200455) | Peat permafrost microbial communities from Stordalen Mire near Abisko, Sweden - III_Fen_E2_2 | ecosystem: Environmental > Terrestrial > Soil > Wetlands > Permafrost | place: Sweden: Abisko... | reverse complement strand
TGGACAAAAATACTCTGCAGATATAATACATGGTACTGCATTAGCAAGTTTACACAAAGAATTTGTAACGGTTATAACAACAAAAGAATTAAAAACCAAAATAGACATATAAAGCCAACCACCAATACATGTCTACGGGCACAGGTTGGCTGACGTGCATTTAGATGGTTTTGCTCCCACATTCACTTTGTCCGTCAGCTGAAGGGCATCGAATGCTCCCGCAAGTTGGCAAATACCCATAATTCGGTAGTCAGGCGTAATTAAAAAAAACAAAAAAATGGAGTACAACAAAACAACCTTTACAGTATGGACATGGAAACATTGGTCCATGATTCATTGGATTCTAAATCCGGGGCTAGTAATTAACGAATTAATATTAGGACAAAGAGTGCCAAAAGTACTGCTTTTCGACAAGACAACGGACAAACCTCTAATGGAAAGTCAATTTGTTCCTTGTCCTCATTGCGGAGAATTGAATGACGGAAGATTGTGGGCGAAAAGGAATGGCTTTAAAAATTGGTTTGGTTATTATTGTCCAAATTGTGGCAATACAATTCCATGTTTACGAAATTTGACAAGTTTGATAGTAATCATTTTGACCTTTCCTATTTGGATCTGGTTTGTGAAAAGGTGGAAAAAGAATTGGTTAAACAAACAACCGGCAAGATTTGAGAATATCAATTTGGAAGAAATAACACACGACGATACTTCATGGCTTAAAACAGGAATTAGTTGGGGTGCAATTATGTTTATTCTGATGACAATCGTTAATCCACTAATTGCAGGAAAAGAAATAACCCTGATCATGATTTTAATTGGTATTCCTATTTGGATAGTAGCTGGACTCGGATTTGGTTATTCTATGAAATATTGGTTGGGTAAACACACAAATCCTGAAATAAATTAAAAAAAGCATAATACACAGTATTTTAATTCGCTGGCCGACTTGTATTTATCAGGTTTTGCTCCCGCATACTCTTTGTCCCTCAGCTTACGGACAGCGAATGCTCCCGCAAATAGAACATCCCGGGTATCGGGTACTACCAAATGCCCATAATTCGGTAGTTAGCAGCAAGCCGAAAAAATAAGAGAACTGCAACGCTCCAAATTATGCATTTGCAGACAGCGAGATAAAATGTAAAAAACAACTAAATATGTCAACTAATTATGATCGAATAAATAATATTAAAAACGGAGCTTTTATTTTAGCATTGACATAGCGTGACGCTATGCCAAACTCCGGTTACACAGTAATAAATACAATTCAAAACAATCAAAAATCATATTAAATGAATCATCGTAATTCAAGTCTATTATTTATTTTACTTATAGGGATCATTTGTCAGTCCTGTAAAATTGACAAGCCGAAAGAGGCCGCTCTTCCTCAGAAGCAATATGTGTATCTGACTTTTGATGACGGACCTTTGAACGGTAGTCAAGATATTGATAGTATTATTTTGGCAGAGAAGATAAAAATCAGTGTGTTTTTGATTGGTTCGGAAGTAGCTGCCGACCGTGAAATGGCGACCTATTATAAGTACTACGAAGAGAATCCGTATATCGAGGAGTACAATCATAGTTTTACACATGGCAACAATCAATATAATGTATTCTATAGCAATCCGCATAAAGCAACCGAGGATTTTATGAAGAATCAGAAATTTCTGAAAATTCAGTATAAAATCATACGCATGCCGGCTTGCAATACCTGGCGTCTTAAAAACAAGAAACAAGATGATTCTGAAATTAATGCCGTGGCTACTGCCGATAGTCTGGCTGCAAGAGGATTTAAGGTATTTGGTTGGGATGTAGAATGGCAGCATCATGCAGAAGACGGTACTCCGGTACAAAGCGTTGATGAAATGTACCGACAAATTATGCAACAGCTGAATTCGGGTAAAACATTCACGAAAAACAATATCGTTATTCTGTTGCACGATGAAATGTTTCAACGACGTTGGGAAGAAAGTGACCTGAAACAATTAATTGACCGCCTGCGAAAAGATAAAAATATTGTTTTCGAACAACTGAAGTTTTATCCTCAGAATTAAAAACTTCGCTTCCGCACGAATTGTAACGCGTAGTAAGTAAGCTGACATTAGAAAAGGAAACAGACATGTAGAAAGGAAACAGCGACAGTAGAAAAAGAAAAAACGAACAAATTAATAACAACAACGGCCATGCTGCTAACACACATTATGCTCACATGCTGGCTTACATGCACTTAGCAACATTTGATCCCGCATTCACTTTGTCCGTCAGCTGACGGACAGCGAAAGCTCTTGCAAAGTGCCAAATGCCAATAATTCGATCTTTAGCGGTAAGTGTAGAAAAAAAAGACTTGGGACAAAGAATGTGAGAATGACATTAATTCTGAAACAAATATTTAAAATGTAAGATGAATCATATGGAAATCAATAAAACAAAAATTGCATTCAGAATAACTATACTACTATCCTTATTCTATCTTATAAGTACAGATTTATATGCTTCAGACAACTCATTTAAAACATTCAAGAAAAAGGGTAAGCTTGCGATTTTTAGTGACAAACACAAACAACTAACTGACTATATATTTGATAAAGTCTATGAATCACCGTATATTAAACCAAATGGACATTCATATGCAAACTCGAGAACTAAGTTTCCTTATTATGGTTTGATTCTAGTTAGAAAAAAAGGTCAATTTTCATATTTGAATGAGAAGTGCCAAGTGGTTTTACCCTATGGAACTTTTGATTTTATTACACCGTTGAGTTATTACGGATATTCAATGGTAAGGAAAGGTTATAAGTGGGGTGTCATTAACAACAATTGCGAGTTAATTGCACCATTAGTTTATGACATTATTTCTCAAAAACCCTTAGTGTCATATGAAAATGCATTCAAATCCTTTTTGGTGAAGATTAACAATAAATATAGAATTCTTGATGATAAAGCTAGTTGGACACTTAAGGTAGAGTTTGATACTGTACAAATTCTTTTTGACAATTTTTATTTGGGTAAACAAGGTAAAAAACTATATTTAATTAATGATAATTGTATTGTTATTTCAGATAAGTACTCATTAGTTGAAAGTATTGACGAAGGGTTTATTGTAAAAAAGGACTCCATGATGGGCATTGTTAACAAGAACAATAAGGCATTGATTCCCTTTATTTATGACTCAATCCATGCACCACATAGATCATATTATTTTGCTTTTAAGAATAACAAATGTGGAGTTATAAATTTAAAAGGAGACACATTAATTCCTTTTGAATATGAGCTAATTACACGAGCTTGGGAAGATTCCAGACAGAATGAAGAACGATTCATTGTACAGAGAAATAAAAAATTTGGAACTATATCTTTCCAGAATAAAGAAATAATCCCCATAATTTATGATGGAATTTCTGGTTGGGTAGAATATGGACCTCCAGCACATTATGTTGTAAAAGACAATAAATGTGGTTTAGTTACATACGATGGAAAGTTACTCATACCATTAGATTATGACTATTTGAATTATATCAACAACTCATTAATTGAATGTATAAAAGAAAAAAAACATGGTGTAATTGACATCAATAATAGGACTATTGTACCATGTATCAATGATTCCATAGAAGTTGATTATAATTCATTTACCATTGGAAACAAAGGCGGCAGAATAAAAATTTTAAAAAACGGCATTTGGTCATATCTTGATTTGAATGGGAAACCAATTACTGTCAAAAATAGAAGAAATTGAAAAATAAACACCTAACCGCTAACACACGTTATGTTCATTATTGGCTGACCCCGATACATCGGGGCAAGCTGTGCATTCCGGCAGTTTTGCTCCCGCATTCACTTTGTCCGTTAGCTGACGGACAACGAATGCTTTAGCAAATGGAACATATGAGTATCGGGTACAGCCGAATGCACGGAGGCTCGGTCGTTAGGTTGCAAGTGAAAAAAAAATAGAACAATGAAATTGACATTTATTAGTTGTAAAAATCATGAAACAAACTTATAAAACTTATAAATATGAAAAAACTATTATTTATTGTTTTTGTCTTAGTGACATCAATAAGTTGTGACAAAAACAGCATTGAAAACTCTACATTAAATGGAGTTTGGATAGAAACAATTCATAAGACAGACACATTGGTTTTTGACAATCAGTATACAGGTTTTATTTTAAATCGAGGAACTGAAATAAGTAATGGCTATTTATTGCCTAAATCCCTTTCAGGTCCGTATCTGTATGATATTAAAAATGATAGTATTTCATTACGTTGGGGAGCTTCGAGTTCTTCTTATGCAAATAAATATTATTTTAAATTAGACTCAAAAAACAAGGAAATTAAAATTGAAAATTTTTTTGTTGACAGTATTAACACCAATGTAATATTGACATTTACAAAGGTTCATTAAACAACTCAACATTAAAATATGAAAAATTGAGTTCTATGAAAATTTCAGATAGGATTACATATCATTTAGACAGATTCATTGACATTTTGACAACTTTATAAAAGAAAACATCTAGCCCATAAAACACTTTATGCTCACCTGCTTACTTACAGGTACATAGCAGTCTTTGCTCCAGCTTTCACTTTGACCGTCAGCTGAAGGAAGGGAATGCTCCCGCAAATGGAACATCCCGGGTATTGGGTATGTCAAATGTACATATTCTCAGTCATTAGCGATTATTTTAAAAAATGGAAAAAAGATTTGCAGAGTGAAAAATTATTGACAAACTGTCAGCTTTTGCAACATAACCTAATGAATTTATAATGACTGAGTTTTTCTTATTCGAACAATTTAATTTAAGTATTAAAATTTGTTTTACAACGAAGCAATTAATAGATTATGTGAATTGTCTGCTGTTGTGTTATGAAAACAAACAGAGTATAATATTATGGTTTTATGAATAAAAACAGATTCAGTTTAACTAAGTCATCTTCCAAAAATGGATATGATTGGTGGTGGCATTCTTTTGTTGCAACACATGCTGTAACAGGAGAACTGAAACCTTTTTATATAGAGTATTATGTGATTAATCCAGGCTTATGGAAGGGGAAAATTGTTTTCGGACAGCAAATAGAAAATCAATTAAATCACAAGAAACCTTGCTATGCCATGCTTAAGGTTGGTACCTGGGGCGAAGGGAAAGTTCAATTGCATAATTTTTACAATATTCCCGATTTTCATGCTTCGACCCGAATACTTGATTGTAGCATCGGAATAAACAAACTTACCGATACGTATTTAACCGGAGCTGTAAATGTTTCGAAACAGGAATGTGACTTGTACCCAGAACGAATGAGTGATGCAGGATCTATGCAATGGAATCTCACAATTGACAAAAGAGTGAAATTCGATGTTGGATTTGGCAGTTCAAAATTAATGAATCTATTAGGTGCATTCCAAATGTATTGGCATGTCGAAGGTATGAAATGCAGGTTAAAAGGAGAAGTGATTTTCAACAACGAGAAATATTTAGTTCAGCCCGAAACTTCTTATGGATATCAAGATAAAAATTGGGGAACAGATTATACCAATCCATGGATCTGGTTAAACTGTAATAAATTTAGGTCAAAATTAACTAATATAGAAGTTGATGCGAGTTTAGATTTAGGCGGAGGTTGTCCAAAAGTATTTGGAGTAGCCTTACAGCGTCGAATCTTAACAGCTTTTTATTACAAAGGGGAATTTATTGAATTCAATTTTTCGAAATTTTGGAAGAAGTCACACCAAAATTTTAGCACACATGAAGATGAAAAGTATTTCTATTGGGATGTGATTTCTGATGATAAAAAACATAGAATTGAAGTTCATTTCAAATGCGATAAATTAAAAATGTTATTTGTGAATTACGAATCACCTAAAGGCGAAAAGAATCACAATAAATTATGGAATGGCGGACATGCAGAAGGGACTGTCAAATTCTTCAGGAAAAAGAGTAAAGAATTAAAACTTATTGATGAGTTAGAAGGTTTTTTGGGCGGTTGTGAATATGGTGAATATAAATAGTTAACATAAAGGACCTCTTAATTTTGGATATAACTTTAATATGAAAAAACTTGTAATATTTATACAAGGTGGAGGTGAAGATGGCTATGAAGCTGACGCAAAATTAGTAGCTTCTTTACGAACAGCTTTGGGAAAAAAGTACAATGTAGAATATCCTCAAATGCCTTCTGTGGAATCTCTACCAGATTTTGGATGGCTAGAGAGAATTGGTGAAGAAATTTCATTGACTAATGATAAAATCATTTTGGTAGGACACTCTTTGGGTGCTTCAATGCTGTTGAAATACCTGTCGGAAAGTCAGGTTCAAAAAATAATTACCGGCATTTTTCTTATCGCAACACCTTTTTGGAGTGGTGATGAAAATTGGAAACAAGGACTTAAACTGCATAAAGACTTCGCTGTTAAAATACCGAAAAGCACTCCTATTTTCCTTTACCAATGCAAAGATGACAAAGTAGTACCGTTTGACCATTTAGAATTTTATAAAAAAAATCTACCGCAAGCAATCTTTCGCATAATAAAAAGTGGAGGGCATCAACTTAACAACGACCTCTCACTCATTGCGAAGGACATTAAATCATTATGAAATATAACTATTTTTGTAATTATATAGAATGATGGATACGTAACAACCAGTTTGCAGAAAAAAAAACTAACATCAGCAACCCTGCAAATGTGGTACGGTGGTTTTCGGTGTGTATCTTTCCGCTCAGGCCGGCTTTTGGCTTGACAGAAAATCTCCAGCAATCAGCCTCAATGTTTAGCTTCCTATATTAGCGATTATTATAAAAATTTTCGCCGAAAACCTCACAGAATATGTGAGGTTTTTTTTGTATGTGGGATATAGCTCGATTTCTGTGAGATGAACAAGACAATATCTCATGATTATCCAGACATGAAAAGGAAACTATTTAGATAGAATATGTGAAAAGTGTAAATTTTTTCCATTATAGTGTAAAGCAACTTATAGACAAGTTCAGATCTTTGCACTGTAATTAATAAAACATAATTACAATTTCAAAAAAAATCAATTAATAAACAATTTATTGACAATTTAAAAACTACAAAAATGGAAAATAACAGAACAAACAACATGGAAAGTAAAGCTACTAAAACCGGTCAAACAGAAAAAAAAGGCAATTCAACCGGTGGTTCAAAAAAAACCTCAAACGGGAAAGAAAGTGGCAAATCCGGTTCAAATCCGAAAAAAAAGTAATGCTACAAAAGCTATTAATTAATAACACATTTATTTATCTAAAAATAAAAAGCTATGTTTCAACACGTAAAAGAATTACAATTTAACGCTCGGGTATCTAAGCCCGACCCTCGGTTTGCGAGATTATTACTTGAACAGTTTGGTGGACCAAACGGAGAATTGAAAGCTGCCATGCAGTATTTTGTGCAGGCTTTTGGTTGCCGAAAACCACACCCTGATAAATACGACATGTTGATGGATATTGCAACGGAAGAGTTCAGCCATCTTGAAATTGTAGGGGCTACTATTCAAATGTTGCTCACCGGTGTTAACGGTGAATTAAAAAACGCTGCCGATGAATCTGACCTAACAAAAATGTTAGACGGCTCGGCAGCTAAGGAAAGTTATATCCATGAGGCATTAGTGAATCCACATTTCTTTTTAGTGAGTAGTGGAACGCCAACGCTTACTGATAGTAATGGAAATCCATGGTCGGCAACTTACATCATGGGAATGGGTGATTTAACAGTTGACATGCGCAGCAATATGGCAGCTGAAGCAACCGCTAAACTGGTTTATGAAAACCTCATGAAATTTACGGATGATGTCTTGGTAAAAGAGTCGTTGAGATTTTTAATGACACGAGAAGTAGCCCATTTTCAAATGTTTGAGGCAGCATTGAACAGTATTCAACCGAATTTTCCTCCGGGAATTTTACAAAGCGACCCTATGTTTAGTAATAAATATTTCAACATGTCTAAAGGAGATGATTTCAAAGGCGGTTGGAATGAAGGGACAAGCCCTGAATTAGGTGAACAATGGCAGGTCATTGAAGACCCGTTGAATCATGTTCTTAAAACAAATGGTTTATTGGATGAAATGGCAGAAGGAACTGAACGTACACAAAAAACGGTACAGACAGACAATAAAGCTTTAAGTGCAGAACGCAAAGCCGAAGTGGATGAAGCTTCTCTTCCTGAAAATGGTGAAATGAGTTGGTCTGTTTACAAGCAAGAATTGGAAACACAACATTACAACTCAAGAAAATAATCAATACATTGTATCTCTGCCTGTTCTCTTTTTGAGAGCAGGCTTATATATTTACGAATTGAATAAAATAGAATAGTAACAGGATAAAATTAAGAAGTCAATTTTTGAATTGCTACAAACTTATATGTATAATCCTTTAAACAGTCTTATTATGCCAAAATACTCAAAAAAAGCACAGGAAAAGATTGAAACGGTCATGCAAGAATTCAAGCAAGGCCAATTGAAATCCGGAAAAGATGGTAAAGGTGGTAAAGTAAAAAACCGAAAGCAGGCAATTGCTATTGGTATAAGTGAAGCCCGTAAAGAAGGGGCAAAAGTACCCAAAAAGAAATCCTAAAAGTAACAGATCATGCAAAAAACAAATCCAAAGCACAGGAGAGTTAAAGAGCAGTCGCAATCACAACCGGGTATGGAGTTTAAGATGGATCCCCAGCCTGAGTATGATACCGATTTGCCTGATAGCCAGAAACTCCTGGATAAGAAATGTATAATTACAGGTGGTGATAGCGGTATAGGTAAAGCTGTGGCTATCGCATTTGCGCGCCAGGGAGCAGATGTGGCCATTATCTACAAGGAAAATGAAAAGGAAGATGCCGAAGTTACTGCAAAAGTAATCCGGGAAAAGTATAAACGTCAATGCTTAAAGATAGCTGCCGACATATCCGTAGAAGGTAATTGTGTGAAAGCAATTCAGAAAATATTAAAGACATTCCCTCATATTGATGTCCTGGTGAACAATGCAGCCGTTCAATATCCTGTTGATGACATCACCGGGATAAGTACTTCACAACTTGTTGAAACTTTTTCAGTGAATATCTTTGCCATGTTCTGGATTACAAAAGCTGTGATTCAGAATATGCCCAAAGGCAGTTGCATCATTAACACCACTTCAGTCACAGCATATCGTGGAAGCAGCAGTCTTTTGGATTACAGTTCATCAAAAGGAGCCATCGTTTCATTCACGCGAAGTCTTTCATCAAATCTGATAGATAAAGGAATACGGGTAAATGGTGTAGCTCCCGGACCTGTATGGACTCCATTGATACCAGCTTCATTTCCACCCGAAGAAGTTGCTAAATTCGGAACTGATTCTCCCATGAAACGTCCGGCACAACCGGTAGAGATTGCACCTGCTTATGTCTTTCTGGCAAGTGAAGATGCCAGTTTTATTTCTGGACAGATTCTTCATATAAATGGTGGTGAACTGGTGAACGGATAAGAATTATATTCTAAAAGTGAATGAAAATCTTTAAATAAAGCCTCAAAGAATATGTGGGGCTTTGTTTTGGAATGTTTCAATCCTACTCATTGAAACTTGTATACATTTATTTGAAGTCGGATTCAATATTCGAAATATTCAAAGCAATGTTGGACATTTGATTTGCAATCCTAAAGTGATATTTACTCCTTACCTCCTACCCTTTTGACGAAAAAAACCTTTACAATAAATCGAAAATTAATTAAAAATAATATCGATTCTATAAAAAAATGTTTTTATCTTTGACGATTAATTTAATTAAAATTGTATCAATAAACCTTATAGGCAGGATGGATATAAGCGGAATCACACACATTATGTTCATAATTGGCTGACATGTATTTTGGCGGTTTTGCTCCCGCATTTACTTTGTCCGTCAGATGACAGACAGCGAATGCTCCAGCAAATGGAATAACCCGGTTTGCGGGTATGCCAATGCCCATAATTTTGCTCATTAGGGGGAATTCAATAAAAAAAAATGAACAGATTTACAATTATAATTTCCGGCTTGTTAGTCCTACACTCTTGCAGTTCACAGACAAGAATGAACAAAGAATCTTCAAAATGCATGATTGATAAGGACAGTGCGTTACAGATTGCTTTTGATAATGGATATGAACGAGGACTGGATTCAATAACAGCGGTTTATGTAAATGATAGTATCTGGCATTTCGAATGCAATTTATGTGACGAAAGTAATTCTCAACAAACTAATACCATTGACATAAACTGTATTACTGGTAAAGTTGAGCCAACAACACTTTCTAGTTTGACAGCTCACGAGTATATAGGAGGTCATCCAAGGGATTATGTAGAATTTCCAATTGATATTAACCAAAAACCAGTTTTAAAATTGAATTCAAAACCTCATTTACTGACAAATTTTGATAGTGGAAATGAAGTGAATGTAACAATATCGAATAAAAATAGTATTGCATTTTCATACGGGTTTCGTAAGATTGGAATAATTAATATAGATGGCTCCGGCTTTAAGAAGATTTGTGACGAAAGTTTAAACCCACAGTGGGTTAATAATGAAGTGATAGCCTATTTTAAAGATTTCGAGCATGTGTATGAGTATAATATCAATACCAGCAAAGAGATAAAAATTACGGTTGAACCAAATTCATATTATGATTTCAGTGTGTCACCTGATAATAAATGGCTTGCTTATTTAAAGGATTCACCACCGGAAATACAACATGACAGCAACGGAAATACAATTACAATTGCACATACTTGTACATCACCCAGAGAAGTTGATTTGTGGATAATGAACATTTCAAATCCTACGATTCAAAAGAAAATAAACAGTGTAAGTGCTGACATTTATGATCCGATATGGACAGAAAATGGAGACTCTTTGCTTTTTTATAGTGGAGACAAGAAGTATTTTGCAACAAATCTGGAAAAGAAAAAAGTAACATATTCACAACTTGACAAACTTTATGACATTAAACTTACGAATTACAGAAAGATGAAGAATGGCTTATTTCCGGCGATTAAAGAGTGTAAGATTGTATTAGCCGACTATAATAAACGTACTGTAACAGATATTTTAGTAAATGAACGAAGCAGATATAGCGAATGTATGTTTTCTAATGACCAAAAATATTTAATCTATACCAAAAGTGAGAAGAAGGCTGGAGATACTAAAATATGGATTTTAAAAATGACAAAATAAATGACCCCCTGGCAAACGTCTATGGGACATTGACTGACTTGCATTTCACAGGCTTTGCTCCCACATTCACCTTGTCCGTCAGCTGACGTACAGCGAATGCTCCAGCAAATGGAACATCCCGGGTATCGGGTACCGACAAATAACCATACCATTAGTCGCTAGCGCTCATTGCGAAAAATATCAATTGTCAAAAAGCAGGCAACAAATTTGATAGTACAATTTTTAATAAATAAAATAATTAGAAAATGGAATTTAACCCAAACAACCATATCGTTAAACTCTGCCTTCAAGGTATGGACCTGGAAGGGAAAAGCAAACCGGAAGAAGCAAGCAGAATATTTCTTCAAGCCTGGAATGAAGCGTCCGACGACTTTGAAAAATTCATTGCTGCACATTACGTGACTCGACATCAAAAAAGTATACCCGACAAATTAAAATGGGTCGAAGCAACTTTGCAGTTAGCACTAAAAATAAATGACGACTATGTCAAAGGCGTTTTCCCTTCTCTATATTCAAATATTGCAAAATGCTATGAGGGATTAGGAGACCTTGACAATGCAAAAAAGAATTATGAATTAGCAAATACGTTTAAAGATAAACTGCCGGAAAACGGTCCCTTTTATCACGGGACGAGAGCAGACTTGCATGTTGGGGATTTACTGGCAGCAGGAGCGAAATCGAATTACAACCAGGATCTCATAATGAACCACATTTATTTCACTGCCTTGATTCAAGGTGCTGGACTTGCAGCTGAATTAGTTAAAGGTGATGGACGTGAACGTGTTTATATCGTTGAACCGACAGGGAGCTTTGAAAATGATCCGAACGTTACAGATAAGAAATTTCCGGGAAATCCTACACGCTCATTTCGCAGCCTGGCACCATTGAAAATCGTTGGAGAAATAACAGATTGGGTTAAACTAACACCTGAGGAACTCCAGAAATGGCGTGAAAAGTTGTCGGATAACAAAGGCGAAATTATAAATTAATCTCGCCGCCTATTAGTTGTACTGTTATTATTGGCAGATATTAAAGGTGCTGATGGTTACGTCAGACTTAAACAAACGCTATTAATCATTATGCACATAGCCTCAGTCTTTATAAGCAAGTATAAAAATAAAAACAAATGGAGCAAATGAAAAAAATAAAATTTTTAGGAATCGTGATTCTATTAATTAGTATTACTGCCTGTGGAAAGTCAACTAAGAAAAATGAAGTAACAACAATTATTAGCGGTTGGAAAACTATTAGTGAAAATGGGTATTTGATTCAGTATCCTGAAAATTGGGATTTGAGTAAATCCGGACAGATGGGAATGAGTTTTGTTGTTTTTTCTAGATTAACTTCAGAACAAGATAAATTTAAGGAGAATGTAAATTTGTTTATTCAGGATTTAACAGGACAGCATATAAATCTTGACAAATTTGTGCAAATTTCAGAAGGACAAATTAGCACGATGCTAACCAACGGAAAACTTCTAGAAAGTAGTAGATTAAATGAAAACAATTCTGAATTTCACAAATTCATTTATACAGCTGACCAAGGTATCTATAAACTTAAAACAGAACAATATTGCTGGGTAAGAAATGAAAAAGCTTACATTCTGACTCTTTCATGTGAAATAGATCAGTATGAAAAATACAAGAAAACAGGAGAACAAATCTTGAATAGTTTTAAATTCAATTAATGAGGATTGTCATTTCGATAAACAAAGCAACAAGAAAAAAAAGTTGAATCACAATCCTAAAAAAGCCCTGAATATTACAACCGAATAAAATAGTTTAAATATCTACATACTTTTCACTTTGTTTCTAAAACCGGCAATAGACTAAAAAACACTATTATACATCAATATATTTCTGATTTTTCAAAACAGATACTCATGAAGAAATTACTGATCTTTCTATTTACCTTATTGTTAGGATTCGGAAGTCTGAATGCTCAGAATACCATCTCGGGAAGTGTTGTAAACGATAGGTCACGGAATTTTATTGAATATGCTTCTGTCTATATTGATGGAACTTCAAATGGAACTATAACGGATTCGAAGGGTCGTTTCATACTGAAAAACATAAACTTTCCTTGTCGCCTGGTAGTTAGTTGTGTCGGATTTGAATTGAAAAGCTTTCAACTTTCAAAAGCAACAGAAGAAAATCTAAATGTAGTACTTAAAGAGCAGGTTAAACAATTATCAGAAATATCGGTAGCCGGAAAAAACAGACGCAAACAGAATCTGGAATTATTCAAAAAGACCTTTACAGGTGATGATAAATGGGGGAAACATGCCAGACTGGCGCAGGATGATGGGTTATTGTTTGAAAATTATTCAGACACTGTTCGTGTAAATACACAATTCAAAGATGCAGACTACACTCAGACTTTTAAAGTAAAAACAAAATCGGCATTGGAAGTAATATTGCCACTTTTAGGGTATGATGCTGCTGTTGATATTGTTTCTTTTGTGGTGAAAACAAGTTCATTTAAGCAAACTACGGAGTATGATATGTATACCAGGTTTACTCCCTACCCTCTTACTTCGGAACGCCAAAGAAATAAGATTGAGAACAATCGCCGGGAAGTATATTACAATTCTTCCATCTATTTTTGCCGGTCATTATTCAATAATATGCTAAAGCAAAATGGTTTTGTTACTTTAATAAAGATTCATGATGGATATTTCAAACAAAATCCCAAAAACACTACTGAATTCGATATCACACCCTGTATCATCAAAAAATCGGAAAATGAAATTGCTATCATTGGATTAAAAGGGAAAACAATCGGAATTTCTTATTATTACAACAGCAAACAGTGGCCTGTCAATTTGGAAAGTCAGTTGATAACTGATGGGAGACCGGTGTTTCCGAAAAGATATTCCTGTAATACGCACATTTCAACCATCACTTTTTTAAGTGATACTTGTATTCTATACAGGAATGGAACGATAGCCGATAATAATATTGTGTTTTCGGGAGATATGGCAACGTATGTAGGCGGTCGGCTTTTACCGCTTGATTATAAACCTCAGATTTCTTCTATTGTTGAAAGTCTCCGGTTTTCTCCTAAGGTTGATTCAACAAACTCAAAGCCTCGTACTGAATTTAAAAAGGAAACTTCGTCTGACCTGAAGATAAAGAAAATTACAAGACAAATACAAACATTCTCAGATGAATATCCTCAGGAAAAAGTATACCTGCATTTCGACAATACATCGTATTATCTGGGTGAAACCATTTGGTTTAAAGCGTATGTAGTTCGTGCTGATCATCATCATCTGACCGGCCTGAGCAGGGTGTTGTACGTGGAATTGCTAAATGCGGAAGGACACGTGCTGAACACCCGCAAACTGAAGATAGAAAACGGGCAATGTCATGGAGACTTTAAATTGAATGCGGCTCAATATGGCGGATATTATGAAGTGCGGGCCTACACGCGGTATATGCTTAATTCTGTTGACGGTAATATCTTCTCACGTGTATTTCCGGTGTACGACAAACCGAAAAAGGAAGGTGAATATAAAACTACCATCACCGAACGTTCACCATCACAGCGCATTGAACAAAAACGTCCGTTGTACAAACAAGACCACAAGCTGGAACTTACTTTCTTCCCCGAAGGAGGATCTCTGATAAATAATATACGCTCCAAAGTAGCATTCCGGGCTACAACCGAACAGGGTGAATATGTGGAGGTAAATTGCACCCTTTATAACAACAGGAAGGATAGTATTTGTTCGTTCAGTACACTGCATCAGGGTATGGGAAGCTTTGAATTCCGTCCGGATACTTCAAAATATACTGTTGTTGCCAACTGGAAAGGCAAACAGTGTGAGTTTCCACTGCCATTGGCTTTACCTTCGGGCATAATGATGTCGGTCGACAATTCTAATGAAGATGATATTTATATATTGATTACAAAACCGTCGAACATAAAAAGTAGGTATCTTGGAGTTACAATCACTTGTAGAGGAGTTTTGTATGGTTCGGATGCATTTGTAATGAATGCAGACAGTGTCATGCGGCTTAATTTCCCAAAACGCAAACTTCCGGATGGCGTAACTCAAATTACACTTTTCGATGAACAGGGAATACTACTATCCGACCGATTGGTATTTGTGAATCATCACAGTCAACTGAAATTTACCGGAAGTCAGGATAAAATTCTATATCAACCTTTTGAGCCTGTATCTTTATCGTTTCAATTGAAAGATTCTTTGGATGTACCTGTTGAAACTTCCTTTTCCCTCTCGGTGCGCGATGCCGGTACATGCAGTATGCAGACTCATGCGGATAATATATCAACCGGTTTGTTGCTTTCATCCGAAGTTAAAGGTTATATTGCAAACCCCGGTTATTATTTCGAATCCGAAAGCACCGAACGCTGTGAAGCACTTGATATATTACTGATGGTACAGGGTTGGAGCCGCTATTCGTGGAAACAAATGGCGGGAGTGGAAAAAACAGAATACAAGCAATCCCTTGAAGACGGATTATATCTGGATGGATCGGTTGTTTCTTTGTTCCTGAAAAAGCCAAAACCGAATATGAACTTTTCAATGATTTTATTGGGGGATAGTACTTCTCAGCACAGTAGTTGCAAAACCGATTCGGCTGGAAATTTTTGTTTTGCATTGAGAGACTTTTCGGGGACTGCCCGACTCATTCTTCAAACGAAAGACGATCAAAAGAAAATCGAAACTTTTATCAAACTGAACAGGCAATTCACTCCAGCACTCAAGCCTTATTCATTAGCCGAACAAAATGAAGAACACGTATATAAGATAGTAAAAGACTCTGTTGTAGTCATAGATAGACTGGTTCCGGACTTCGATGAAGAACTTAATAAACTACTTCCCAAAAACAACAAGAAGTTATCCATGACACAGCGGAATAACCTGCTAAAACAAGTCACCGTGAAAGCTAAAAAGATGCCTGTAAAAGTAAGTGCAAAATATGAAGTGGAGAAAGAGATGGACCGTAGAACGGATGTTGCAGAATGGTTGCCGGCAGATCTAACGACATTGTTGAATTTTACATGTAAATATTATGTCGCATCTACAGGCAGGTACAAAGGCAAGAATGTAATTTTTATTGTAGAGAACTCAAAAAAAATCGTGTCCGGTGCAAATGATTTATTAGAAGGGAATGATGAACAAAATACATTCTCCACTGATTCAAAATCTTCAACCGAAAGCTCTCAGCCAGTCAAAAACGAGTTGAAGGGGAAAATGCCTGATTTGGATGAAATTGAATCAGTAACCTTTATTGAAGATTACGCTTCGATTTTCAGGCTCTACAGGGGTGGATCTATTGAACCTTCAACCACTTGTATTGGATTAATCAGGCTTAAAAAGAACTATGTAAAAGAGCCATTCAGTATACGTAATACTTACTTTGAAGGCTATTCAGTATCGCATTTGTTTTTTAGTCCTCTGTACGATAAAATAAAATTGCCCGATGAGAAAGATTACCGTCGTACCTTATACTGGAATCCCGATGTGCGGACAGATAAAGATGGAAAAGCTATCGTGGCTTTTTACAATAACGGCACTTGTAAATCGATGTTGATAAATGCCGAAACAGTTACCGTTAATGGTCTGTCAGGTGTGTTGGATAAATGAGATCATTTTTTGTATGTCGATAAGCTAATGAAGACAAGATCAATTTAGCGCAATGGAAATTAACGGGATAATAATTCCCATTGTTTTAGTTTGTGCAGTTACTTTAATTGTCTACCTTAACAGGCGATATCAGAAAGTTGAAGAAGAAGCAATTGATTCATTAAAAGAAACTGATGATTTGTAAATCAGATAGAGGACTGAATACAGCCTTTTATTCAACCTGAGTGCAAAAGATGTGAGAACAAACAGATCAATCTATTGTTTTTTGGCTAAGGGGATACCATCACTCTGTCACATTAAGAATACTATTTACCATAACGTTTTACAAAGAATGGAATTTTACAAAGAAAAAATTGAGGGAATAATAAAAGAACTTAACAGCAATGTGAAGGATGGCCTGGATGAGCAAAAAGTTAAATCGGCAAGGCAAAAGTACGGCAGCAATGTGTTGAAAACGACGAATACAATCAGTATTTTTAAAATTATTTTTCGTCAATTTATTAGTCCGCTTGTTTTTATATTGATTGTTGCCTCGTCCGTTTCATTCTATTTAGGACAGTATCGTGATGGATCCATCCTTCTGGTCATCGTGGTACTGAATGCTATAATTGGTTTTTATGAGGAATGGAAATCGGAAAACATCCTTGCCTCGCTTAAAAGTCTGGTGGTGGATAAATGCAATGTGATCAGGGATGGAAAGATCATTGAGATCCGTGTGGGAGAAATTGTTCCGGGCGATCTGGTAAAATTAAATGAAGGGGATGGTATACCTGCCGACATTCGGCTTGTTGAATCGACAGGGTATTCAGCCAATGAATTTATACTCACCGGCGAATCATTACCAGCCGATAAAGATGCATTATTTACGACTGAAACCACTTTGCCATTATCTGAAATAAAAAACTGTGTTTACATGGGAACAACTGTAGCAAGAGGCCAGGCTACCGGAATTGTTTATGCTACCGGAATACAAACAGAGATTGGTAAAATAAGTACCACTTCTGAACAGATTAAACCCGCCGAAGCACCGGTTCAAACTGAGATAAAGGATATTGCTAAAAAGTTGACCTATGCTACCTTAGGTATTGCTGTTATTCTTTTTGCTACCCGGTTAGTACTACATGATTCTATTGCATTGGCACTTGTCTTTTCGGTGAGTGTGGCAGCAGCAATGGTGCCTGAAGGTCTACCTGCACAGATTTCAATGGCTCTTGCCCTGGCGATAGGACGATTGGCAAAAAGAAAGGCTATTGTAAAAAAGATTTCTTCAGCCCAAACACTTGGCTCTGCTACAGTGATTGCTTCCGACAAAACAGGAACCATCACAAAGAATGAGATGACCATTACCGGTTGTTATTTCAATGGGGAAACATTCACAGTCTCAGGATTAGGGTATGAGCCCGTTGGAAATATTACAAATGGGAAAGGTGTCGTTTTGACGAAAGATTCCATGGCTGACTTGAAGATCTCCTTTCTTTCCGGATTTCTATCATCGATAGGAAAAGTATCAGCACCTGATAAATTCCATAAGTCCTGGTATTCTATTGGTGACCCTACAGAAACTTCGTTCAGTACACTCGTCCTGAAAGCAGGATATAAACTGGAAGCTGTTGAAAAAGACTATCTGTTGGTAAAGTCTTTTGCTTTTGATTCTTTCCGTAAAAGAGCCTCAATCATCCGATCTCATAAGAAGAAAGTCATTTCAATTGTCAAAGGCTCTATTGAATCTATTCTGGATGTCTCGACAAGCACTTTGTCGGATGGGAAAGTCAGTAAGTTGACAGCAGCACAAAAGAAGGAATATATGTCAATGTCGGCAACTTATTCGGAACAGGCACTGCGTGTCATTGCTATCGCCTATAAAGATCTGAAAAGCAAAAAGAAGTATACGGTAGATGACGCTGAAAATGAACTGACATTTGCCGGATTTGTCACGATGCTGGATCCTCCTCACAAAGAAGTAAAAAAGGCATTAGAGATGGTTTTCAAAGCCCACCTGAAAGTGTTTATGATAACAGGTGACAATGAAGTAACTGCAAAAGCAATTTCTAAAAATATCGGATTGATGAATGAGGGGGATGAATACCCTGTAGTCGTTAAGGGAGCAGATTTACCATCTCTGAAGGATAAAGAGTTGAAAGAAATTTTTAAAAGCAGGGCCATTATTTTTTCAAGGGTATCACCTGATGATAAATTCCGTATTGTAGATTTATTGATGAAACAGGGCGAAATTGTTGCAGTAACCGGTGATGGGGTAAATGACACCCTGAGTCTGAAACGTGCGGATATTGGGATCGCTATGGGAAAAAATGGTTCTAAAGTGGCTCAGGAAGCTGCGAATATGATTTTACTGGATGACAATTTTTCCACTATTGTTGTTGCCATAAAAGAAGGAAGGACTATTTTCAGGAACCTTGAAAAAGCAATCAAAACAAATCTGACATCCAATGTAGCGGAACTTACCTGTGTGTTGATTGGATTTGTGGGGGTCTTCTTTGGTCTGGTCACTCCTATATTGGCCGTACAGATTTTATTGATTGACATCATTGGTGAAATGTTTCCGATTATTATGCTGACCTATGATCCACCTGAAGAAAGGATTATGGAAGATTATCCACGTAATCCGAAAGATAAAATACTAACGAAGGAGGCCATGTTTGGAATCGCTTTTGCAGGGATCGTACTGGGACTTGTTGCCTATAGTGCTTTTCTGGTATCATTTTTCATTTATCCTCATGGTGCTCATCCATATGAAAATGCCATTACGATTACTTTTATATCCATCATATTTGGCCAGTATGCCAATCTTCTTTCAAGACGAACGTATGGAAATGCTTTGGGGAAATACTTGTTTTCGAACATGAAACTTCTGATCGCATTTGCAGGCTCGATTTTCTGTATACTGCTTATTGTGTATATACCGGCTTTAAATATTTATTTTCATACTGCCCCTTTGCAAATTGTTGACTGGATTTTACCTGTTGCAA
>Ga0302285_10000586_pt1 | contig 19875 bp, 11 predicted proteins | sample III_Fen_E2_2_FD_200455 | JGI IMG/M metagenome (GOLD analysis project Ga0302285, IMG submission 200455) | Peat permafrost microbial communities from Stordalen Mire near Abisko, Sweden - III_Fen_E2_2 | ecosystem: Environmental > Terrestrial > Soil > Wetlands > Permafrost | place: Sweden: Abisko... | reverse complement strand
CTTTTTTCTTGAGTGTCTTCATGGGGTTTGTTTTGACAAAAAAGACAACAAATCTATGGTGTTTCATATGGATTGAACATTCTTTAAATCTTCTGTAAATTCACTCTGAGGATGAGATACTCTCCCAGCTTTTCTAAAGATATGGGTAATTGTTATCTTTATCGATTGAACATTGATTACGAGTTAGGCATAATGTTCTTGAAAAGATTGAATCAGCAGACCAATGCCCTTTTTTTTATTAGATGAAATGTTATTTGTTTCAAAGCAATAAAACAAAAAAATGAAAGATTTACTTTTATCAATGTTTAACCATCCCTGCCATAATAATTTTAAAAAAATAAAATAAATTAAAACTTAACTTAAGCATAAGGAACCTTCTGTTCTGCTCAATTATACGATTTATGGAAGAAAGAAGAGTCTCTGACCGAATATGTCTTTTTTATTCAAGTGAATTCTGTTGATATTGCATCACAATTACAAACATTGGAAAATTTCTAAGATAGAATAGCAATTACTTTAGCCATTTCACTTGATAGTTTACTTAAAAACACCCAAATATTTTACACTATAAACAAGAGAACAACATCAAAGAATCAAAGGATAATCTCAGAAAGCTGAGGAAGAGAACAATATGCGAATTAACGAAGATCTAACTTCCCCCAAGATTAATCTGGTATTTTTCAGAAAATTAAATCCCTAACTGCTTAATACTTTTAAACTTCTTTTTTTTAATATTATCTCTTTTGGTGGGGACAAATTCATGCATACATTGACAGTTTGATTTGATTTTTGTTTAATTTTGTCAGTTGGCTCTTTTTGTTTTTTTCTTCTTCATTCACAATATATTGAAATCCATAAATACGGCATTTTCATTGGATTCATATAACATAGATTTTATTCATTCAAATTAAGTCTGGTTTGGGCGATTTCAATGCTTCCAAACGTTGACATTTTGATGAACTTTTTGTATGGCGATATCGAGCTTTTTAGATCTTCCAAAACTTGACTTTGAAATTTCATTTAAAACTTCATGATCTCGCGCATAACGGTGATTTCCTTGCAGTTTTTGAAGAACTTTCTCTATGCAGCATTGCTTAATACTTCTCTTTTCGGGTGCTATAAGATTCTCGGGGGGCTTTAAAAACTAAAATACCTGAGGATTTAAAAATTGAGAAGTATGTAGCTGCATTGTGAGTGTTGCATGTTCTTTTTTATGAGTTTTAATGGGTTTAACTGCTAGTTTCGGGAGCGAGAGGAGGCATTGCGAGGGAGGAGTAGCCTTCAACAAAAACTACGCCACTATTAGCTAGATGGCATTTGGGAATCAGCGGATTTTGTGTATAATGTTTCAGGGAAGAAAAAATCAACTCACAGGACAACTATGGTTGGACCTCAACAATACCTAGATCTCTTCTCCTTGTATCTAGCGGACTCATAACTGCTTAGGATCGATTTGCAGATTTCTCAAATATTTAATTAAATTTTTCGATAAATTAATTAAGCAGCTTCCCAAGGGATCATTTAATTTTTCAGCCGTTTGCATAGATCTTCTTCCAGCTGCTGGGAGATTAGCAGTATTTTCAAATTATGATTACAAATACACATTAAAACATTAACGAAGGCTGCAAAGAATTCAGTCCATATTAATGAAAATATCTTAAAGAATATTGTTGTTTCATGATTTTTCAACTAAAGCTAGGCATAAAAATGCATACAAAAAAAACTGATGTCTTTTTTTGTTTATGGATTTTCGTTAGTAAAGAGAAAGATTTCATTTAGCAAAAAGCTAATATATTTAATCAATGCTAAACTTTGGATCTTCTTTAGAATTAATAAAGTATTCATTCACTTCTTCACAAAGCTTGATTCAAATTGTTAAGTAGTTTCACACTATTCATCACACAAAATAGTTTTTTCTTCGCTTCTCCAAACGTCTTCTTAAAAGTTAATGACTGATAAAAGGGGTTTTAGGATCATTTATAATAAAAAAATTTGTTTCTTGTTTCTTGGTGTCGATCTCGCATGTATGAGAGGAAATGAACAGAATGGGGTATTCTCATAAAATATTGATTTTCGTCTAAACCACTCAAGAAAGAGAGATTAATATATCAAAATATAAACAAATAACCAAAGAAAAAGCACCGCTAACTGATAAAGAAAATAAGGCTGAATCTGAAGGATATTGCATATTCCTTGTCTTGCAAGAAATCTCGATGACAGAGGTCAGCAGTAACAATGCGTTAAACTAGCAGCTTTCCACAAGCAATGAGATTCCTTCTTCTCTAATGTCCTCTCTTCAATAGCTCGTCTCCACAGTATTTTATTATCAAGGATTGCTAAAATTTGAAATAACATCTTTGTTCGCCTTTTTGGTGAAAAGGTGGCGGGATATTTACGCTAATTTTCAGAGAATGAAACTGACGCTACTGCATTGGAAGAAAAGTTCAAAAATACAAGCAAAGAAGCGAAAATAATAATAGACAATATATCAGAGTGTTTACCTTTGATCATGACACGTGTATCAGATAAGTTTAGGTAGCAAATTGTGAACAACACGATGGAAAATTTTGAGAAAACAAACTAATCATGAGGGAACAAACTTTTGCCTGATTTTTTGTCATAGACGAGGCAGTGGAAGCAGCTAATTGAAGGAAGAATATCAGAAACTAGAAGAAGTGCTATAAAAACATGAAGCAGATAATCGAGGGTATTTAGGAGTAAGGTTTTCATGACAAATACAATAATATTCCTTGGAGAATAATTAATATTTCCTTGTTTTATTATTGAAATGCCTCATTTTTTTAATGATACCATCCTTTTTTCTGTTATTTCAGGAGAACCTTCAGAACAAGCTGACGATCGAGTCATTGAAAGCTAGAATCGACTAAGTCGAAAAGGAAAAACAAGAAGCAGTCAACTCCATTAAGCAGCATCTCACGGTGAGGAATTGATTCAAGAGAACTTTGTGTGTGCTAAATTAACTTATTGGAATTCCTTTGACTTTGTATTTGAAATCTTCAGCAAAAAAACAAAGAGATTCTGTCTCTCCACAAGGAGATTGAAGCCCTCAAAAAAGCAGCAGACGATCTCAAGAGCATCAATGATAACCAAGAATTCAGTATTCGCTAGTACGAAGCATAGCTTTAGGAACTGCCTTCACTCAAAGCCAAATGCAAGCAGCTTCAAAAAGAATTAGATGTAAGCGAACGATTAAGCGGATAAGATTATCTTATTTGTTTGCTACCACAACAGGGAATGCAACGAGGAAGTAGCAAGAAAGAAGGTTTCAAGGCCATAAACATATCGTTGAATCTCAAGAAAACCTTGAATAGCGAGATTAAACACAGCTCCGATACTGATCTAAGCAAACACGTTAACACCAGTGCTAGTGCCAGCAATCGGAATCGCTCGAACATACCTGGCAGCACCATCTCCACTACACTTGGGACCACTCAAAACAACAACAATAATAACAATAATAATATGAGTAATACAAACACAACAGCTAAACTCGTGACTCCTTCGAAACTCGACAGGAAACCTGGTGGATAAAATCATCTGCTATCAGCATCGAGTCGTGGAATGGCTAGTGCTTATTTAGACAGCAATACTAACAACTTAAATACATTTCTGTCTTATGTGCAGCCAAACTAACTTCTGAATCAATCGAGCGCAGTATCGTAGTCTTAGCCTAACTAAATGAGTCAATTCAATCAACAAGTAAACAGCCATAATACCTCCAATCCTAATAATAATTCACTTTCTCAATACACACATGGTTCAAACTAGCAACTTCAATAATAACCTCTTCCAAATCACAATAATGCATAAAAATTCTCTCACAACGCTAATCTAAATCCAACAGCTCCTTATCTTGACAACAGCAATGCAGGATTCAACAAGCAGCCAATCATCAAGGGAACAAGAGAGCATTTGAATACAAGATAAGCTTCACACAATGCGAGCATGCATTCAACAAATAATAATATCAATAACTCCTCGTAGTCACATAACAACAGTAGCTAATACATCGACACAAAGGACTTGAATGCGTATCTCAACAGTGGAATCATTGTGGCCAACAATAATAACAATATTCATAACAGTAACAACGGCAATAACAACTCATCTATTTTGAACAGCTCCAATGGGATAGCAAAGCAATCTTTCTAGCAGTAGTAGCACAAGCGATCGAAGAGCTAATAAGGAAGTTAATTAAAAGGAGCCCTTGGATAATAGTAATAGCAAGGTAGTAATCTTGGGATGAGTGCTAGAACTAACAGCAGTTTAAACTATAGACATCGAGGGTTGAATTCATCACATCTAACTACATCCTAAGAAATGATTGAATACAATAATACTAGTAATTACCAACAGCTCCTCAATAAGAAAGATCAATTCGCTGATACCAATCTCGCTGCCATCAATGCTAGCTGTAATTCAACGATAATTTATATGCATATATTTTTACCTTTTTTATTTATGAGATTACTGATCTAATAGCATTTTTGATAATATCTCAACAGTACCTAATCCATAGATTTCCGTCCATCCATTTAGTTCAGCAAAGCAAAACACATCCGTTTCCAACATTACCAGCAACAACAACAACAACATTAGCAATAATTCTAACTCGAATAATCTCACTAGCGTATCTTAGTAATAGATGCTGCAGTAGCTGTACGTGTAGAGTTCAGCAAGTAGAAATGGATATGGTTCTAGTGCTAAGAGAATATCCTCTAGAGCCTCCTAAAATAAATGAAAGAGAAAACGAGTGAAAAAAGTGAATATAATTCTTTATGAGTTCGAAATAGGGACTTAATATTTTCCAAAAATATGCCAACAAACAAACAATCATTGATCGATTTTTGATTGATCAGCATTTCTGTGAACTTTAGAAGCATCTCGCGTGTGTGCTTGTTTCTTGCTGGATTCTCGCAGTTTTGTGTGTGTTTGAATATGAATATGTAGTAAAATCGATATTTAGCAGTTTTTTTAAAATTAGAATAAAAAGCTACAATATTATTAATCTAATATTTTTTTAGAAACTATTTGTGTTTACATAATAAATTCATTAAAGAACTTGCTAACTAACTTTAGTTATTGAAATTATAATAACTCAAGATTATTCGTCTTTGAGGAGCTGTAAACTTCATATTTGTCATGTTAAATAACCACTCCAAGTTATTTGTAATTAATCAATTTGTTTCTGCTGCCCCAATATCTGCGATTCTTGTTTAGTAATTCAAAGTTATTTCACAAATAACTAACAGTTCTATTCTATTTCATTATCCTTTAAGATGAGGTTTATGTGCTGCAAGTACTGTATTCATATGCTGATATTATTAGTATTATTATTCTGTGAAGGTTATACATTATCCTGCGAATCAATTTGAACTTTTATTTATCTTTCTCTATCATTCTTTAGTAGTGGTTCTCTCTGCTGATTATTTCTCAGAGAAAAGTTTTGTAATTCTGGCGCCCATTCGTTATTTTCCAATCTAAAATGACGGCTTCACCCAACCTGGTCTTGATATTTTACTACTGCTGAATTAACTCTAGATTTACTAGGTTGAATCTGGCATAGTATTTTCTTCTTATGGAGAACTCTCCGAATCAATTGATTACTTAGCCTTTGGTGAACCAACAGATCCTCCTCCTTCTTTGAAAAAAATGGATAATCCTATTTGAATCATCACACGTACACACACACCCAACCATTTTGATTATTTATTTCATTATTTTTACAAATCGTTTCAAGTAACCTCTTGTAAAAAGCATTTAGATTTATCGAAGCTGTCATTAACTCCTCCAGGCAATCATACAACTCGCTATCTCCAGTCACTACAAGCTCTAAAACAAAAAATATTAATAAAACCCATATCCAAACATTCTTTCATTTTTTAGACAAAAGCCAAATTTTTCTCTTATCAATCTCCCCTCCTATTTCCTCTATTTCCTGAAAAATCTACCTTTCGCCTTAGTTTTCTAATCATCTGTGATGGATCCATCCTTCCACAGGAGATATATCGCGTAAAGTAACTTTGCTGGAGCAAGTTAAAACATCAAAAAGTCCATCATATCGTAGCTACTGTTGTTGCTGCTAGTGCTTTTCTTGTTAGGGTTGTGCACCTCCTTCGAAGCTATCTGAGAATATGCCATTCGAAGAAACGATTGTGGTTATTTGTTTGTATCTTCAACTGTCTTCCCTCCTCCACCTCCCTCTCTTTCTCCAAAAGAAAAAGCTACAAAATACTACGAATAATTTCTAGCTTGTGTTATTCTTCTTAGTTTTATCAGCGCTACCTCTTAAATTTGCTTATTTTGAGTTTGTTTCGCTAAAGTAACATGAGATTCTCTGGGGGGGAGGATATCTTATAATAAATTTATCTGTTTTCTCCTTGGTAAATCTCCCCAAAACAATACTTTCTATATATAAATTCAAAAGATTCATTTGGGCTAGTATAAAAGTTACCCTGGATTTGTGACAGTATTAATCTACAAGCAATTTTGATTATTTTTATATTTGTTTGTACAGCAGACATTTAATTTAATTATTTATTTTATTTTTTTATAAAATTCTATTGAGTTAAGCCTGCCTATTCTTATCTTAGAAAGAGAAGGCGGTGACACAATTAATTCTTCAACTCGAAAACAAATTTTTATCTTACACTTTCACAATACAGCAGCTTACTTAATAGTAACTCATAAGTAAATAAGTAATGTAATCGACATAATTATTAATGTACTTTAGGAGTTTTTGAAAAATTTCAACACATTTACCCAAAAAGATTTTTTTTCATTTCACACAAAAGATATCATTGTCTTTGTATTCAGTCAATCATTGACCTCCTACATGAGAATCTAGCTGAGAATATCTAGTAGCAAGATCAGAATTTAGTGCATATGGGTCTTTAATGGCTCATATAATCCCAGTATTTTCTTCAGCGGATTGGCAGCTTATTCCATCTGACGAAAAGCCATTTCTGTTTCTTTATTCAGAGCTCCTACTTCCATTTCAAGTCTCTCATATGTTTTCGCATAAACCCTCTGCAAGAACAACTTATTCTTCAATGTCTAAGTATTTTGAATTTGTTAATGCAGTTCTCGCATGAAATAGCTGATGTCTTCAAAGAAACTTTTCACCAACTCATTTCGACCCTTAATTAAATCCTCAGCTATTCCCATCAACCAAACAAGCCCTAGAGCATGAAAGTTTCTTGAATTGCTATCCATTCTATTCATCTTACAATCTTCATATCCTTCCTAAATATTCTCACCAATTTTAATCAACTCCTGCTTGAATAATCTCTCCAAAGTTAGCTCCTCAGTGACAGCTTAAAGCTGCTGTTAAATTCCATATATCTTCTCTAAAGAACTTTCAAGTTATCTCTCATACCTTTGAATTACACTTTCGTGATGAATTTACACTAAACGCTTTGACTCTTCAATCTCAATTTCTTTTTCTTTTTGTTTTTGCTTTTAGAGTTCCTGAATCACTTCTTTTTAAGCTATGATCTCTTTGAAATGCTCCTTTGTTAGTTTCTAATGTTTTTCTTTAATGTTCACGTTCAATGTGCACATGATCTCTAGCATTAAAACCTCTTTTTCATGAACAGTCTATTTTAACTCAGATATCTACACCTGTAGTTCCTCAATAAGAATATGCTAGTTTTCAATGATTATCTAATATTCATCTATTTCTCGCAGATCCTGAAGAATACCCACTTACTTGCTCTCATCCTAAATCGAATTCAAAATCTATTTACTTCCTTTTATCACCTGACTATTTTATTGGTTCTCTTTAACTTAGTTTTATGATTGGTTCATCAATTCATCTGACTTATTGTTGTTTAATAAATGCTAAAATTCTCTATTATTCAGATTCATTTGATGCATGAAAACACACTCAAAGCTACAGACTTGCCTGACAAGTATTTTGTTTCTTCGAGATTAATTTCAGAATTCAAGAATATTTGATTTTCTTTTTTTTGGCGTCAAAAATTATTTGATTTGCCTTTAAATCTATTTGCTGTTGAGATGCATCACAAAAGTAACTGAATATCAACTACTAGGTTGAATAATTTCATAAATCAGCTTTCAAAGAGAATCAAAATGAACAATTTATCTGTTTTAATATCAATACTTTTAAAAATTAACTTTTACAAGAAAAAATTCACAATACCTGCTGTTCTTTTTGAGATTCCCAATCGAACTCATAAAAAAGCAAATACATAGATAATACATATTGAAGATGTTCAAGCAAATTAATCATACCAGATTTTTATTTTGAATTTGATCCCCATTCTCTCAAGATAATTTTGAAGTGAGTAGCTTCGACGTGCGACTAATTCCCCAGACTGAAGTTGGTGCTTGTTTCTTTAGATTTGCCCTGGTTTATTCTGCAGGTGATACTTCAAGCATGTTGAACTCTTCAAATTGCTCTTCCTCCGATTCACACTCCACCAAGAATGTCTACTTCTGTTTGCTTTGATTGTCTTCATTGCTCTGATTAAAGAAAGATAAATAAATCATATTTTACATGATCTCTTCAAATATATTTGCACTGGGAATTAATCAAATAGAAAATATTGAATTACCTGATTTTTGGATTTTTTCTTCAATGGAGCTTCGACTTCAATAGCAGAGCCATTTCTTAACTCCTTTTCTCCTTTTTTAAAATTGACCTATGAAGATTTAAAGTTATTTCCTTGCTTGCCTTGCTTTAGATTTTTCCCCCCTGCTTCTTCTTCATCCTCACTCTAAGATTCGCTATCATTATCTTCCTCAGAGTAATCTCTTCTATTTTGTTCCTGTTGTTGGTATTTTTTTGACTTATTTGGCTTATTAATTTGTTCAGCATTGTTGGTATTATTTCCCTTCCCATTTCCACCAAGCATACTACCCTTTTTGATAGCACCATTCTTTCCATTTAATTATTGGTTACTTCCCATTTTCTTTGTTGTAACCTAAATATCTTCATTTAACTTTCGTTATTTCCTATTATTTCCTTATTTGACTTCATCTCTACTTTTCTCTCCTTCATCTGCATCACTTAATTCCCTATCATCGTCCTTCCTTTTACTTCCTTTATTCTTGGAAGATTTTTCACTTTCTTTGAGTTACTTTTTGATTAGCTTTTCTTCTAATCTCAGACTATCTTTAGGATGTTTTTCACACAGCATATTTTTCTTCGATAACCTTAAAACATTCTCATTCTTTAAGCAAGTCACATGACAAGCTCTGACACATCGAATACATTACACTAATGGCTTCGAATCACTTGCTTGTGTGCATTTACAGCAATAATGTTATGCACATCTGAATCTATTACTTCCTTCGGGTGCCAAGAAATTCGTCTTGGACAAACATTTCGAATGGAAGAATTTATTGCATGACTAAACGGAGCATTTGCTGAGTTAGCTCTTCTTAATATCAGCTTTAAGAGTTTTGGAGGTGATATGGTGGAAAGTATCTTTTTGCTTGCAGATAAAGCAAATTGCTTGGTTATTATTGCAGTCTCCGCAAGTGAACTCAACAGTGATTTTAGAGAGTTAACCTTCAGAGAGATTATTCACGGTGAGGACTGATCTGGCTTCTCCAGGGAGACCTTCCATATTAATCCATCCAGCTTCTGTGCTGAGTCGGCATTCTGGATGGAAACATCGTTTGCAACTGCCAATGCAGAATTAACTGCAATTAGGCTTGTCACAGCAGTAGCACAGTCGTTGGTAGATATTGTTTGGTTGTTGAGGTTATTTTGATAATTAAGATGGCTCTGTTGATGGTTTTAGATCTAAAAGCGGTCGCTTTGAGCTTGCATTAGTTCCTGAGTCTAAGACATGGTCTGTGTTTTTTTGAGACTTCCCTGTTTCATTGTCCTCCTTAGTTAGATCATTCTCGCTTTCGTTTTCCTCACTGATTTCCGATTCTTCTTCAATGTAGAGCTCGTTATTGTTGCCTTCTTCCTTGCTACCACCATTTTCTGTTCAAAAATTGTTAAAACTAAATAAGAAATTAGATTCAAACTTCCAATAATTTACCTAAATTAGCTTTTTTTCTATGTTTTGTGACGCTTTCAAGGTCAAGATCAAAAATACTTAGTTTCTTGAATCTTCTCGATGGTCTTGCAATTTCAAGTTAGAAATTAATCGCATAATCCTTGTACTTCTTCGGAAAAGCCTTATGCGTTTGAATAATATTAAGTATATCAATAATGCTTCTCTCATCGTCTGCGTTGAATCCCGTGAGATTGAGTTTCGCTGTAATGATCTCACTCACGAGATTGCATATTTTAAAGAAATACTTTTTGATAAACTCCAAATTCGCTGGAACAAACTGACTGCTCTTATTTTCTTAAATCTCATGAAGCGCAAGGGTATGCTTGGAATGCTTGTCTTTGAGTACTTTATTCCAAAAATTAGGATCGTCTATTTTTAAATCAGTGTCAGCCTTGTTAGATATAAATGATCCTTTACTAAACGAGTAGCTTCCATTGATCACAGAGAATTTCGCTATTCTTGAGTTATTCTTGAGAATGTTTTCAATATCCTCCTCGAAGAACTGACTTGACTTCTTGTTTTCCTCTTCTTCATTCATCAACCCAAGAATTCCTCTCTTAAGTAAACTTTCCACTTCAGTTTTACACAATCTTTTCCCATCATCTTTGACATTTCCACTTCCAGTTCCAACTGAATTGCCCGTACTCTTAAACTCTCCGCCCATGAATATCGCCTAACCGAGACCTAACTTCTTAGTCGCCCTCTCGAACATCTCTGATTCGTAACTTTTCTTTGTGATAAACCGATAAACTTAAACTTCATTTTTTTAGCCAATTCTGTGAGCTCGAGCGCACGCTTGCACATCATTTTGAGGATTCCAATCTGAGTCAAATATCACCACTACACTTGCAGACGTCAGATTAATTCCTAATCCACCTGCTTTGGTAGACAACAAGAACACATCACGCTTTTTATCAAAATCATTGAACCTGTCAATTCCATTTTATCTATCTCGCTACTTAATCGAACCATCAATCTTTTCATATTTAATTTACTAATGCCTCAAATACTCCTCCAGTAAACTTAAAACAGCTAAAAACTGTGAGAAAATAATTATCTTCCTCCCTTCCTATCGACATTTCGTTATGAGCTTATCTAGAAGAATCATCTTTCCTGAAGATTCGATGAGTTTCTTAAATCTTTCTTCTTCAGTTACGCACTCACCAGTCAATTCTTCTTCAATTTCTTCTATTAAAAAAGGATGATTGCAGCATCTCCTCAGCTACATCGCTAGATTGTTCAGCTAAGTATTTGCAGCTGATACAGAAAAGCTTTTTAAAAGCATATTTTTGTTTTTTTCATAAAGTGCCCTGTAAAGTGTCTTTTGAACAGTTGTCATTTCAATATCAATAATTGTTTCCTAAAGAGGAGGAATCGAATCCTCAACATCTTCTTTCATTCTTCTCAGCAAAAACGGCTTAATGCTATTCTACAATACTTACACTTGCTCATTGTTTTTGAGATCTCCAAAAGCATGCCTGAATTCAGAAAGTGAACTGAATGTTCTCGGTTCGATAAAATTCAATAAAGTCCATAATTCTTCTGTGTTATTTTAAATCGGTGTCCCCGTTAGCAGCATGATCCTTTTACAATTCATTCTTTTGAGAGCAACTAGGATCTTTGCATTTTGATTCTTAAGTCTATGTGCTTCGTCAACGATCACGAACGTAAAAGGTATTTGAAGCAGATATTCTTCTAAATCAGCGAGAAACACTTCGTTTGAGGTTATAAGCACATTGAATTTATAGATATTTTGTGCTGGCAATACTGTTCCTTTAGTGGAGATATCGGTGTGCATCCATTCGTAGTGTCTGCACGCTGCTCTCCCTTCAGCACCTAAGTGATCATAGTAGAGAACCTAATTCAAGTTTGTCCAAGATTGCACTGATCTTGTCCAATGCTGCAATGTCGATAGCGGAGAAATAACTAAAAAAGGACCTTAGATCCCTTCAAAGCTGAATAAATGATTCAAAAACGCAGTTGCTTAGATTGTTTTCCCGAGACCCATTTCATCGGCGAGAATGAGATTTCTCCTATTGTAGTATGCATCGATCATCCAATTCAAGGATTCCAATTGATAAGGACGCAGTAGCTTCCGTTGCTTGTAAGTTACTTAGGTCTTAAGGGTATATTAGAACACTTATTTGTATTGTTTAATGTCGTAATTGTAGAGTTTAGAAGTGAGGTCTGCTACTGTATGTTAGTTCGCTCTGCTATTTCCAGTTCTGTTGTCAGCAAATTCTTGAAGCTAATTGTGCATCGTTGCTTGCCGATTCATAATGAGCCTACTTTCTTTATCAAGCGTTCTGTTACTTAGCCTATAATCGCTGATAGAAGACCCATCAGGCAGTTCACTTTGATGTTCCCAAGTAGTTTCCATATATGAACTGTTTTTCCATTTTACTAGGAAAAGCAAATCTATCTCAGAAAACAAGCTTAGCTTATTGATGTCAATTGAAGTTATGTAGTAGTATTACTAGCTTGCTATGCCTTCACAGGACTCCTCAGATATTTCGGAATCATCAAGTAACCATTCCAAGGAGAATTTCCCAGGATTGTATTCCTCGACTTCTTCCTCGCTTAGATTATCTCCTTTTCTGCTGGTTCCTCTGGCTGAGCTGCAGAGACCCTCAACTAATTGTCGTAACTCGAATTCATGCGATTGTTGCTCATCTTGTTCGCTAGTTTACCCGGCTGATGAGACTAATTACTGCAGAGTATTTTGAATCTCTTGATCATCTTTCAGCTCTAACCCTCGCAAAACAGTTATTTAGTTTTCTTCATTATTGCACAGATCTTTTATTTATTCCTTTAAATTGCACAGTTATTCTCCTCGCTCTTTCCGCGCAAGAATCTCTTGTGCTTTTCTTCCTAGCCTTGCAGCTTAGATTCTACGACGAGATTCCGCTTCATGCACACTTTCAAGTTTTTCTTCATCCCGTCTACGAACTTTCAAGCCATCAACTAAGCCATCTAATTCATCTCGTAACTCCGTGTATCGTCTAGTCTCAATCTCAAACCATTCTCTGTACAACACAGCTGCACATTCCCTGAGCGTGTCACAGAGAATTCGAACTTCTAAATTTAGATTTTTATTAAATTTCCTACAATTCTTGAAAACCAATCCTAAGTCATAGAAAAAATGACTAAATGTCTTGTAGTAATCCAGATAAACTCGATTGCTGATTGTTCCAAGATCCATAGGTGTGTCAATAATCTATCTGTAAGTAGGACAGTTGTCTCTTTCTGGATTGACGGGTTCCATGAAAAAAGTACCATAGTGAATCTAACCTTTCGGGAAATTCTTCGAGAAGCTCAATAATTTCGCTGTAATGACTGCCAACAATTCTGTCCATTTTCCCTTGATCTCGTTGGCTTTTTTAGGGTGAATTATTGGAAATATCTCCACACACTGGATAACTCTGTCAACTTCAGCAAAGGTAGCGTCAAAATACTCTTGTTCCTCATCATCTTCTTCAATGTCAATATCCTTATTTATTATGAACAATAATGAGATTTTAAAAATCAGAATGTATGAGAATAAATATCCTCATTTTTAGAGTATTTTTGGCAATTAAAATTTTACTCCATCTTCAATTCTCCTTTGAAAATTTTTGTGGAACCTGCTGAGCTTAGATTTACCATTTTTTGAGTCTGCAATGACTTCAGCTTCACTCAGCCACTTGCAGTGCAAATAAGATTACTCTTTGTATTTCGATAAATACTCCTTTTCTCCACTTTTTTTCTCTCTTACCCATAAAATAATCTCAATCTCCGGATTGAATACACCTTCACCTATCTGCAAGCCATTATTACCTTCTTCGTTATTGAGATAATCTTATTCGTAATTCTTTTTTCTCTTTTGTTTTTCATCTTCCGACAATTCTTCTTCCAGGTCTATTTATTGAGCTATACTAAGCTTTGTTTTCTTATGTGATCTTGTTAACCTTTGCGTTCCTCTTTCAACAGAGTTTTCTGAATTTTCCCTGCTCAAGTCGTTCCTAAGATTATCAAAATAAAATAAAAATTATTAAATTCCCCAAACCAATAATTCAAAACCCCGTTTGATTTCTGATTTCCTTTTCTGATCAGAAATTGCTTTTCAAATCTATCTCCCGTTCTTTGTCGATAAAATCCCCAATTAATTTGCCTTTCTCTCTTTTTTTCCCTTTTCCCAAATAATTAAATTCTCTTTATCTCTTTTACATCTAATCTCTCGTTTTTTAATATCTTCCCCACCACCCAAATCATTCTAATCCCCCCATTTACTATTCTTTCTCTAATTATTGTCTTCCTTTTTTACTTTATTTTCTCTCCTCTAGGTAATCTTCGAGTTCTCTTTTGTGTTTGCACTTCTGAATAGCTTTCATCTCCATCCAATGAACTGTTCGAATGAATCATTTCTCTTTGATGTTAGTATTTTAGCTAGTATTAATGTTTTATGAATTTTAATAAACTTGCTCTACCCAGTTAACTCTTAAAATTTGATTTCAATTTACACAAACTACTCTGTCAATTTCTGTCAGGAATAACTATTACCGAATTTCATCTATCTTCTGCATGAGCTCACAGTTTAGTTTAATTTTCAAACCAATTAATCAAATTCCCCCTCTTCTTTGTTACTGCAAACTGGGGAGTTATCATAAATCTCTCTCAATTAATTATAAAATAACTTTCAAAGTTTTCTCTTTGATACATTTCATTCCTCACATGTTTTTAAAAAAAATTCTTTGAATTTAATTATTATTTAAAAAAAAATTATATTAATTTTTAGATAATTTTGTGTTATTGAAATAATACTAAAACATTCTCTATTACAATTATTTTGTTTCATTGTACTAATTCAAATAATTAACTGTGGAATTAATATCTTTTAAAAAGGTAAATGTGATTATGGTATCTTCTTGAGTATTTTAATTAATACAAATTAATTGAATCTTAGCTTAATTATTGATCAGATAGTCATCCTTCACAATATTGTATATTTTATTAATTTGTGGAATAGGTTGAGTGAGCTAAAGCGATCAAGTTTTCAAAATAATAATTTGCGCAATCCGGAATACTTAATTGATTGTTTTAGTTGATAAAAAATAAATCAACTGAGCAATAGAAATGCTCTAAAAGATGATAATTTGAACCATAAAGCAACATGAAGGAGGAGATTAGAAAGGAGGTAAATGATGTTCTAACTCAGAAACTTAAGGATAAGCCCTAAATAGATCGTTCTTTAGTTATTAGTGATGTGATATCAATCTGTTTTCTATTTTGCGTTTAGATTAAGATGAAATAGAGCTTCAAAATTATGTTTATGAAGAAGTGATGGATGAAAAACGAACTCTTCCCTCTTCCGCTATCACTTTCAGTTCTAAGCGAAATAATATTTTTTAGTTGTATTTCAATTAGCAATCCTATCTGATTTCATTAGGAGTAGAAAAAATATCAGATCTCTAATAACCAAAATAAAATAAAGAAGTCAGATCAAAGGAATAGAATCTCCAACAGATAGAAAGCAAACTATGGAGTGAGATAATTGGAAATTGAATGCGGTGACTATGAAGGGAGAGATGGTAATATTATTGAGGGACTTTTTAAAAAATAAATGAAATGATATGTTTTTTTAAAAATATGATACACACATATTATTCATAAACATAGAACATATTTTTCATTCATTTTTTAAAATGGTCCTGAGTAATATTACCCCCTCCCCCCTGTTAAGCAAAACTTGCAGAGCAAAAGAAAAGTTGTTGTGTTGAAACAATTCTAAGCTTTCAAAACATATCTTTTCATTATGATTTGTCAATTACATACTGAGTATTGTGATGTTTTGCCTATTAATTTCTTTAATAAAAACTTTTAATCTTGTGATTTTCTTGATTGATGCTAGGGTTTGTTTAAAGAGTCTTTCTTTTAATTGATGTTTCCTTCTATTGCGAACAATTTTCAATATTTTACTCAACATTCAAAATTATTTCTAGAAAAACTCCATTGTGTTAGTCCTAATTGTTAAAGAACACTTTCATTATTAAAACATTTTCTTAAATTCCCACACACTTTAATGAAATGTAGCTTTTTATTTTTTTGGAGAGTTTTTTATTCCCAAGTCTTTTTTTGAGCTTGAAAATGAAAGTCAAGTTATGATAATCAATAGAAGTTTAACTTTTTATTGTTCTTAGAATAACGTCTAAGTGTACAACAACAAAAAACCTGTTCGCTCCTTAGTTTTCAATAGAGTTCTCAACCATGCTCTGAAAACTCAGCGTATGAAATTCATTAGCAAAATGTTATTAACACATGTAAAACAGTTTTCGATTTTCATCTCATTAGAACTACAAAATACTTATCAAAATTATCGCCTTTTTCCCTTAACATTGATTAAAGAGTTGGCTGATAATTTATGAAATAGAAATATTAAGCATAATACTTTTCAAGATAATAAATACAAATAAACTGGATTATTCATTAAATACAAATTTTACTTAAAAGAATAACATATTCTAGCGACAATGAACCAAGAAAACTCTATTATTTCAGACCAAAATACAATACTAACATTTTAACTAATCTAGAATCGCGAACATTATTTCAATCCTAGTAGAGTATCAGAGTACATGCCTCCACTATTAGCACTTATTCATAATAGCCTAATCATTAGAATCTTTCTTCTGGAGGTTGCTTTTATCTTCAGTCTTGTTGGTTTCCTTATTTTGATTTTTTCACAAGAAGAAGTGTTTTTTCCATCTTTCTATCTTTTCTTTCCATGGACTAGTTTTAGTTTTGTTTCATAACTTCTTCTTGTCTGTGAATAGCCAATATTCTCTTCTTTCTTTTTCTTGTGAAAATCAATTTTCATAACAAAATATGACTTATTACTAAAAAATAATAAAAATAGCATCACACAACTATTGCTGCTACTAATACAGAGGAAATAATTTAATAACTAGGAGTTGTTAAGTAAATTGAGGTAAAATATTTAGAAAATCGAAGATTACTAACAATTATATTATCATAAAGAATTGTTGAAAGTAAATAATCTGATATTAAAAATCTATTCATTTTGAGATAATTTTATGTCCTTGAAATAATTGTGCAGTATGCCTTCATACAATTTTTGTTTGTTTCATTATGCTATCAATTTAAAAGAATAATTCAAATAATTAACTGTGAGATCAATATCTTTTAAAAAGGTAAATGGGATAATGGTATTTTCATCAGTATCTTAATTACCAAATGTAAATGTGATTATGGTATCTTCTTCGATTGTTTAATGAATACAAATTAATTGAATCGATGTGTCATTATTGATCAGAATGATACTTCTCAATTTTTGATATTTTTTTTAATTTGTGGAAAAATCTGAGGGAGTTAATGTGATCAAATCCTCAAAAATATTAATGTTGCGCGTAGATTGATAATATTTAATTTGTTTCTTTGAAAGAAAAAAAATGAACGAACTAAACAATAGAAATGTGCTGTTTCAAGAATCTCATAAACTGGTTTTTCCAACCTAAATAAGAAGATTTGAACTCATACTACACATTGAAGGAGGAGATAGAAAGGTTGTAAAAGATGTAATGAACATAAGAATAAGCGATAAGGAGATGCTCTTCCACATGTAGAAGAGAGTAGATAGTTTTTTGATTGTTAGTGATGTGATATCAATCTGTTTTCCTTTTTGCATTAAGGCTAAGAAGAAAACGAGCTTCAAGATTACGTTAATGAAGAAGAATTTGTATAAAATGAACTCTTTTCAGATCTATCTAAAGTATTATTTTTAATTGTATTTCAGTTAACAATCCTATCTTTTTTCATTAGGATGAGAAAAAAGACATATGCTTTCAAATGAACAGTATTATAAAAGAATCATTGGTGTAATAAAAAAAAACAATCTCAAAAAGTTTGCAAGCATACTACAGATTCAAAGATAAAGAATTAAATGAAGCTTACTAAACTGAAATCGGCTAATTATTCGAAAAGTGTGAATAAGAAAAGTAACTTTTGCGGATTAAAGTCAATAACTTGAAAACATAAGTTGAAGAGGAAAAAAAGAAAATGCATGAAAGTTGGTGTCCCCTACATTATACATTGACAAATTGTTAGCTTTCAAAAAAGATCTTTTCATTTTTTATGATTAATAATTGTTTGCTGAGAATTGCAGTGTTTTCGTGTCTGTTATTTTCTTAAAAGCTAATAAACTAGTGCTCACTGCTTTATGCAACAGGAAAACTTGCAGAGATAATCTTGAAGATGAAACAGATGAAAAATAAAGTCAGAGAAGAAGAATTCATAGGCAGAAGCGGAAAAATAATACAAGTTATCATTGATTTTAAAGGATCAACTAATTTGCTAACCCCGGGAGACTTTTCTCAATAAAGATTATTGAAACAATTTAAAGGTGAAACTGTAAACAGCTTACATTTTATGTTACAATTATCTAGAAAGATCACGAAAATCGACCTTCATGTCATATTATTATTATTGAAACTCTAAAATCATCAAATGATATTTTTTTAGCATTTTTTTCCCTTAGCTTTGGTTAAAAGGGTTGCTGATACTAGCTGAAATAGAAATTCTCTCCAGATAATCTGATAAGTAAAGTAAATTAAATTATTAATTTTCAAAAAATAGTTTTCTTAAAACCAGACCAGAAAAAAGCAACCTATGAATCAAGAAAGCATGATTATTTCAGATCAAGATGATACATCAACATCTTATCTAATCTAAAATAACTAATAGGACTCTAATTCTAGTAGAGTATCAGAGTTCATGCCTCCAATATTAGCAGTAGAAAATTAAATCGATGATAACCAAAGCGAACAAATCTAAGATACTCCTCTTCAAAAAAAAACTTAAGATCCATTTAGTTTAGAGGAATCTGAATAGGATTATTTAGATAAATTAGAAAAATTAAATCCCATACAAAGAAAAAAGCTTGAAGTTGAATTGAGAGATCTCCAATAGATGAAAGAAAAAAAAGAAGGAAAGAAATAGATGAGTTATTTCGAGAGGAAAGGGAAAGAAGAAGATTGGTGATTGAAGAAGCAGACAAATTAATTGCAGAGTTGAAAGAAAAAAGAAAAAGACCCCTCTGCATTATTTTTTGATTAATACAAAAGTGTTTTTGTTTCATTTTTTTTGTTAAAAAATGTTTTAACATAATCCATTTTCATTTGCAGGAAAGAATGTTTAACAAGAAATAATTATTTAAATGTGAAAAAAAGCAGCGGACTAATTGGGAGAAAAAGAAGTTGAACTATTATTGTATAGAAAATAAAGAAATCACTTTGCATAAATAATTGTTGAAGAAATCTACTCTTCGTTAATTAAGAAACCTATTTGAAAACCAAAGAATTTTTCTTCTTCTCGAATCATAACTCTAAGTAATTTCTTGAATAACCCGATTATTAATAAACACGAAAATTCCTCTTATTTTTGAATAAAAAAGAACATTAATATGATTGAGCAAGATGGATGATTAAATTATCAAACTTTTAATATGAATTCTTAATAAAAGAAATATCTGGGGGGAGAATATCCAAATAGACCTCTCAATATTACGACAAACCTTATGAAAACGAACAAAATCAGTTCCCTAGACAAATATTCCCCCTCCTTTCATAATTTGTTAACAAATTCAATAGGTTTTTATTAAATCTATGTGGTTTTTAGTATTCAATGCGAATTACTACAGAAAGGAGAAATTCTTTGAATTGTGATAATACAATGAATTAATTATCTTTATTGAAAAAATCCCTTTTTAAAAATGATTACTTTTCCAAATTAAAGTGCTAGAATTTTCAAAGAATTAGGAATA
>Ga0302285_10000583_pt1 | contig 19884 bp, 16 predicted proteins | sample III_Fen_E2_2_FD_200455 | JGI IMG/M metagenome (GOLD analysis project Ga0302285, IMG submission 200455) | Peat permafrost microbial communities from Stordalen Mire near Abisko, Sweden - III_Fen_E2_2 | ecosystem: Environmental > Terrestrial > Soil > Wetlands > Permafrost | place: Sweden: Abisko... | reverse complement strand
GAAAGTTATAGGTGCGAGTCCTGTATCCGCATAGAACTATAGGGCTATAACTTAATAGGTAAAGTGTACTGCTCATAACAGTAATTATAAGTGTTCAAGTCACTTTAGCCCTAATGATACTATAAATTAATATAAATTAATTTAAGCCTGAGTGCTGGAATTGGTAGACAGTGAAAACTTAAGCTTTTCTGAGTTATACTCGTGGGTGTTCGAATCACTCTTCAGGTATATTTTATTAATTTATAGGGGATTATATGCAATAACAACTACTTACTTATTATATTAAACATAGAGGTAGTAAGGTCACATAACTTTTTTTTATGTCTGTTTATAAATAGGGAAGATTTATTTCCAGAAATCCCGATTTTATTGGACTTATTTCTTTACATCTGTTGGAGGTATCCAACTTTAAAATACAATTTGTAACTTAATTGGTAAAGTACCTTAGTAATATAAAGTACAAAACTATATATTACTATAATATAGATCAAATAGTGATATATGAATAGTTTCTATTTATCAGCTTATATATAATTTATAATCATATATAAATTAACTTCCTTTTAATTAAGCTGATAGGATTAATCTTGTGTTTAATATATAAGCTTCTATAGCTCAACGGTAGAGCATAATACTGTTAATATTATGATAGATGTTCGATTCATCTTAGAGGCTACTTAATAAGGGGACATAGTTTAATTGGTAAAACTGCGATTTTGCATATCGTTAACTCGAGTTCAACTCTCGATGTCTCCATACAAGCTCGTGAAGCTCAATTGGTGGAGCAGAATATTGAAGTTATTTTGGTTGTAAGTTCGAATCTTACCTCGGGCATAATAAAAAGGAATAAATTGTTACCATCCAATTACTGAATAATGGGCTATATTTGGTGCTAACTTGCCTGGGTCATACTTAAAAAATCTAAGTGTAATCTTGCAGGTTATAATAATTATATGACACTAATTACTTATAATGTATTGAATTAAAAAAATTACGATTAATTACGCTCATTATATTAATAAATGAAAGGCAGGTTAAACAGAAAACATGTTTAGGGTCTTATAAATAAATGTTTACCAGGTCTTTTGGCTTTTTATATTGTATCCCACTGGCTTAAGTTCATATATGATCATGTATAAACTTACTCCTTATGTAAATACTTACCTAAGTCAGTTTTAAATTTCATTAGTTTTTACTATTAGTTTAATTATACACTTATTAAAGGCTTAGCATTCTAGGAGGAGGTAAATGATGCTTATATTATAAAGATTAAAATAATTAATATATACATGATTATCAGCTTAGATCAGATTTAATAAATATAATATAAATATATTTTTATTTATTTAACAGCTCTAATATTAGTAAAAAGGACTTTAGTATAAGGGTAATGCGTATGACTTTTAATCATCAAAATGTAGGTTCGAATCCTGCAAGTCCTATAGTAATAAATAGATATATTTATTATAATTAAATTTAAATTACTAATAATTATTTATTTTAATTTTTAATAACTTATCTTAAGTAAAATTATATATTATATAAGGGTAATGATGGAATTGGCAGACATAAATAGTTTAGGTCTATTGGATTTTTTAATCTTATCCGTTCAAGTCGGATTTACCTTATAATATGTTGTGGACTAATGGGTAAGTCATAAATTTTTGGTATTTACTATTGAGTGTTCGAATCACTTCAACATAATTAAAAGGTGGATATAGTTCAATGGTAGAGCGACTGTATGTGGCACAGTAAGTTCCCCGTTCGACTCGGGGTATCCTCCCAATAAACGCCTAAGTAGTTTAAACGGTTAAAACCTTAATTTCATACGTTAAAGATGAGAATTCGATTTTCTCCTAAGGCTAATTAATAAAAAATTTATGATAATTGCATCTATACTATCAATTTTACTAAGTAATGCCGTCAACATAAGACGAGATTTATCTATTCTATTTAATAGAATAGCTATACTAGTGTTAATATACTGTATATTACATGACATGTCATCTTTGACAATTATAACTAAAGGTGTAGGTTTACATGGTGGATTATTACTTATAACAAATATAACACAGATATTCCATATTTTTGTATTCTCAGTTAGTATATTAATATTACAACTTACTAGTTTTTATCCTAGAAAAGTTTGAGTATCAGAATATTCTTCTATAAAAGATTTATTATTATATAAATTTGTATATTACAATACAAAAATAATAAATAAAATGGGAGAACATTTAAAAATAATAGAATACCCTCTAATTTTATTATTTGTAATAACAGGTGCGGTATTATTAATGTCAACTAATGATTTAGTATCTATTTTTCTTTCAATAGAATTACAAAGTTATGGTCTTTATATATTAAGTACTATATATAGAAATTCAGAATTATCGACTACAGGTGGTTTAATTTACTTCCTATTAGGAGGATTAAGTTCATGTTTTATACTATTAGGTACTAGTTTACTATATGCTAATTCAGGTACTACAAATTTAGATGGTTTATACATTATAACAAGTATAAGTGACGTTAGTTCTACAGATTTGTGATATAAACCTTATTATATAAACTTATCTTTAATAATATTTACTATAGGATTCTTATTTAAAGTAAGTGCAGCACCATTTCATTTTTGATCACCTGATGTTTATGACGCTATACCTACAATAGTTACTACATTTGTAGCTATAATAGCCAAAATATCTATATTTATACTATTATTACAATTAGTATATTATACTAATAATAGTTTTTCAGAAATGAGCTGAACATTTATTTTATTAATTAGTTCATTATTTTCACTGATAATAGGAACTGTAGTAGGTTTAACTCAATTTAGAATAAAAAGATTATTTGCTTATAGTACTATATCTCATGTAGGGTTTATACTTTTAGCATTAAGCATATCTAGTGTTGAATCTACTCAAGCATTTATATTCTATTTAACTCAATATTCTATAAGTAATTTAAATGCATTTATTATACTTATAGCTATAGGTTTTTCTCTATATTGCTATATAAGTGAAAATAAAGAACATGAAGAATTAATGGATAAAAATAATTCACCAATCCAATTAGTAAGCCAATTGAAAGGGTATTTTTATATAAATCCGTTATTATCTTTAAGTTTAGCAATTACTATATTTTCATTTGTAGGAGTACCTCCTTTAATAGGATTTTTTGGTAAACAGATGGTATTAAGTGCAGCTTTAGATAGTGGTCTTATTTTCCTATCTTTAGTTGCAATATTGACTAGTGTTATAGGAGCAATATATTATTTAAGTATAATCAAAGAGATGTTCTTTAGCTTACCTGAATATAAAATAAATCCTGTCTTAGAAAATCTAGTATTAAAAGGTAATGTTTTAATGGCTGGTGCAGAAGCCAATGCCAAAAATAGAAAAATTATTAGAAAATTAAACTTTAATTACAGTAATATAGTAATATCTAGTCCAATTTCTTTTGTAATTTCTATTATTACACTTGTTATTGTACTATTTATATTTATGAACAACGAATGACTAAGCATGGGTACCATATTGGTACAAATTTTATTTAATAATTAAATGAGTAGTATAACTTTTCTTTTTGTATTTGTAACTATTTTAACTATAGTTTTCTTACTTCTTAATTTTGTATTTGCCCCTCATAACCCTTATCAAGAAAAATATAGTATTTTTGAATGTGGTTTTCACAGTTTCCTTGGACAAAATAGAACTCAATTCGGTGTAAAATTTTTTATATTCGCATTAGTTTATTTATTATTAGATTTAGAAATCTTAGTGATATATCCTTACGGACTTAGTGTATATGATAATGGAGTATACGGATTAATAGTTGTACTAATATTTATTGGTATAATAACAGCAGGATTTGTCTTTGAATTAGGTAAAAATGCATTAAAAATAGACAGCAGACAATCAAATAATTACTTTTATAAATCTAGAAAATTTATAAATATGTTTACTGAACATAAATAAAGTAAGTTTATAAATATGTTTACTGAACATAAATAGAGTAAGTTTATAAATAACTATATATTTTGTAAAATATTCAATTTTTAAGTTTTATATATGTTCGTTAACAAAAAATTCGTTTTATAAAAATGACCATTTTAATTTATAAATATGTATTAAAAAGTATTATGTTAGAATCATCAAAACTTATTGGAGCAGGATTAGCCACTGTAGGTCTAGCTGGAGCTGGAGTAGGTATAGGAATAGTATTTGGAGGTTTAATTATAGGAGTAGCTAGAAATCCTTCATTAAAAAATCAATTATTCTCATACGCTATTTTAGGTTTCGCCTTTTCTGAAGCCACAGCTTTATTTGCTTTAATGATGGCTTTACTATTACTATATGTAGTTTAATTATTATATTTAATTATCCTCGCGGTGATTTGTAACTTGCCTGCTTTGCAGCGCATACAAAAAATTATAAATAACTACTAAAAGTGAACCACAATTCTATTATATTTATATAATTAGAAATTTTTAATTTAAAATTTATATATGAAATACTTATTAAATATGTTTGTAAATTTTGACGCTCCTATGCCTTGAGGTATATATTTCCAAGATAGTGCAACTCCACAAATGGAGGGATTAGTAGAACTTCATGACAATATTATGTATTATTTAGTGTTAATTTTATTTAGTGTAAGTTGAATATTATTTTCTATAATAAAAAACTTTGCAGCAAGTAAAACACAAATATCACACAAATACTTAAATCATGGTACTTTAATTGAATTAATATGAACTATAACACCAGCTGTTATCTTAATATTAATAGCATTTCCTTCTTTCAAATTATTATATTTAATGGATGAAGTTAATGACCCATCTATGTCTATTTTAGCAGAAGGTCACCAATGATATTGAAGTTATCAATATCCAGATTTCATAGATTCAAACGAAGAATTTATAGAATTTGATTCTTATATAGTACCAGATTCTGATTTAGAAGACGGTGGATTAAGAATGTTAGAAGTAGATAATAGAGTTTTAGTTCCTGAACTAACACATATTAGATTCGTAATTACATCTGGAGACGTAATTCATTCTTTTGCTTGCCCTTCTTTAGGAATAAAATGTGATGCATACCCAGGTAGACTTAACCAAGTTTCTGTTTTCATCAATAGAGAAGGAGTATTTTACGGACAATGTTCAGAAATATGTGGAATACTTCACAGTTCAATGCCTATAGTTATAGAATCTGTAAATATTGATAAATTCGTACATTGACTTTATTCAGTTTAATATAAAAAGGTTAAAATTTATAATTTTAAATAAGGGGTATTAGTTTAAAGGTAAAACTTGATGTTACGGCCATCATAATTGTAGTTCAAATCTACAATATCTCTAGTATAGTTAATAATACAATAACTAATTATACTAATTAAAAAACTTTATTAACAAGTTATAGTTAATTATACACATAAATATATTATATAATATATTTATGGTTGCCGAACAATTAGTGGTTTTAGATAAAAACATGAATTTAACTTTAGTACTTTTTTTAATAGGAATCTTAGGATTTGTATTTAATAGAAAAAATATAATATTAATGCTTATTTCAATAGAAATAATGCTGTTATCTATAACATTCTTAATATTGGTAAGCTCCGTTAATATCGACGATATTATAGGGCAAACATATGCTATATATATAATAGTAGTAGCCGGAGCAGAATCTGCAATAGGTTTAGCTATTTTAGTAGCTTTTTATAGACTAAGAGGAAGTATTGCAATAGAATATAAATAATGTATTTGAGTATAATAATATTACCTTTATTAGGATCAATAGTGTCTGGTTTTTTTGGTAGAAAAATTGGTGTTACAGGTAGCCGTATCTTAGGCTGTTTAAGTATAATGACAACAACTATACTAGCCATTATTAGTTTCTTTGAAGTTGGATTTAATAATAATCCTGTTTCAATAAATTTATTTAAATGATTAGATAATGAATCGTTTAATATGGTATGAAATTTTCAATTTGATAGTTTAACGGTATCAATGCTAATACCTGTATTAATAATTAGTTCTCTAGTTCATTTTTATTCAATAGGATATATGAGTCATGATCCTCATAACCAAAGATTTTTTAGTTATTTAAGTTTATTTACTTTTATGATGATAATATTAGTAACAGGTAATAATTATTTATTAATGTTTGTAGGATGAGAAGGTGTAGGTGTTTGCTCATATTTACTAGTTAGTTTTTGATTTACTAGAATAGCTGCGAACCAAAGTTCTATGTCTGCCTTTTTAACTAATAGAGTAGGTGATTGCTTTTTAACTATAGGAATGTTTATTATATTATGATCTATAGGTAATTTAGATTATAGTACTGTATTCTCATTAGCTCCTTATATTAATGAAAACATAGTTACAATTATAGGTATATGTTTATTAATAGGTGCTATGGCTAAAAGCTCACAGGTAGGTTTACATATATGATTACCTATGGCCATGGAAGGTCCTACACCTGTATCAGCTTTAATACACGCGGCTACAATGGTTACAGCAGGTGTGTATTTATTAATACGTTCATCTCCTTTAATTGAATATAGTTCAACTGTATTATTAATATGTTTATGATTAGGGGCTATTACAACAGTATTTAGTTCTCTTATAGGTTTATTCCAACAAGACATAAAAAAAATTATTGCTTATTCTACTATGAGTCAATTAGGTATGATGGTTATAGCTATAGGTTTATCTTCTTATAATGTAGCAATATTTCATTTAATAAATCATGCTTTTTATAAAGGATTATTATTCTTAGGTGCTGGAGCAGTTATCCACGCTGTAGTTGATAATCAAGACTTAAGAAAATATGGTGGATTAATATCATTCTTACCTTTAACTTATTCTGTTATATTAATAGCTAGTCTTAGTTTAGTGGCTTTCCCATTTATGACTGGATTCTTTAGTAAAGATTTTATATTAGAATCTGCTTATGGTCAATATCATTTTAGTAGTATAGATGTTTATGTTATAGCAGTGATAGGTGCTATATTTACTACTTTATACTCAGTAAAAGTTATATATTTAACTTTCCTATCTACACCTAACGGATCAAAAAATTATTATAAAAATGCACATGAAAGCGACATATTTATTAGTTTACCTTTAGTGATCTTGGCTATATTTTCTATATATTTTGGATATATAACTAAGGATATTTTTATAGGTTTAGGTTCAGGATTCTTTGTAGATAATAGTATATTTATTCATCCTGTGCATGAAATAATGATAAATACTGAATTTGGGGTACCTACTATATTTAAGTTAATCCCTTTTATCTTTACAGTATCTTTTTCAGCTTTAGCTATAATATACTCAGAATTTATGCCTAATGTTATATCTAACTTTAAGTTATCTAATTTAGGATATTATGTTTTTGGTTTCTTTAATCAACGTTTTTTAGTTGAGTTCTTTTATAATAAGTTTATTGTTAACTCTGTTTTAGATATAGGAGGTCAAACTACAAAAGTTTTAGATAAAGGTAGTATAGAATCAGTTGGTCCTTATGGTTTTGGTATAATTTTAACTAAGTCTAGTAAAATTATATCTAGTTTAAGTAATGGAGTTGTTACTAACTACGCTCTTTATATTTTAATAGGTATTTGTTTTTATTTATCTATATTTACTTTCGTTTCAATAGTTTCTGACACTGTTAATTCTATTACAATGTCTTGTCTTATTATATTAATGATTACAAGTATAACTATAAAATCAAATAAATATTTACATTAAATATAGAAATATATTTAATTCCTTATATGCGAATTTCGCAGTGTAATAGAATATATTAAAAATCTATTATAGTCATAAATAGATGTGTCTATACATGGTTAAACTTATAACCACGACCTTACCTTATATTAATTTAATTATATATAAGGTATCTTTATAATGTATAGACATATATATGTATAAAAATTAACATATATAATCAATAATTATGAGAATATTAAAAAATCATCCTTTATTAAAAATAGTAAATGGGTATGTTATAGATGCTTCACAACCTAGTAATATAAATTACCTATGAAATTTTGGGTCTTTACTGTTAGTTTGTTTAATTATACAAATTGTAACAGGTGTTACTTTAGCCATGCATTATAACCCTAATGTTTTAGAAGCTTTTAATTCTATAGAACATATTATGCGTGATGTAAACAACGGATGATTAATACGTTATTTACACAGTAACACTGCTTCAGCTTTCTTCTTCTTAGTGTATTTACACATAGGAAGAGGTATATATTACGCATCTTATAGAGCTCCAAGAACACTAACATGAGTTTTAGGTACAATAATACTTCTAGTTATGATAGTTACAGGATTCCTGGGTTACCTACATAGCCCAAAATGATTTAATATAAAAAAATATAATAATAATAAATTGCGCTGTAAATAGTGTAACTGATTTTAGTTTTAAAGTTCCTGGCACAATTAGACATTACAATACAAAATATTCAGATAGATTAGATAATATAATTAAAGACTTAAATATAGACCCAATATATACTTTTGATAATTTAAATTTAGAAAGTACTAGACAAGATATTTTAAAATCTACTTCTAACTTAAGCGGTATATATATGATAATTAACAAGATAACTGGAGATTATTATATAGGTTCTGCAGCAACTAATAAATTTTACGCTCGATTTAGTAATCATCTTATTTACTTTAAAGGGAGTAAAGTAGTTAAAGCTGCAGTTAATAGATACAATTTAGATAATTTTGCCTTTGTAATATTAGAGTTATATCCTAATATAGTTACACAGGAAAATAATAAAGAATTATTAGATTTAGAGGATAAATATTTAAAATATCTATTGCCTAATTATAATATTTTAACTGAAGCAGGGTCTAGTTTTGGCTATAAACACTCGGAAATTGATCGTATAAAAATGAAAGATATTTATGGTGATGAAAGAAGAGAAATAATAGGAAATCTTAATAAAGGTAAAAAACTTTCAGAAGAAACGATTCAAAATATGAGAAAAAAAGCTTTAAATAAATCTACTATGTCTGAAGAAATTAAATTGAAATGTGTTGTAAATACTAGACCTATTATTCTATATAATTTGAATGATACTGTATATGGTCAATATTTTACAATTATAGATGCAGCCAATGCTATTAATTGTCCAGAAAAAACTATAAAAAGAGCTTTAAATACAAAGAAAAAATTAGTTAAAAGACAATGAATTGTAAAGGATTTGTCTAAATAATTGTTATTGTTTATTTTTTTTTATACTAAATTATAGTCTCACTCTCAATAATCTTTTTGCAATTTTTATAGAAAAAAAAAGAGATGAAAGTGATATGACCCGACGGGGTTATAAAATAGTATAATTTATATATTATTTGGCGATGCTAGTGAAAACGATTAAAGAGGTTTACGATGCAAGCTCTAAACTTTAAGATCGTCGGTTATATAAATGATCGCGACAGACTGGGTCACTAGTGGGTGGCTGAAATGCTGCTTAATGCACAGTCGGAACTTTTAGTTAGTTATATTAACTAATAGAATATACGAATTCAAAGTTATTCTAGCTTATTTTATTAAGTTTGTAAAATAATACAATTTATTTTTTCGAAGATTAAAAATATTGTAGGGCCCTGTAATATATCTAATAACTATATATCAACTCAAAAAATACAATTAAAAAACTCAAACTCATCTAGTACCTTGCTCTTGGCATGTCCATTACTATTTAATGAATCTTCTTTTGAAGAATCATATTCTGTTAACATAAAAGAAATACACACAATAGGATGATGAATTTTAGGGTGTATTTCATTATCAATCATACTTATATTAATCACACTTATATTTATTGAATGAACGGATTTAGATAAACGAGAGGGATTACCTAGCCTAAAGATGATGACCACCTGGACTGCTTGTTTCAAAGATCGGGAGAAAGATTTTCCTATATCAAAAAGATTATGAAGACAGTATCAAGCAAACGAAAAACGTCTTAATGACGGCGACACTCCATGAAATTATGTTAGATTTCAAAGAGATGATCCTGGTCACATAGATCCGTGAGATCGTCATACTTTAATAGATATAGTAAAGCAAGATCCCGATTTAAGTAGAATGTATGAAGTTAAGGCTGGACTTATCTATGATAGAACTACATGTTTAAAGAGTATTCTTCGTTCAAATATTCATATTATACATGTAGTGTTTCAGTACGAGGAGAGGACTAATTCTAGTTAAATTGTATAGCCCATATTAGACAGGCGTATCCCCTGTCTAATAATTTTCCAAATTTAAATAAATTTTTACTAATTAAAATAAGCAAGTATGTATGTTTTACCTTATGGGCAAATGTCATTATGAGGTGCAACAGTTATTACTAATCTTATAAGTGCTGTACCATGAATTGGACAAGATATAGTTGAATTCATTTGAGGTGGTTTTTCTGTTAATAATGCTACTTTAAATAGATTCTTTGCTTTACATTTTGTATTACCGTTTGTCTTAGCCGCATTAGTATTAATGCACTTAATAGCATTACATGACACGGCTGGGTCAAGTAATCCTTTAGGTGTTCCAGTTTATTATGATAGAATACCTTTTGCTCCTTATTACTTATTTAAAGATTTAATTACTATATTTATATTTATATTTGTTTTAGGTTTATTTGTATTCTTTATGCCTAATGCATTAGGAGATAGTGATAACTATATAATGGCTAATCCTATGCAAACTCCTCCTGCTATAGTACCAGAATGATATCTTTTACCATTCTATGCTATATTAAGATCTATTCCTAATAAATTATTAGGAGTTATTGCTATGCTTAGTGCTATATTAATTATTTTAATATTACCTAAAACTGATTTAGGTTTAACTAAAGGTTTACAATTTAGACCATTAAGTAAAGTAGTATTCTATATATTCTTAATTAATTTCTTAATTTTAATGCAATTAGGAGCAAAACATGTAGAGAGCCCATTTATAGAAATAGGACAATTAAGTACTGTTTTATATTTCTCTCATTTCTTATTTATATTGCCAGCTGTTAGTATCTTAGAAAATACTCTTATAGATTTAGAATTACATAATAATAATATTAAAAATATATAATATATTTTTATATTAATATTTAATAAATCTTTTTAAATTACTATTATTTACTCATATTATAGAGGTAAATAAAGATTATGATTGTAAAAGGTTTTACACGGTGATTGCAGATCACTTGTATGAGGTTCAATTCCTCCTTAATCTTATTTATATAATTATTTAATATAGTTTTTTATTCCGTGTCTTATCAATGATAGATGAACTAATATTTATTAATACAAATAAGTTACTATAGAACAAACAAGTATAGAATATATCAATTACAGTAAAAATACTCTAATGATTAATATTTCTTAGGAGTAAACTATTTTTTACAAATTAACTCTTATAATGAAATATATAAACATTAAAATAAGGGTGAAAGCCCTTTAATATTTGTATTTAAAATATTATATAGTAGTACTTTTGTGGTTAAATACTTAAAACATTCAATAATTATAATATCAATTATAATATATCATAACCGTAGAACAGCTATTACATTAATTAAATATATATTTAATTTGTTGTATGCTTTATTTATAATTAAATAGAAAAAGGGTTTTTATTATAATGTTATAAAGTATATAAAATTATTAACTAAGAATATTTGTTAATAACTTTTAAGTGAAACACTCTGTCTATCATAAGTACTTAAATAATTACCTAATTTTGTCTTTAGATAAGGAAAGTACCTCCTACATAACATTAAAATCTCAAATGTCTATGGGTATTGAAAGATGATTTAACTCGACTAATGCTAAAGATATAGGAACATTATACTTAATATTTGCTCTTTTCTCAGGGTTATTAGGTACAGCATTTTCAGTATTAATAAGATTAGAACTTAGTGGACCTGGCGTACAGTATATTTCAAATAACCAATTATATAATAGTATTATTACAGCTCATGCTATATTAATGATATTCTTTATGGTTATGCCTGCATTAATAGGAGGATTTGGTAATTTCTTAATGCCTCTAATGGTAGGTGGACCTGATATGGCCTTCCCTAGATTAAATAATATTAGTTTCTGATTATTACCACCTAGTTTACTTTTATTAGTATTCTCTGCTTGTATTGAAGGTGGAGTAGGTACAGGTTGAACACTTTACCCTCCTTTAGCTGGATTACAAAGTCATAGTGGACCAAGTGTAGATCTTGCTATTTTTGCTTTACATCTATCAGGTGTTAGTAGTTTATTAGGAGCAATTAATTTTATCACTACTATTGCTAATATGAGAACACCAGGAATTAGATTACACAAATTAGCTTTATTCGGGTGAGCTGTAGTGATAACTGCTATATTACTTTTATTATCATTACCTGTATTAGCTGGTGGTATAACTATGGTTTTAACAGATAGAAATTTCAATACATCATTCTTTGAAGTAGCTGGAGGTGGAGATCCTATATTATTCCAACATTTATTCTGATTCTTTGGTCACCCTGAAGTTTATATATTAATTATACCTGCTTTTGGTATAATAAGTACAACTATATCTACTAACTCAAACAAACCAGTATTTGGTTATATAGGTATGGTGTATGCTATGATGTCTATTGGAATATTAGGATTTATAGTATGATCTCATCATATGTACACTGTAGGATTAGATGTTGATACAAGAGCTTATTTTACAGCAGCTACATTAATTATTGCAGTTCCTACTGGAATTAAAATATTCTCATGATTAGCTACTTGCTATGGAGGATCTATTAAAATGACACCTTCTATGTTATTCTCTTTAGGTTTTGTATTTATGTTTACAATAGGTGGATTAAGTGGTGTTGTGTTAGCAAACGCTTCACTTGATATAGCCTTCCATGATACTTATTACGTTGTGGCACATTTCCACTATGTATTAAGTATGGGTGCTGTATTTGCAATGTTTGCTGGATGATACTTCTGAATACCTAAAATATTAGGTTTAAATTATAATTTAAACTTAGCTAAAGTTCAGTTCTGACTTTTATTCATAGGAGTTAATCTTACATTCTTCCCTCAACATTTCTTAGGATTACAAGGAATGCCTAGAAGAATTAGTGACTATCCTGATGCTTTTGCAGGTTGAAATTTAATAAGTAGTATTGGATCTATAGTTAGCGTAATAGCTGCTTGATTATTCTTATACATTGTATATTCACAATTAGTAGAAGGAAAAGTGGCTTCTAGAAATCCTTGATTAACTCCAGGATTCTATACTGATATATTACAAGCTAATTTAAATAGATGTTATAGCAGTTTAGAATGAGGATTATCAAGCCCACCTAAACCTCATGCTTTCGTGAGTTTACCTTTACAAAGTAAAATAAGTATATAAAAAAAATATATTTATAAATAAGTTAACTTATTCATAATAAGATATATATAATAATTAAAAATAACTATATTTATTTAAATATATATTAATTTTATATTAAACAATAATGTATAAAACATAATTATTACTTATATTAAGTCTCATTAGCTCAATGGCAGAGCAGAATACTTCTAATATTTAGATCTTAGTTCGACTCTGAGATGAGATAATATAATTAAATGCTTTATATAGTAAGTATAATTATAACAAATAGTAATGGAATTACATTAAATTCTGTTATACACACCCCGACTTAATAATAAGTAGTCTATTAATTATTAAATATTACTGGCTATTTTTGCTATCTATGTCATAATGTTTAATCTCCATTACTGCTTATTAAGAATATTTAAATATAAAGTTATATTTAATAATTAGTATTTAATATATTAAGTGAAAACGTATTAGATTATTTTATAAATAGTTTAATATATAGTATATAATTATATAATTATATACTTTTATAAAATTACGATTAAAGTTTTACCTAAGAGTACGTATTATAATAACTAAACAAAAAATATGATGTATTTTACAGTTAACCTTTCATTAATATTAAGAATAGTGTATATTTATATAAATATAGATATACCTAAACCTTATGCATTCACAAGTTTACCCTTAAAAAGTACGATGGCTGAGCTTACTGAAGTGACGTTGAAAATAAATGAATTATTACCCCAACTTTCTGATTTTATAGATCAATTTAATCATCTTGTGTGTACAACAAATATTAACGTTATAAGCGATGCAAGTGGTAATATGTCAATAGACGTACCTGGTACTATGCCTGATGCTGAAGCTGAAAAAATTAGTAAAAGAATTAGTATTATAGATCGTCTTATAACGGCACGAGGTGAACAAATAAATGATTTATTCCAGAAAGGGTTAAGTATAGAAACTAAATTAAAATCACAAAATAGTAATTATACTTCACAATTATTGGATAAAATTAATGAATTTAAAAGATTAAACACTTCTTATAAGCATTAGTATATATATATACTAAATAATTATCAATATAATATGATAAAAATAAAAAAAATATAATTAAAAAAGAATAAAACAAAAGATAAAAAAAAAATGAAATACTCAGCCACTATTATATCTATTTTGGAAAATCTATTGTTAATGCTTCCTGCCTTATTAGTAGTAGCTTACGTTACTGTAGCTGAAAGAAAAACTATGGCAAGTATGCAAAGAAGATTGGGTCCTAATGCTGTAGGATACTACGGTTTATTACAAGCATTTGCAGATGCTTTAAAATTAATATTAAAAGAATATGTAGCCCCTACACAAGCTAATTTAATACTGTTTTTCTTAGGGCCTATCGTAACATTAATATTTGCTTTATTAGGTTATGCTGTAATTCCTTATGGTCCAGGTTTATCTTTAGGAGATATGGACTTAGGAATACTATACATGCTAGCTGTATCATCTTTAGCTACTTACGGTATATTACTTGCTGGGTGAAGTGCTAATAGTAAATATGCTTTCTTAGGGTCTTTAAGAAGTACAGCTCAATTAATTAGTTATGAGTTAGTACTAAGTTCTGTTTTATTAATTATAATAATAATAACAAATAGTTTAAATTTAAATATAAACGTTCAATTTCAAAAAATAGTTTGATTAGCTTTACCTTTATTTTGTATACTAATAATATTTTTTATAGGTTCTGTAGCAGAAACTAATAGAGCCCCATTTGATTTAGCTGAAGCCGAATCAGAATTAGTTAGTGGATTTATGACAGAACATGCTGCAGTGATATTTGTATTTTTCTTCTTAGCTGAATATGCTAGTATTGTATTAATGTGTATATTCACTAGTATTTTATTTTTAGGTGGTTATTTATTAGAATTAGATTATATATACTGATTTGACTTAATTAATTATATATATGCTTACATTTTTGATATAAAATGAATAACATCTTTAGAATATTTTAAATTAAGAGGTATTTTAACTAGTTCTTATGTAGACGGGTTTTTATACAGTATAACTTTAGGTATAAAAAGTTCAATTATGATTTTTATATTTATATGAGTTAGAGCTTCATTCCCTAGAATACGTTTTGACCAATTAATGTCTTTCTGTTGAACTGTATTATTACCTATTTTATTTGGGTTTATTGTATTAATACCTTGTTTACTTTATATATTTGGAATGACAGTAGTCAATGTAAATATGTTTTAATTATTATAAATAACATTCAATCATTTAAATTTAGTATATAAATTATATTCATTATTAAGCTTAATACTTATTTTTATACTTTATAAAAATATCCATGAGTAATTATTGAGATTAACTCGGGATACATACCAATTTTTTTGGTTAATCTCTATTAATTTTTAATTATATGCATGATATATCATTGCCCCTATAAATTAAAAGGTTAACAATATATGCAACAATTAAATTGCAAGTACAAATGAATAGTATTACACTTTGATATTTATTATCGTAAATAGTGTGAAAACTATTAATAATAATTTTCTTCTTATTATTAATTTAATAATAATTAGGCCATGAAATACTCTTTACATAGGTGACATACTAATTTGAATGTTTTTTTTAATATTATAAATGTTATTATCTTCTTTAATAACAATACCCTTATTGGGAACAATAACTGTGGCTAGTATAGGCTCATATAAAAAAAATTCAGAAATATATGCTAAAACAATTGCATTAACTACTAGTGTAATAAATTTAATTATATCATTAGTAATATTTATTCTATTTAATAATAGCACTAATCAATTTCAATACGTACAAGAGCATTATAATGTACAAAATTTTGATATATATTTAGGTATAGACGGTATATCTATATATTTTGTATTATTAACTACAATAATAATGCCTATAGCATTATTATCTAATTGAGATTCTATAAAAGAAAATCTAAAATCTTATTTAATAATTATGTTATTATTGGAAACATTATTATTAATAGTTTTTATGTCATTAGATATAATGTTATTTTATATATTTTTTGAAAGTATATTACCTCCATTATTTATATTAATAGGTATATTTGGATCAGATAATAAAGTAAATGCTAGTTATTATTTATTCTTATACACATTATGAGGTTCTTTATTTTTATTATTATCAATATTAAGTACATCTTCTATAATGGGAAGTACAGATTTTGATACTCTATTTAAACTTAATTTCGAATATAAAACTCAAATATTTTTATTTATAGGTATATTTATAGCATTTGCTGTAAAAACACCTACAATCTTTTTAAATAATTGATTATTAAAAGCTCATGTTGAATCTCCTTTAGGTGGAAGTATCGTATTGGCCGCCATTGTATTAAAACTGAGTTTATACGGTATATTTAGACTAATATTACCTATATTACCTAAAGCTTCTTTAGATTATACTTTTGTAATATATACTATAAGTGTTATTACAATAATATATGCTAGTTTTAGTACATTAAGAACAACTGATGTAAAAGAATTAATAGCCTATAGTTCTGTTTGTCATGCGGCAGTCTATTTAATAGGTATTTTTAGTAACACTATACAAGGATTAGAAGGAAGTATAGTATTAGGATTAGCTCACGGATTTGTATCTAGTGGTTTATTTATATGTGCAGGTGGTGTATTATATGATAGAACTGGAACTAGAATGATATATTTCTATAGAGGAGCCACTCAACTAATGCCTATATTTGTAATATTATTCTTTATATTAGCTTTAGGTAATTGTGGTGCCCCATTAACTCTAAATTTTATAGGTGAATTCATGTCACTATATAGTATATTAGAAAGATTACCAGTATTAGGTGTATTTGCTTGTTCTTCAATAGTATTTTCTGCTGCATATACTATATATATGTTTAATAGAACAGCTTTTGGAGGTTCTTTCAGTAAATTCCTAGAAGAAAGTGTATACGATGTAAATAAAAGAGAATTTATAATACTATTTATATTAGTATTATTCACTGTGATATTAGGAATATACCCTTCTTTAATATTAAACGTATTAGATTATTCTATGAATAGTTTAATATATAGTGTATAATTATATAATTATATACTTTTATAACATTACGATTAAAGTTTTACCTAAGAGTACGTATTATACAACAAAACAAAGAAATAAATATGCCACAATTAGTACCTTTTTATTATATGAATGAAATAATATTTGCTTTTGCGATAATAGTATTTATTTTATACGTATTATCTAAATACATATTACCAAGAATAGTACGTTTATTTATATCACGTATGTTTATTAATAAAATATAATATTATTGATACATACTTTTATAAAACAAAGTAAATAAATTTAAATATTATATAATAAATATATTTATATAATATTAATCAGCAGAATAAATATAAGAGGTTATCCTCTTACCCCTGTTTTATTAAAACAAGTAATTTTTATTTTGTAGATAGTTAGTTGTTTAAAGATTTATATATTATAGTAGTAACAATACTACTTATGTTTTCTATAGAAAAACAAAATTTATTCGCAGAAATAAGAAGTCCCTTAGATCAATTTGAAATAAGAGATATATTAAACTTAGAAGTTTTAGGTGGTAATTTACATTTATCTTTAACTAATATAGGATTATATTTAACAATAGGAGCTTTAATTATATTAACATTAGGTATAGTTTCAACTAACTATAATAAATTAGTTAGTAATAATTGATCTATAGCTCAAGAATCTTTATATGTTACAATACATAATATAGTTACAAATCAAATAAACCCTAAAAATGGTCAAATATATTTCCCATTTATATATACTTTATTTATATTTATATTAATTAATAATTTAATTGGTATGATACCTTACAGTTTTGCATCTACAAGCCATTTTGCTTTAACATTTGCTCTTAGTTTCACAATAGTGTTAGGAGCAACTATATTAGGATTCCAAAAACATGGTTTAAAATTCTTTTCTTTATTAGTACCAGCAGGTTGTCCTATAGCACTTTTACCTTTATTAGTTACTATAGAATTTATTTCATATTTAGCTAGAAACGTATCATTAGGATTAAGATTAGCAGCTAATATAACTGCAGGGCATATGTTATTAAGTATATTAAGTGGTTTCGTTTATAATATAATGAATTCAGGGTTTATATTCTTTATTTTAGGATTAATACCTTTATTATTTATTATAGCATTCTCAGGTCTAGAATTAGCAATAGCATTTATTCAAGCACAAGTATTTGTAGTTTTATCATCTTCATATATAAAAGACGGTTTAGATTTACATTAATAAATATTTATAACAAAATATTATTAAATTTTTGCTCTTATAAGTTAAATTAATGCCGATAATTTATAGGTATTAATTAACTATAGAAGCTTATATGTTAAACACAATATTAACCCAATCGGCGCAATCAAAAGGAAGTTGATTTATATATGATTATAAATTATATATAAGCTGATAAATAAAAACTATTTATACATTATTAACTAAAGCGAATCATAACTAGGAAAGTTATACAACAATAATAACTAATCCATCTAAGGAATTAATAAAAATTATACACTATAAGTTCAAGAAAATAATAAAAAATTATTTAGATAATTTATATAAATAAACAGCGGACTCTATTCGTTTTATAGAAAAGTATTTTTAGTAATTTTTACATTAAATAGCTTACAAACTTTCCTTTAGTTCATTACATGTCTAATTATACACATATTAAATAATAATTATTTAATTAAAAATTTAGATCAATTAGTGATATAAGAATAGTTTTGTATCACAAAATTTATTTTAGTATTAACTAAAATAATAAATAAAAGTTGAGTTTGGTGATGGCTCTGATTGAATGCTGTCCAAGTGCTTGACACATGCTAATCGTACGTTTTAATTAATATGCTAAGCGTTAAGCGCAAGCTACGCTAAACTATAAGTTAAAAAGTGGTGTACAGGTGAGTATAATGATATTCTTCGCCGGCCTTAAAGTGAAGGTAAATCCTTCATAATAAATAAAGGAAACGTATAGTTTTTACTAGTTTCCGCTTTAAGAGGATAATAAATATCTTCGAGATAGGTAGTAGTTAAGGTGATGACTTAACTAGCCTTAAACTCTCGTAGTCGAATCTGAAAGGTTGATCGACCACATTGGGTCTGAAAAAACCCCAATGCAAGTTAGTACAGCAGTGAGGAATCTTGGTCAATGGCCTAACGGCTGAACTGGCAACTTGGAGAAGTGGTAAGTCTTATAATAAATAGTCCTGATAATGGCGTTTTAACTTTTTTATAAGATTCTATTAGAATTGAATAAAGCTTTGTTTATATATTGATAATGACAGTATATATATCGTGTCTTGACTAATTGCGTGCCAGCAGTCGCGGTAATACGTAAGAGACTAGTGTTATTCATCTTAATTAGGTTTAAAGGGTACCCAAA
>Ga0302285_10000581_pt1 | contig 19900 bp, 17 predicted proteins | sample III_Fen_E2_2_FD_200455 | JGI IMG/M metagenome (GOLD analysis project Ga0302285, IMG submission 200455) | Peat permafrost microbial communities from Stordalen Mire near Abisko, Sweden - III_Fen_E2_2 | ecosystem: Environmental > Terrestrial > Soil > Wetlands > Permafrost | place: Sweden: Abisko... | reverse complement strand
TTGCTAACTGCCTGTTCCAATGTATGTCGATGCAGAGTGTGCAGCTGATAAAATCAAACGATACTCAGATAGTCCATTTATAACTCCTAAGGAGCAGACTGCAGGGAGAGTGGAAGACACAGTTTAGCCATTTAACATCCACCACAATATCAATCTCATTGACTTCGCTGAGGATAGCAGCAGCATAGACAAGGAGAATGTCTACAATATGCATCAGAATGAATAACATTTCGTGAATGCTGCTTGCAGTGTATCCCACACAATCAACAAACCGCCTCTCCCACATCTCGCTGTGAATTCCAAAATACAGCCAGAGGTTAATTCTGGTGTAGCTCCAAAACGCGACAAGAATTTGAGTTTGCAAGAAAATGAAAATGTAAACTAAAGTGCACATAAACCAGCTGGACTCATTCCGGAATTTTAGAATAAATATCACTGTAATTATCTTCAAAATAATCTAATCTAAGGGAATAATTAATAGCAGAAATCTACAGGAGCAGCAGGTTCATCTTCCTCATCATCTATATCGATTAACTAGAGCACTTCTATTAAGCTTATCAGATGATTCTGCATCAATTAATGCTAGCTAGTCTAGTATTTGCTAAATTTAAATCATTTGACTAAAATTATTCATTTTATTAACTGATCATAATAATTAATAACCTATCTTTGTCTATTATTTCCCTGGAGTTTTATTTTCTGATTTGTAAATGTTATGCTTTCTTTTACTACTTTAATTTAATTTCTCTATCACGTCGAACATTTGCTAAAAATAATCACAAATCATCCGCATATAGGTTACACAAATAGATAAATTAACTTTTTTTGATTTTTTGAGTTTTCTAGCTCATTCAAGTTGATTACTGAAAGTATCCAGTTCTTAACTTTTTTACAATTTCTCCTTGTTTTTGAAATCTTCATTGATATTCTGATTATTACCTGCAGATATGCCGTTACCTTAGGTAGCAACGTCTTCCCCTTCGCAAGCATGATTCACTAATGCTAGCTTATATTATTAATCTAGATCAGTTTGTCCGCACTTCCATAAGAAGAAAACAGAATTCACCATATTTGCAATTCCAACTGCAAGCCATATTCCTCCAATTTTGAGATCAAGTCCGTTTGCAAGCAAGAACATCAACGGGATACCCAAGAAATCATACGAAATCGTCGTAACCTTAGCAACGTATTCCTTCATTTCCAACGATTACAAGTAGGAAGCGTAGATCAGTTGAAATCCATCGGCTATGATAGTAATAAAATAAAAGTATTTATACTCGTCAATGATGGAAATAACTATCGGATCCAAAGAGAAACATTCTGCCCATTATTGGGAGTAAATCAGAAGGAATGCTATGCAGATAAACTCAAAAATCAGCAGAATAGCCATCGATTTAGCTAAATATTCTTTCAAATCTATATAATTCCGTTTCATTAAAGACATCCCACAGAAACTTACTACGGATTCGCAGATCCCACAGACTCCCTTGTAAATGAGATTATTCGTGATTGTGAAGCACACACAAGCTATTACGTATTCCTTGTCATATTTTCCAGAAAGAACAATGGAAACATTGAAGAAAATCATTTCAAAGAAAATCAGCACTATCAATGGTCGCACGTAGTACAGCATTTCAACGAGTCTGCGCTTTTCTCTGATCATCATTCTGAGAGCTCCAAGAACGTCGAAGCTACAAAATGGATTTCCTGAGTCATGCTGCTTCAGATAGACAAACAGGAAGATGACTTTTAGGATTTCTTAGGAGATAAAAAGCCATCCAGCTTCATGGATTCCAATTTGAGGTAAGAAAAAGCAAATTGCGAGAATAATAAAGAATACAATTGCTTATATAACTGCAAAAGGGCCGAAGATCTTCAATCCTAGGAACTGAGATCTCGTGAATTCAAAGATTGTCATGAAAAAACGGCTAGCAAAAAAATATTATGCACCGATTTTTGTAAATTCGATAACATCTAATTCATATGAGAGAAAATCTCGCAGAAGGTAGTCAATAAACGTCGAAATAACCAGGTAGTTCACTGTTCCTATCAGACAGGTTATCAAGGTAGTCTAGTATAGCAGAATATTTTTATTGCTACTTTGGGGTGCGCGCGTTTAAATCGAATTAGCAGGAGCAGTTGTAGGAGTTTCTTCGTTATTATGGCCGAAAGAAACTACAATTTTCTGATCTTGTTTGTTGCTTGAAAACGTTTAAGTCGAAATGAGATTTTAGTTGAGTTGCTCCATTATTGGACTGTCAGCAGCTTACAGCTAAGCTTCTTTGTGCTTTTGTTAGCCGTCTAATTATGAATAAAGGATCTTGAGTGCTTAGCCGAAGCCAATGACGAAGGAGTCAAATGTTATTGAGATCAGCGAGAAACCTATGTCTAAAAGAATAAGCAGAAATGATAAGGAGATGAAGGAAAAGAAAGAAAGAAGGATAAAGAGGGAAATAATTTGAGAGTTATTCTAAAAATATTAATGTAAAGTTTAAAGAAATACTGATTCCGCTGGAATGAAGAGTGGGATTATCTTTGTAGGATGCTATAAAATGGACGATGAAGAGAAATATGAGATTGCTGCAGAGATTGGAAACAGCATTGAAGGCTGCACTGTGGAGAATCTCTTTGGTTTTTGAATCAAACAGCATTTCCTCCTATTGTCTTCTAATTTTTACTTCTTTTTCTATTTTTTTTCTTAGTTTTTTTGTAATCCCAATTTTGTTCTGTTATTTTACAATCCTGTATCTTTTTTTTCTTAGGTGTTAAGCTGTCAGAATCCTTAGAATTAAAACTAATTTAGCATTCACTATTTAAGACTCAATACAGGTTAGAACTTTTGACAGCCAGCGTCAGATGAATCTATATAGACTAATTAGATGTTTCTATGACTTCGAGTGAGTATCAGAAGCGCGTGTATCTTTTGTAACTACAAATTAAGTTTCCAAATTAGGAGAGGATTGAAAGAAATTTGATTTATTTTAAAATGAATTATTTTTTCCAAAGGGAGAGTACCTTCAAAAATAAAAAAGGCTGGCAGAAGATAAGTCATGAATAAATATTACCATCAGAATGTTCTACCATTAATACTGTTAATTTTACTTTGCTTTGTTCCTTTGTGTGTAAAGTAAAAAGATTCGCAATTTCACTTTTTAATCATGCATCAAAAACACACATTTGAAAAAGAGCTGAATTAATCCATCTTGTAGAATTAAATGAAGCAGCAAACATTATCAAAGAAATCGTAATTAAATTCTGATTTTTGTCTCTCTGTTTACCCTTTTACCCCCACGAATTCAATTAGTGGGCTTATTTTTCTGTTTAACCTTCTCCCCACTTATTTTAATAAGTGGCATTATTTTCGCTAAGAATGTTTTCATTTAAAAATGATAAATCATAAAAATCTTTAAATTTCCAAATTATTTCAGCAAAACATTAATTATTATGAATTAGGTAATTAACTAGACACACATGAGAATCCTCTCTCTTTCTCACAAAATCAAAAAAACTATTATGATTGCTATTTTTCTTCAAAAACCTTCTTTTTCTCAGCAACTTCCCATGTCTTCTTTCTTTTCAGGATGGTATTTATGGAATGTCTCGATCGATTATGCTTGGAGTACGTTGGCTCTTGCAAACATAAGTTCTTCATATTCTCGCAGACTTCCAACAAGGTTTGCTTTATCCAGCATTTTCCCCAAGGATAATGCATCTAATATTCCTTGATTTGCTCCTTGACCTTTAAACGGTGGCATTGGATGAGCGGAATCTCCAACGAAAGTAAAAAGTCCTAGTTTAGAACAATCTTTGTGATCTATTGGAAGCCTTAGATAGAGAATAACCGCCTTGAAGGTAGATTAATCTGTCTTAGATACTATTTCTAGAAGGTTTGAGTTCTTAAATAGCTGTACTTTCTCTTTTGCAAGCTGTAATTGTTCAGCAAATGGTAACGATGTAATTTCTTTCGCTCTAGTTTCGTCTTCAGATAACGTCAGCTACCACATGATCTTTCCTTTGCAGAATGGTTTGATGAACAATCTGGTCATTTTATCACCTGCAAACACATGAGATCGATCTTCTTCGAGACAGACATTCTCAACTATCCCATTGAGCATCACTGCCCCGGAATAGTACAGATCGTTCTTTTGAAGAAGACTCATTCTCATTGCTGAGAAGATCCCTTCACAATCGATCACGCAGTTGTACTTCTTAGTCTCTTTCTCTCCTGACAGTCTAACTTCAACTTCATTATCAGATTTCACCTCATATTTTTCAACATATTTTCCCCATTTCACGTGAGCTTCTAACCCTTTCAATAGAATATTTCGGAGTTTCTGACGAGGAACAAATATGTGCATGTCTTTGATGTCAAATTCTGTTATGATTCCTTCCATGTTGTAATGTTGTTGTCCTATTCCTCTCAGGGCTTCTTATGTCTCAACTAAAGCCTCCAAGTCGTTAAGTAAACCAATTTCTGATAAAGCCTACAAACCGTTTGTCTAAACTGTCAAAGAATAGCCTTGAGATCTAAAATCAAACTCGCAATCCTTTTCAATTATGTCGAATTCAAAGTCTTCACTTCGAAATTTCTGCAAATATTAGCCTAGAGCCAATCCACAAATACCTGCTCCACATATCAAGATCGAGCATGGATTTCCTTTCATAACTGCTTCCATGTTTGAGGAGGTGAAGATTTTTCAAGAAAATAGTTGAGAAAAAGTGAGTTTCTTTTTTTGGATAATGAACCAATAAATTGGGAATATCAAGAAATATTGCAGAACGAAAGATGAAATGCCCGTTTTGAAGAGATTAGGTAGCCCCCCACTTCAAGTTTTATAACCCTCACTTTAAGCTTGATGACCCCCACTTCAAAAATTATAACCCTCACTTTAAGCTTTACTATCCCCCACTTCAAGTATTTTTTCCCTCATTTTAAGCTTTTTTCCCCCACTTCAAGTTTATTCCATCCCCCACTTCAAGTTTATGCCATCCCCCACTTTAACTATTGTGACAACTTAAGTTTTCGATTCTGATGTGCAACTTTGAGGAAATATTTTCTTTTCATTTCTGGTCATTTAGAAAGTATTTTGTGATTTGAAACTTGGATATCAACTTGAAAGAAGGTGTCTTGCAGCTGTTCTCCAAATGGTTAACTCGAGTTTATCTTTTTTTCAGGGAAGTATTTCTAAAAATGAAAGTCAGCTTAGCAATTGTGGAACCATTTACAAGAAAACGCACTTACAGCTTTCTGCGCAGATAAGCGAGGAGGCAATGTATTTTCACTATTTATCTTGCATTTCACTGTTGATTACTAAAAAGATTGGATATTGTACTTAGATTTCTACGAATCCACTTTGCTCCACCAGAAAAATCTAATATTGTTTTTTCAGATCTTTCTCTTAAATTAAAAATCTTCATTCTCATATCCTTAATCTGCCTCATCTCACCTCGAATTAAATAAAAAATCATAACTCAACTCTCAAGAAATGTCCGTGTGGCCTAGCTTTTAGACTTACCTTCTCAAATACCAAATCGAAGATGAAGACCAGCTCTTTCGAGTGATCTACGAGAAAACCCATTTAAACAAGCAATTTCCCTTGGCACTTCCATTACAGCTCAAGGACTAAATTGACGATGATAAAACCTTAGAAGAAGATTATTTCCGCTACAAGCAAGACACTTATATTTAATTTGTGGCTTCAGCTGCATTGACAATCCCTTCAGCGATTGGAGTTGCTATTTGCAAATATGCTAACAAAGGCATAGCAAGTGAAACTGTGAGATTATAAAGACTAGCAAAAGTTATCATTTCAATAGGATTACCTTCGTTTGCGCTGTTCAACATTGGCGTATATCGCAGATTCTTTAAAAGCATCGATTCAGAAGTTCTCCTCAGGAAGAAATATGCAGCATATCTGATATCTAAAGAATCAAGGAGGAATTACTGAAAGATTAAAGAAAAATGGGGGTGCTTTTTTGAATTCTTTAGATGCTTAAGTGACAAATATTAGCATTCACTCTTATGCTTAACCTGTGTATTAAGTCAAAATGTAGATGTATTCAGACAAAATGGGAGATAATTCCTATCTAAAATTCAGAAGAATAGTACAATAAAATAAAAGTATGAACAAATGCAAGAAATATAAATGTAAAAATATGCAAAATCTTCTGCATTGTGTGGTACGAGTGTGTGTGCAACAATATATTTTATAAGTATGATTAATTAGTTTTTTTGAAAATTCCTTTCTCTTTTTCCTTTGATTTCCTTCACAATCCCAGTAGCTAGTTGAGTTTCTCAAAAAGCAGCTAGAAATTCACTGGTTTCGTGAGAAAATCATCTGCACCAAATTGCATTGCTTTGTTAATCTCCTTGCGGTGATTGTCAAACCCCGAAACGATGATGATCTTGCAGGCAGGTAGATTATTGAGCTTCTCGAACTTTCTAATCAATCTAGTGGACTCGTCTCCGTTCATGATTGGCATGTTGTAGTCCATTAGAATGATTGCAAACGAAGTTTTCTGATATTTTTCAAAAGCCTCTTTACCATTGTAGGCTTCTATGATTGACAGTGGTTTGTATTTCTTAAGGATAAGCCTGTAAGCTGCGATATTAAACGGAGAATCATCGACAATAAGCATTGTTTTGAGCTGAGTTGACGGGGTTAGAATACCTGAAATACTAGTACTTGAATTTTTCTTTTTTTCCAAAAGTGAAAAATCATTCCTGAATTCTGGACCAGGATGAATATAAGTCTCAGGAAACGAATTCACTGCGATCATCGAATCCTCAATCTTGTCCTCATCTTTGATCAGTGATCTGCCTGAAGGAAGTGCGCTGGATGTGTTTTATTTTGAATTCATTCCTTACAATGGTATACTTGCAGAAACTGAAATCTGTCTACTTTAATCGTCGTCACTCTGGTTTGAATCTTTAGACTTATTTTACTTATGCTTTCCCAGCTATTCCTCGTAATATTTGTTGTTTGAATCTTGATATTCAAGATCATCTGACTCTTCCGAAATAGATTTATTACTATTGTCAATAATATCCGTTAAATCTGAGAAAACCTTGAACGAAAACACAGATCCTTTGGCAACTTCCGATTCCACATCAATACTGTCAGACGGACCCAGAAACATCACTAGCCGCTTGCATATGGTTAACCCTAATCCAATGCCATTTTTATTCAATCCTTTTTGGTTAAACGTATTGAATTTCTTGAATAACTAAGATTTAATTTAATTTGTCATCCCAACACCTGTGTCTTTAACTTAGAAAACAGCTATTTTATGATGTGAGAGGAGGTGCTAAATCTGACAAGTAATCGTAATGGATCCTTGCTGAGTGAACTTTAATGCATTCCCAACGAGATTTATGAGGATTTACTTAATCCGATTCTTATCTGAGTTCATTGTGCAATTCTACTCCACTGATGCAACTAATTGGATGTTCTTTTAGTCCGCTTACATCTGGAATAGATTCATGACTTCACTGATCGCTTCGTTAGGTGTAAATGTTGTTCTAAGAAGCCGCAATTTCCCCTTTTTTATCTACGAATAATCCAATATATCTTGAATCAGGCACATCAAGAGATTTGCATTTTCAAGAATCATCGATATTGCAACTTCATCGTATTCTTTGCCAATTTTCATCCCTTCAGCCATGAGTGTCATGCAGTTCAAGGGTGTCTTTAAATCATGCGTTACATTCGCTAACATCTCCTCACTTTTCTCTTGCTGTTCCTTGAGTTTCTCATATTTAATTCTCTCGTTGACTTTATTCACAACGATCATAATTGATTCTTCTCTGCCCATTTCGCATTCAAATAACTTAATATCCAAATAATCTGTCCCATCCTCATTCCCATCTTCGTCATCATCTTCATTTAGATCTTGTTCATCCTATTGCTGTTGTGGACAATCTCCTTATTTTCCTCTGCCAATTTCAGTTTTGCTCTTTTTATCTTTCCGGACAATTTCAAAGGTATTATCGTCAAGTTTCTGCGCTACTAGTTTATCGTTGTGACTCAGATACGATTTCTACCGAATACCTGATCCTCTACTGATTTTCATGTCCTTCTCAAAAGTAGTTGGAATAGTCAACGATTGCTGCTTGTTGTTGTTATTGTTGTTGCCATGCTGCATTTTGATTAACCCAACTTCACTGCTCCCACCAGTGGGCTAGTTTTAAAATGGCTGCATTTCTAGAGTTGAATTACCCTAATCAGAGAATAGCTTTATCATTATGTGAGATTAACAAGGTGATGATCCTTTGCTTCTAAGGTTAACCACCGGTGCTTGTTGTCCTGTAAACAAAGTTGGTTATGGTAGAGTCTACAAAGGTAAACCATCTGTTTGCTCATTAATTATTAGAGGAGCTTGAAAGTTGCTTTAATTCATAATATTTTCAACAAGATTTGCTTCTTTATTTGGTTCTGCGTGTGGGTGGGAAGAACTCGATTGTCTAGCTGCGAGGTTCGATTAATACTCCCAGACAATCAGCTGCGACTCAAGTAGCTACAATTAAGCTGGTTTTTGTGCTTGATTCTTCTGCAAGTAATGCTGATGGTAGAGATTAATTCCATCTAGTAAACTCATGGAATTAGCACTAGTTCCTCCTGTAAGGGAGTCTTTCATTCTCCAGTTGCTGCTACTCCTGCGATTACTATTATTCTTTGATAGATTTTTTTCTCTCTTTTCGATCGACAGCCGGAGAGTCTTATCTGGAAAGGATTCTTATTGTTTTGTGGTTTATTATTCATTATTGGAACCTTGTATGCTGCTAAAAATAAGTGTTTCTTTTTTGAGCACAGAAGAAGTCTTCATGATTGGTTACTTAGGAGCAATATCTTTATCCTCTTCTTCACCTAAATGTTTGCTCTTATTCATCTCCTAGCTTATCATTCGAGGCTTATTCCCTCTTGAATAGTCTAACCCAAAAATACTTGTCCGTTGTTTGGTTAGTTCAGCACCCTATTTAGGTACGTCTCCGCCATTCAGAGACCTATCAAGGATGTTCTTAGTAGATTCTGTGTAATTAAAAGCTACGTCCTGGTCAATTTTCGGCTAGTGCTTAGGAGGGCGAGCTTAAATCAGTGGTAAGACATCAAGTGCTAGCAATCGGGAAACTTTGAACTAATCCAGGAAGCAATTATTTACATACTTGACTTTGAGATCTCGCACAGATAGCTGATTAGATTAGGTAGATTTAGTTGGTGTGACGATGAGGATGCCTTACTGGATGTCGTTATTGAGGATATTCTCTAGATCTTTGTAGCGCATGTGCTGCTTTTGCTGTAGGACATCATTTCCAGCTTTGTTTCCTACAATCGCCAAAGAAAGCAGCGCAGTGATAATGAATGACGTAATAAAGAACATCACCCCTATAATTGTTTCAGCGGTGAATTCTTCGATATCCTCGAAGCTTAGCCCTGTGAACATGCGGAGATAGCCAATCACAAAAATAACTACTTTTGTTTGGGTTCGCATTAAGACAATTGCGCACATGAAATAGAGCTCAGTTTCTAAAATCAACGCTACTTTCTAGCTGAGCAATGGCGAGAGTTTATCTAATGCACTTCGGAATGTCCCAATCCAGAAAGAAACTAAGGATAGGAAGAAAAATGTCTCAAATATTATCTTTTTTTGACTCAGGCTAGCTGCAAAGGAAACGAGATTGAAAACAGCTGAGAGAAGCACACAAACGACGATTCTCACTTCTTGATCCCAAACATGGTTGTCCAGAGATAGTAAAATAAACAACTGGAAGAGAAGGAGAAAGACGCTAACAAGGCCATGAGTCTATCGAGAAAATTGCTGAGGTGTTTTCTTGACTCCCTTCAAGAGTTTTTTAAAGCGTTCGAACAGCATTCAGGGGAGTTGCTGATTTTCTAATATTGCTGAACTAGCTTATTTGCTAATTCGATTTGTTGATTCCCTTTGTCTTGTCTTCTTTTCTTGTGTTCCTCGTTCCTCTTCTTCGGAGGGCATGAACAAATACTTTTATCAGAGTATTTTCCTCTGGTGTAATAAATGCGAGAATCTAGTTAAAATGGCAGAAGGAGTTTTTTACAAGATCTTTATTATCTGTGTCAATATGCTAGATATATTATTACTTGAATTGCAAATCCTCAATACCCTTTGGCTCCAATCTCAAATTAACTCACACAATTGATTAATAACTTTTGTAGAATCCTTCAATCTGTTTTTCCACCTTCTTGATTTTGCTATCAACTCGCTTAGCAACCACATTCAACTATCACAAATAAATAAACCAAAGGCAATTTGGGGAGAAAGCGTGCATGAACTTGATTGAATTTTTCGTTACTTAAATCAATCTACCAACAAAGAATTAAAGGGAGGGGGGAGCACACACACACACAACATCTATTCATATTTCCAGATCCTTATTAGCCAAGGAAATAAAAAGAAGAAGCGAAATTCTATTTCTCTCTCTGTTGCTTTGTCTTTTCCTCATAACTTTGGTGTATTTTCGATAACATCGTCATTCTCATCAAAATAATTAATATCCGCCTGAAAGGGATACTATTAAGCACCTAAAAACTCCTCCTCCCTGAAATAACTTGCCAGAGGAGAGTGAGAGAGAAGTAAAATCAAATTTAAATGATCAAAGCAGCTGCACGATGCTTCAAGAAGCATGTACTTATGCAGTATGAAGATCGACTGTTCGAAGCACTTTTCAGTGGTACCTTTCTGGAGCAATTAAGTAGCTTTCAAATCTACTACAGTTCGTTTGTTTTGGCAATATATGGAGCTGTAAACTTAACTATCGTGGAATATGGGAGAGCATAGGAAGATGAAGTCCGCAATTTCAATCTAAAGCAAGGAATATTTGGCTGCTTACTAGCATTTTCATTTGTTGTATTCATCGCGGGATACAAATCTCCTTCTTGCAGAGCGTTTCTCATATCCCTTTAATATGCACTTTTCATAGGTCTTCACACAGCATTGATCATCAATCAATCTATTATTTCTGATAAACTATATACTCTCTTAGCTTGTGTGAGCTTACACTTCTGCTTAATGCCACAAAACCGCCATGTCTTTGTGCTGATTAGTAGTGTTGCATCATTTACCTTGCTGAGTATTTCCTTTCACACTGAAGATTGGCAGGATCTTTGGCAGATTTGGGTTTTACTTGGGTATCTTGGTGTGGAGCTAAGGTTTCTAATCGATGAAAAACAAAAGCGGTTATTATTCTACAACGAAGATCGAGGAGGAAATAGCAAACTGTGGGCAGATATCGATCAGCTTAACTAAAAACCAGGTTCATCAAAAGAAACAGATTTTCTTAAAAACGCTAAAATGCAATCATCGCCTTCTTCGCCTCCTTCGAAACAACATGGTGGATTTGTTCAAGTTGCAGATCATCCTAAGAACTTTACTAACCACATAGGAAAAGTTCAAAATTAACTCACAACATAACCTTAGCAAGTCTCAGAGAAGAGAATATAGTTTTCACCACCGATGAGTCCGGATAGCAGTTTTCAGCTCCGAAATGGGCAAGGAAGGACATTTTCATTTTTTTAGAATAATAATAATGGAAATAATGAGTAATCTCCATTTAGAGAGAAATAATCTTCAATCATTACTTCTAACCTCCGAAAACGTGCATCGATATTTCAAATGCAAAAGGGTGTAGAGGATCTCAGAAATATATTGCTATGTGCGGCATAGTTTAGTAATAATAACAATAATATTAATAATAACTAAGAACTTGGATTTCGAATGCGCAATGAAAGCAACGCTTAAATGGTTAATTCCCGAGGATAGTGTAGCAGCCCACTTTTTGGACATTCCCCGTTTGAAATTCAATAAACATTAGCTCTAGCTAATAATCCTTAATCGACTATCTTAGAATCGCTTCCTTTCTCAACGATTCTCGGGAGCTTTGACCCTTCTTACTCAGATTCCATTCAACTCATTGAAGCCAACGAAAAAGCTAGAATAACCTATGGAATCACTGATTCCTAAAAAATGGATGAATTCCTCACTAAATCCAGGATTACTGCTTTAATCTCGAACATTCCATTTGATAAAAGTGATAATTCTCTCAAAAGAATGCTACTCACACGATATGCACTGAGTGCAAATGAGAAGCAATCAGCTCTTTCCTTTTTATCTCCTGAAAAGCGACTGTAGTTTTTCAATAACAATGGAACTTCCAGTCCAAGTAATTATAAAACACCAACATTATCAAATATTGGAAATCAAAAGCATTTTTTCTGGTAATCTCCTGAAAACATTCATAAATAAGAAGAAAATTAACCGAATGTTCATCAGGAGAATAACACTAATATCAACCCTCCAAAGCGATAATGGTACGAAATGATGATCGAAATCAATGGCAGAAAGCAGCAGCAGTGGGTAGCAAAAGTATTAATTATCAACGAAACGTTCCTTGTGCTGATCAACGACGATAGCATCGAAAAATACATTCTTGATCAATCCAAGCGAAGAACTTGTCTGCGACTGCTCGACTAAATTGACTGCATAACTAAGCGAGTCGACAACTTGCAAGTGGAACTCTCCAAAGGGCAGATAAATCGAAGGGAAATTTTCAACTAAAACTGTTTACTTGTGAATTATCTCGTGAATCTCAACGTAGACATTAAAGAAACCCTTGGAGTGAAGCTAGAAACTAAGTAAAAGCGGTTTGATCTCTTGCAGCTTCTTCTCAACACCTAGGAGATGATACGCAAAGATGCTAAAAAGAATTCTGTAAAATTATTAATAAATTCTAATATTTCCTCGCACAATATCTACACAGATCAATTCTATATCGCACATACCTTAACAAACCTCCTAGAAAACGCGTACAACCATACGCACAGTGGGTTTGTGCAGATATTAGTTCATTAATCTAGGATATTTCAAGGTAACATTAGATTTGACATAATAGACTCAGGAATAGGCATCGATGAGAATACAATGCATTTTCTGAATTCGTAATAGCATCAGCAAGATGAAAATAATGATCCTTCGCTGAGTTAAATGCTTTAACGATACAATAACCCGAATAAAACTGACATAACCAACCCAAACAACATTAATAATCCTGAGTTTCTTTGGGCAGACAACGAGGAGATTCCAACTGGTTTTGGGTTAAAATTCTCACTTCATTTGATAAAAATATTAGGCCCGTATAATAGAATATTCGCTGAAACGGTACCTGGAATTGGCTCGAGAGTGAGTTTTGTGATTTATAAGGAAGGAATACCATCGTAAGATAGTGATTTTAAGCCTTATTAATTTAAAAATGATAATTTCGAGAGGGAAATGGAATATTTCAATCCGATTAGAGAATTCTCAGAGGAGTATGATTAGGAAGGTAATTACAGCTAATCAGCAGACAGTGAGAAGAACTGTTAATTGAGTGATTATATTTAATTAGTGCTACAATCATTGAAGGATAATAAAGATAAGAAAAATAGCTAGAATGTTAAGAAAAAAGGGATTCAAACAAATCAAAATATTTTACATAATAATGTAATCATCTCTGAAAACACATAAAAAGACATTCTAGATCCAGAACAAATGGAATTTATCTTAGGCGAATCATCCCTAGAGCCTCCAGCTGTTAATCGTCCAGCAGTGAATTATTACGCTTCGAATATCAACGCCAAAGTACCTCAAGAAAAATAGCAAAACCCTAATCAGAATTGCAACAACACAGTAAATAAACAGGATTCATAGCAGAAATACCATTAATTATAAATTTAAACATAAATACCACTTCCTCAGGCGGTTTCGAGTAATTCCCCTTTGAAATTTACACTTTCTAATAACACAAACTAGCAACGAGAATTATCACTAAAAGACTCATATCCAAAACATTAACACGTTTCTTAATATTCCGATTAAATTCACAGTCCCCAAAGCAACATACTCTCGAATGCTTCCCCTCCAACTTCTCCATTTCAATTCCCACCGTTCTTACCTTCTAACTATTAGTCGGAAGAGTTGCCTCTTCATGCGGAATCTATTTTTAGATTGGATTCAGGACTTTCGACATCTTCAAAGTCGAAATAAGAGGAGAATCACACGTAGAATCAAATAAACATCGAGCATGTAGATGAGAAAATGCATCAGTAACAGACGCCAAATGATAAAACGATTAAAGAACAAATACTGTTTTCATAGGAAAAATAATTCAAAGATATTTTAAAGACTACTACAGTTGGGCGTAATAATAATCTCCTTCAGAATTATAAAAAAGAGCAAAATAATGACTATTCATTGGACCCCCAACAAACTGCTCATCAAGAGCATAATTCATTTACTATACCGCTTTCTTCAAATCGACGAGAGCCGCTGGTTAATACCTACAGCGTTTCAGAACTCATCTATGATAAGAAGGCTTAAGATCTCTCGATTTCAAGAGGAATTAATCCCTTCTATTGAAGAATCACACTGTTAATAGAAATAAAATTAATCACTCCCCATTAAGCTAGTAGAAAAGCTGGCTTAAATGCTTATTTTTAAGAGTATTTTTTCTTTCCCTACTTCTCTTATTTCTTATTCATTTTTATTAATTAAAATCATAGTATTTTTTGATTCTCTCTCTAAATTCATTTCAGTTCACAAATATTATGAATTTTCCATAAATTCTTATTTTGGAAATGATTTTTTCTGAATCACAGAAAACTAGAATTTCTAGCTGCTTTTTAAAGCAGTTCCTAAGCAAGTAGTTCATCTTGAATCAATTCTTCTACACTTTCTTAAGTGTCAAATTCAATAATCGCTAGGATAGCGGAGAGCATAGTGAAGCCAACAATAAAACTCACAATATAGACTAATGTTACATGAGGGGTGAACACTGCAAAATCCAGCAATGCGGTCTCTGGGACAGTCCCACAGATTCCATATCCCGCACCTCCTAAAATACTACCTGCGATTATTCTCCAAACAGACGGATTTCCTGAGCGAGATGTATTTGCAGGTTGCTGGTTTTAAACTGTTTTTTTAGACTTGTTAGGGTTTTTTTGTGGATTAGCAGATTTATTGATATCCTTAGAAGAACTTTTCTCAGGTTATGCAGGTGTTTACGGATGAATATTGAGATCATTCTATTGAGCATTGTTGTCTTGAATAGTACTGTTAGTGTTTCCTTTTTGTTTTGAGGCAGTTGTTGTGACTTTAGCATCCCTCGCAGGTGAATCACTAATCTTATTCCCATCATCTAAAATTTGTTCATTTTCTTCACCATCTTATGTTTTTGATGGTTACTAAGGAGACTGCATTGCTGCTAAGAGCTCCTTTTCTTTGATTCTTGTTGCTCTTGTATCTTGTTTAAAACTCTTAGGGTTTGAAACGAAACACAAGATATTGAATGTACACACAAAAACCAAGAAATACATCGATAACAGTTTATCTTTAAAGAGAGCTTAGGAACAAATTAGTCCAGCTCCAAGAATCACACCGAGAAATAGCTTCTTCCCTAAGCAGAACAGAGCAATAATGCCTGCTATTACCAAAATGACCATATTATACGTTTTATAATCGAATTCATAGATGAAACTTAAACTCTCAGTCTCTGCATATGGTTAGCTTAAACCATGAACTAACTTAGCTGTCACAACAAACAATGCTAATCTCATAGCATCCAACCAACTGCTGATTTGAAAGAGAATTGAGTGCTGCAGAGAAAGTGAATAACTCAATCCCATTATGACTCCACCTATTCCAAACCAGCTAATAGGAGTATTTTTAATCACTTCTTAGGGATCTTAGACTATCATCGACCCTTGGAATTGATTGAATTTAAATATCAAGAAACATATTGCTCCAACTAGCACAAACCCACTGAGATATCCCCAATTATTTTTCTTCACTGCGAAATAGTTGGTATTTAATTTCAGTGATTCTGCTATTCTAAATGCTGCTGCTGCAATCACTGCACCTGAAGTTGCTAATATCAACCCTTTGTCGGAGTAGATCTTAGCGAAATCGAAGAATAAATCAGAGGGAATTTAATCCATGTGCGTTTTTTTGTTTTTGTTTCGGCTGAGAATTTAGATTATTTTCTCTCTTTTTTAATAAATTTCAATATCTTTTATCAGAAAGTCAAATAATCCCACAAACAAAATCTTCCCTCTAATCAAACTCTTCAAGTTTAATTAAAATCCAAAGAACTGATCCTTCAAGATTCTTATTGTTTTGAAGTTCTTGTGCAGGAGTTTATTTGTTAAATGGAAATCATTAGATTCTCAAAAAAGATTAATTATTTTTTTCTTCTTTTCTCAAACAAAATAGCAGAAGAAAAAAAATCAAATTAAAAATATCAAACATATTTAATCAAAAATATCCAATTTATTACCTTTAAATCTTTAGAAATGGAAACTACTGTAGTTGATTACAAAAAGCAAGCAAAAGACTTGTGCAAGCGTTTAGTTGAAGAACTTAAATCCGCAGGGCTAGAGGAGAGTGTTGAGGTTATTAAAAAAACCAGCAATGTGATCTCCAAGCGACATTAATCCTCCTGGTCGAGTGAAGTCATGCACCATATTACATGCACATCAAGTGTGGATAACAAAGCTAAACTCGACGAAATCTACAAGAAAGTATAAACCCCAGGTAGATGCAATTATTTGTTAGATTTCAGTGTAAAAGTGCATGCAGGTGTAGGCGAGAGGTTTTTCGCAGTAAAAGGATTTGAAGATGTGTTCACAAACAAAGAAGATGTCGTTTTAGAGCATTCCACAGGGGAAATTCTCTTGGTTGATTTATGGTCGAGCACAAGTTAGCCATGTTTAGCTTAAATGTAGATTAATTCGTAGCTCCTCGAAGCAAATAAGAAATCGAATTTCAGAATTGTCGGAGTGAGTCTCGAAGAGAATAAGAACAATCTCGTGTAGACTGTGATATCGAAGTCGTGGAAGAGCATCCAGCATTTGAAAGTAAGGCTACTACAAAATGCCCTAAGGATATTTTATTTTTTCAACAACATTTTTGTGTTCTTTTCACACAGTTTACAACTGCATCCAAGGACCACGATCTAATGAAATTATATGAAGTTCCAGGGATTCCATTTGTGATTCTGATTGGTCCATCTGGGAGAATCGACTATCTTGGCCATCCTGGGAAAGTAAACTTGCAGGAGAGAATCCTTAAACTTAGCTCGCTGACCATCGAATAAGACGAGCAAAGATGGAAAGAAGAAGCTACCAAAAAGAAAAAGGAATCTGAGTAATCGTAAGTTGCTAGTAAAACTTAGTGTATAACTAAAGAGTAGTATCATCAAGTGAGAGAGTTCTTAAAAGTTGAATTCTATTAGAAACTTTGTGAGAAGTTCAGTAATTTCAAAGGAAGATTTGGTGTAATTCTCACGAAACAGTCTACGCAGAAGGATAATACTAGCAACTCTTTACACAAGCAGTACAATAAGCCAATAATCGATTTTGTTATTGAAAAAGCTGACGAACAGTAAACAAAAGAGCTGCTAGAAATTATCAGAGACAAATACGGGAAGGAGATGTTCTTAGTTGGAATCTAAAGTGTCAGCGATTAGAAGTCGATGATCATCATACATCTCAAGGATCTCTCGAATATCCTGAACGAGCTTAATATAACTTCATTTAGGTTCTCTTTGCGAAGAGATCTTGTGATGATTTTAGCTAAAAATTAAGTTCTTATCAAGCAACGCGGTGAGGAAATCACGCAATAAGGGGAAATGACTCCTGCTTAGATTCCCTCAGCCGATCTTTAGAAAGTCAGAGCAAGGTTCAGATTCTATGGTGACATGCTCTTCAAGGAGAAGAAGAATTTTGATATCGTGAAGAAACTGCTTGCTGTAGGTCCGTAGATCTCCTTGAAAGGCACTAGATTCTTCCCAATGCAAGAAATGTATCTACTTGATAAGAAGGATAAGACAGTGCAGCTAGCTAATAATCCTGGGGAAGTTCTTGTGATTGATTTCTTCTTGTTTAAGTAAAAAATTATTTGAAAAAATGAAGGTTTTTTGGAGATTATTTTAGTTTTTAGCTGAAAAATACATAAATTTTTTATATTTATGTTTGCTTTGAAGGCTGCAACCATGTGTCGAGAAGATCAACGAATACAAGGAACTATGGAAGGCCAATCAAGAAAAGTGGCAAGGGAAAGTTAAATTCGTGGCAGCCTGCGTGGAACCTCTCAACGAGAAGTCCTTAGCAGCCCATTCACAGAACAACTGGGGTGAGTTCATGGAGTTTTTCTGTTTCAAGTAAGATCTCAGATTCAGAGACGAGTTCATGCACTATAGAATACAGGTATGGCTTTTATTATTTCATTTTTAGAGTTCTTGCTGGTTTTATCTGATAATTTTATTTTTGATTAAATTTCAGTAAATGCCTCATGTCTGTGTGGTTGATAAATTTGGAGCTATTGCTTTCAATGGAGAAGTCAAGAATATCAATCTCTCTGAGACAATCTCCTCTCTGATTGAAGCTAATGCAGCAGTTTCAAATGATGCCCAGAGTTAGCTTGATGGAAATCAATAGAAATCCAACTATTACGCAGCGAAACAATTAGTTCGATCTGGATTAGCACACCCAGCATTTTCATGCATTTCAGCATTAACATACGATCCTAAACTGATCATCAAAGTAACTCGTGAGAAAGTCTTCAACACGAAAGGTGAAGTCATTGAGAAAATCTACAAGAAGCCAGAAATCGGATTTGGAATTAAGAAAGAAGATACCCAAGTTGTTGAGGAATTCTTTAAAGCAATAGATAAATCTAACTTTCAAGTCAATGTAGAATATCTAGAGAATGTCTGAGGAGCAGGAACACAAGTAGAACAGTGATTGTTGGGATACTGAACAAATATTCTAAAATGCTCTAAACTTAATTTTCAATTAACAACTGTGTTTGAATTAATGTACTCATGCTTTTATTGAAAATCAAAATAACGACAATATTCGTATTATCCTTTCAAAATATATCTAAAGTTGAAATTGAATGTCTCTCTCTCTCCCTCTTTCTCTTGATTTTCTCGTGGTTTAATGTATTAATCTATTATTGTTTTTGATAATTAGTAGTGTTTAAGGTGTTACTTATTTTTGAAATTATGTAACTATTCAAAGAAAAAGAAAAGCGAGCAACTTTTTATTAACTTAAATGTCAGATAATAGATAAAATAAATGACGATTTTTTATTCAAATATGATTTAGTGTAAAACCCTTCCAACCCCTTTTGGAACACCAAATAAAATCAAAACTTTTATGAAAAATAAATGGAAAATTGAATCAAGATGATGAAAATATTATTTCCCAAATCAGTTAATCGTCTAGTTTACCTAAAATTAAAATGAAAAAAATAAAGATGATTATTCACCTACTCTTCAATTCAAATAAATCTAGAATAGTTCAGCTATTTATCCTAATGCAGTTAACAAAATAAAAAAAAATTATTGCTATTTCAAAAAAGGTGATTCAAGATCAATTACCTAAAAATACCTTTGATTACATAGAACACTTTAACTAGAAAAAGTTCAAATCTATGTAAAAGTACCTTTGTTTATTAATTTAAATAGCTAACATAGAATGAGTCTAGATTATTGCCTTCTGCAAATAATACAATATAACCAACCTATTTGACCTTTCTGTTGTATTTTTTCTGAAATAAAAAGATGCATTTTTCTAACTGTAAGTCTTCTCTATTATAAATTCTACTGCACATTTTACACATCCCAACACGAAAGATTTACCTACAGCTCATTCCCTTTCTTGAAAGTATTCCAAAATCTGCAAAATGAATCCCCAGCAAGTTTTGGATTAACTCAAATAGAAAAGACAACTCCCCCCACTTAAATGATGTCAAATGAACAATACACACACTTAAAACAAAAATATTATACAGAGGTATTAATAGGCCAGTTTATTCGATGGGAGAAGAAATG
>Ga0302285_10000579_pt1 | contig 19907 bp, 12 predicted proteins | sample III_Fen_E2_2_FD_200455 | JGI IMG/M metagenome (GOLD analysis project Ga0302285, IMG submission 200455) | Peat permafrost microbial communities from Stordalen Mire near Abisko, Sweden - III_Fen_E2_2 | ecosystem: Environmental > Terrestrial > Soil > Wetlands > Permafrost | place: Sweden: Abisko... | reverse complement strand
TCTTTTAGTCTTATCAAAACATATTTAAAAAAAGCATGAATTTATTATTAATAATTTTCTTTAATTCTTATTTTAAACAGACTTTTATAATAGGCAAGCTTTAATATATTGATGGGATTTAAAAAAACATTTATCCGATAACAATAAAAATGGGACATATTTTTTTCGGTAGGGTGTAGAAAAAGAAATAGGAATTCAATTCTCTTAAATAAGAATCTCATTTGAGATAATTTCTTTGAACGAAAACTTTCCTGCAGTTGAACTATCTTCCATGTCCTTTCTTATCGTTATATTGGCACTCTCCTTCTAATATGTCTCCATCTTTTCAGAACAACTTGCCTATTGAATCATCAAACAATGTTAATATCAATAAATCATAAAGTAAATCACTTCTTTCTTACATTAGCTATGCCTTTTGCCATCTTTCCACTTGCCTTCAAACCTGGCTCCATTATTCCCGAACCATTTTCCTAAAAAGAATAACCAAACAATGTTAGAATCAATAAATCATAAAGTAAATCACTTCTCTCTTACCTTGGCCATGAAAATTGTCATCATTAAACTTGCCTTCATATCTGTCTCCATAATTCAAGAACAACTCGCCTAAAGAATAATCAAACAATGTTAGAATCAATAAATCATAAATTAAATCACTTCTCTCTTACCTTGGCCATGAAAATTGCTATCTTTAAACTCGCCTTCATATCTGTTTCCATTATTCAAGAAGAATTTGCCTGAAGAATAACCAAACAATGTTAGAATCAATAAATCATAAAGTAAATCACTTCTCTCTTACCTTGGCCATGAAAATTGCTATCTTTAAACTCGCCTTCATATCTGTTTCCATTATTCTCCAACCATTTGCCTAAAGAATAACCAAACAATGTTAGAATCAATAAATCATAAAGTAAATCACTTCTCGCTTACCTTGGCCATGAAATTTGTCATCTTTAATCTCGCCTTCATATCTGTTTCCATTATTTTTGAACCATTTGCCTAAAGAATAACCAAACAATGTTAGAATCAATAAATCATAAAGTAAATCACTTCTCGCTTACCTTGGCCATGAGCTTTGTTATCTTTAAAGTCACCTTGATATCTGCTTCCATCATAAAAGAAGTACTAACCTATGAAGCATAATATAAAAAATAAGCAAAAAAAAAATCTTGTACAAACCTTATCCATTTGGTTAGTTATTCTTAATCTGTCCTTTAAAGCATCCATGATCACACTTAGTTGTTGATACACTTTTTTCAAAAGAGAATAAGTGAAGACACAGTAATAAAAATCCAAAATAAAAAAGAAAGCTTTAATAATGAATATCCTCCAAAGAATAGGTTGATGAATAGAAACAAAGAAATGGATTCTTCATAAAAACGAAGATTTTCATTAAAACTATTAAATTATTCTCTTTTTGAAGATATTTTATCAATTATCTTGCTACCCACTCCTGTATTATTTCAACCAATAGCGCTGTTATCTTTGTAATCACTATTTAGATTAGAAATCCCCAAAACTATTTTTATGTCATTATTGTTGTAGAAATAATAATTAATTAAAGAGGCTGATTCTATTACTAAAAATATTTAAAATCCCATCAAAATATGTTTTTATTGTACTTTATTAGATTATTTTGCTAGTGTTTTGTGATAGGAATAAGGATAATGAAAGGATTATCTGTTAAAAATAAGGCCAATCCAAAATTATTCCACACAAAGAAAAATTCTATTACACTAAATCAGGAGGAAGAGGAAGAGTTAGAGGAAGTTCAAATTAAAGTTTTTTTTAGAGTTCCAAGATAACGTATTCCGGTGAAGCACGATTACTGGGAGAAGGTGACATCATTTAATATGAGAGTTCGATTATGTCTTAATATCTGAGTTTAGCAATATCTGGAAATACCCCAAGCTTAATGTCATTCATTTACTTGATATTATTGTTGCCACATAGATTAAAGAGAATCATACCCGCTGCATACCAATCGGATTCAAAATGCACCTTTTGGTTGTTCTACTACTCAGGAGATTAATAGCATTAGCTACCTCCATTATTTGTATTTTAACTTTAAGTAGCTCGAAACACCGCCGAGAGCCCAAAGTCAGCAAGTTTTAGAGAGTTATCAGCTGACAGAAGGATATTTTGAAGCTTAAGATCACCATGAATAATGTTATTCTCCTTCAAGTAAATTAATCCTCTTAGGATCTAAATAAAGATTTTTGCAATCTATTAACTACTGAGTTTAGGATTAGCTGAGATAAAGGTATCAAGGTTTCCATTTGGTAAATATTCCATAACCAAGAAGAGGAGTTTATTCTCGAGATCGGAAAACATATCAATCAGTTTAACAGTATACGTAGATTGTAGTTAAACCATTTATGAGAGTTCCTTCACAAAACTAGTGAGTTCATTTTCATTCCTTGCAGACACCATCTTAATAGCAACTTTCTCTTACTTCACTTATTATTCTGCGAGCATGACTGCACCAAAAGAACCACATCCAAGCATGCGCACCAACTTAAAACCTCTTTGATTCAAGTAATTCATCGATGTTATCACATCAGAGCCTCTAATGTTAGAAATTCCTTTCGCTAAAAAGGAATTAATGGTATCAATATCCATGAATAAAGTTCAATTTCTTTTAATTCTCTCCTCTATTAGCTTTTGTGTTTTTCTTTTTAATTAATCTTGTGATTTATTGGACTTTGGGGACTGATTGATTTGGTGTTGGAAAAAATATTCGATCTTTCTAATTTCAATAAGGAAAATAGAGCTGATAGTGATTAAATCTTGAAATATTGAAAACAGAAAGGGATTAAATCTTGAAAAAAAAAAGCTGAGAGAAAAAAGGGACTGTTGAAATGCAGAGAGGGATCTTTGAAATAAAGAGATTAAGCAGTTTCGCAATGAGAGTAATCTGTTATCTATTATTTTCTTTTTTTGTGAAAGAAATGTGAAATTTCTTCAACGAGGTGAAAAGAAGGAAGATCTTCAATAAAAAAGAACCATTTTTTCTTTCAATTTAAACATGTTTCGATTGAATAGTTGGATAGCAGTAACTACATCCATAGCTGAGTAATCATAAGAGTTAATAGGCAAGCAGAAAGAGATATTAAAGGTAATTGGTATTTTATTTATTCTTTCTTTGTTGTTGTTTCTTGTTTTTTCATTTGTAAATATTTTCTTTATCTAATAATAATAATAATAATAATAATAATAATAATAATAATAATGTTATTATTATAAGTGTTTATTCAATTAAGACAGAATCCTTTTTAAGTAATCTCTCTCTCTTTCATTCATTATTAGAGACATCTTTAATGGAGGGTAATTTAATCTTTTTGTGAGAGATATCCATCCAATAACAATTTGCTTATTAAAAATAAAATAAGAGAAAATGAATAAATTTGAAAATGGTCAGCTTCCTAAATTAGATTGATTGTTTGTTCTTCTGATTTTAAAATTGCAGAATTCTTGTATTGAATAGTATCAAGGTTGCATTGCTAAGACTTTGATTTAGTTGTTGAAAAACTGAATATTTATTATAAAAATCGAGTATTAACCACTTAACAATTTAAACACAAAATAAAAAAAATTAAATCCAAGCAAGCGAAATAATCGTGTGTTCTTGAATTAAATCAGAAATATAAATATATTAAATTGAGAAAATTGAATTAAAAAAAGCAACAAAATAATCGAAATGGAAGAGACTCAACCACGATAACTCAGTAGAGGCGCGTTGATGGATTATCTTAATGGAATCTAGGAATAAATCAAAACAACTTTAACATTTTTAAAACCATATGAAAAACGTATTCCAGCAATTGTGGCCATCATCTCTGCAGAAGAAAAAAAGGAATAAAATGAATAAACTAAATAGAATCATAAACTTTATTCTTAGAACTTAAATAGTTATAGCCATGAAGAGTTAAATTACTTAGAGTAGATTAGCAAATATTTGGACAACTAATAATAAATATGGTTGTAACTTCAAGAGAAGATCAAAAAAGATGATGAGATCACAAAAAAGGCTTATGAATAAAATGGAAATATCTAAGATATGGAGAGGCATGAACAAATTAAGTAGTAATTTATGAAAACAATTGAGAATCAATACATAGCATAATAAAACTTACCAATAGACTTTAGACAAAAGAAGAAACTGGATAAGATTATTAAAGAAAAGAATAAAAAGCATTAGTAAGATGAGATAAACAAAGGAAAGGAAATAAAACTAGAAGGCAATAAGGTTGAAAGTAAGAATAACCTTGAAGATAAGGAAGGGAAAAGAGAGATAGAATAGAACAAGGAAGAAATTGAATTAACAAAGGGAAAAAAAGTAGAATCTAAAGAAGAAAAAGAGAATGAGGAACAATAACAGAAAAAGGAACACTTTAAGGTAGAGAAGGTTAGAGAGGATAACTTTTTGGATGAAATTGAATTAAATAATAAGATCGAAACTTCAAATCAAATAACCTAAGCAAACAATCATGAGCTTAATTCATCTAAAAATATCGATGTCCTGTCAACTAGTGAAGAGTAGAAAGAACAGGAAATACACAATTTAATAAAAACTGATTCATCGAAAATAGAAGATTCTTCTGTCTAAAATGTCTAAAGGAATATTATATATAATGATGATTAAATTCAATACTTAGAGCAACATCCAGTAATTAAAGATATTTTCGCCAAGCTTAAAGCTCATGATGAATAGCTTGAAAATTTGACAAATCATTAAAAAATACAAGTAGAAATTAATAGAAAGCTTGAAGCTCATAGTGAAGAGCAAGCAGAAAAAATTAGAAACCTTGAAGTTGATCTTAAAGATCAAGCATTCACTATTAGATAGCTTAAGAATCAAATAAAATCTCTGAATGTTGACTTTAAAATATCAGAGCGTAAGCATTCAAAATATTAGAATGACAATGAAAATATTTGTAAAAGTTTCTCCAATCTAAAGAAAATCTTTGCAAAAGAAAAGCTTAGAATAAAGGTTCTGGCAAAGTAAGTAAGATAATTAAAGTTTAAGAACATCCAAACAGAAAAAATGATCCTTGCTTCCTCATTTGTTGATATCATCTATGAAAAAGTCAGCCTAAAATTCTATGACATGTCTTGGGAGTAATTTAAAGATAAAAAACTTTCCACTCCTCGTGATGAAGAGACTAATATGTTGAAATTTCAAGAATAAGCTCAAAAATTCATCGGAATTACTACCGAATAGTGGAATGTTCTTAGAGAAATAAAGTAGGCTAGGAATCTAATATTTCATCATTCTGAAAATATAATCCTAACTGCTGAGAATAAGAAACTCCTACTAAGATATGAATCGGAAGTCAACATTGTAATATATGCTTTGATTTCTTAGATACAATAAAAGTGCCAAAAATATAATGAACACCTATGATAAACCCCTCCTCTCACTCTCCTCCCATCATCTCGAATAAATCCAAAAGTAAGCAGCTTTCTCAGCTCTTACTTTTGTTTCTCTCTCTCTTTCTCCTATTTTTGGAAATATTTGACTGGAAAATTACATCACATATAAAAGTTAAAACTCACCTCAAAGTTATCCTATAAATTGATAGATATCTCCTCAAAGAAAGGAATATTCTAGCTTCGATTTTTTTTTCCCTTATTTAGTTTAAAAATTATATTTTAATTATTGCAATTAAGCATAAAAGAGATTATGAGCTTTTATTTTTACTATCATTATTAAATTTATGATTTTAACAGTTGGTAATGTAAGTTATCATAATTGCAATCCCACATTCCAATCCAGGTAACTATTTCTCCGTAACAAAAATATTTGAATAGCAAGAAAAGTAGTAATGTTTACACAGCTTCTGACTTTTAGTCTTATGATTAAAAACTATTTTAATTGGTTTTATTTGCTAATAATTAGCAGAAAATCTCCAAAGAAACATATTACAAACTATCAATTAAGAGCAATTTCAAGTTAAAAAAGTCAAACAAATTCATAGAAAAGAGTTGATCAATCAGAAACATTTATTTCCTTCAATTTCGTTAGATAATGATTAAAGAGATGTTCTGCTTTTTTAGTGTTGGCGTTCTCTCTGATTTGGAGTTGCAGATCTTCTAGATCAAGGAGATTAAGGCTGAAAAAAGAGAAGAGATATTATACTCCTTTGTCATCAATAGGGTTAGTATCTAATCCTAGGGAGATGTTTTATAGATTAGTTAGGCCAGCGAAGGGGAGTAAAAGAGACTGTATTCCAAGATCACTAATTGAATTGCTATTTAAGTTTAGAGATATTGTGGATAGGTTGGCCAGCTTGCTAAGGGGGATTAAAAGATGTTATGCTCCGATGTCGCTAATTTAGTTATAGTTGAGGTCTATTATTATCTTTGATAGTGTAGTGAGATTAGTTAGGGGAGATAACAGAGATTTAGCTCCAATGGCCTCAATCAAGTTATCATCTAAGTTGATGAATAAGCTGGAGAGCTTGAGGAGATTTTTGAGAGGTAATAAAAGATTCTCTGATCCTACGTTTCCGATTTTGTTGTTGCTAAGGAGGAATTAAATTGTGGATAAGTTGGTGAGATTGCTTAAGGGTGTTAATATTGATGATGCCCCAGCTTCTCCAATTTAATTGTAAGTTAAGTTGACGGATATGTAGGATAGATTTATCAGGCTGGAGAGGGGACACAATAGAGATTACGCTCCAAGATCTCCAATTGTGTTACCATCTAAGACAAGTGACATTCTTGATAAATTGAGGAGGTTTCTGAGGGGAATTAAAAGAGGCTAAGCACCAATGTTAGTAATGTGGTTATTATAGAATGAAAATGATATGTTTGATAATTTTATGAGATTGGTGATTGGAGTTAAGAGACATTTTGCTCCGATGTCACCAATTTAGTTGTTATCAAGGATGAGAGATATCTTCGATAAATTGATAAGAGCAGTCAAGGGGAGTAAAAGAGACTCTGCACCAGCGCTTCCAATTTAGTTGTGAAAGAGGTTAAGGTAGAGGGTTTAAAGATTCACAAGATTGGTGAGGGGAGATAAAAGAGATTATGCTCCAGTATCTCCTATTGAGTTTATAGCTAAGTTGAGTGAAATGTTCTTTAAATTAAGCAGATTAGCTAGGGGAGTTAAAAGAGTAGATGCACCAATGTCTCCAAAGTAATTGCTCGATATTTCAAGTGACATACTGGAGAGGTTGATGAGATTCTTAAGGGGAGATAGCAGAGATTATACTCCGTTATCACCAATATAGTTGCTGTTTATGTTGAGTTGTATGTTTGTTATGTTCTTGAGATTAGCTAGAGGGAGTAAAATAGAAGATCTACCAATCTCACCTAATTTGTTGCACCACAAATTCAAGGATACAGATGTTAGGTTGATGAATTTGGAAAGGGGCTATAAAAGAGATTATCCTCCAACAGCTCCAATAGAGTTACTATTTAAGTTTAACGATATGCTCTAAAGACTCGCGAGATCAGAGAGAGGGAGTAGAAGAGAAGATGCACCGTTATCATCAATATTATTGTAAAACAAGTTTAATGTTAAATCTAATAATAATGTAAGATTGATGAGGGGACATAACAAAGAGGAGGCTCCAATGGGTCCAATGGAGTTACTGTCTAAGTTAATAGATATGGTTTTAAGATTGACGAGGTTGATAAGGGGGTTCAAAAGGCAAGAAGTTCCATCTTCTCCAATCGAGTTGCTATCTAAATTAAGTGAGAAACTTGAAAGATTTACGAGATTAGCTAGGCGACATAAAAGATGCTTAGCTCCATCACTTCTGATTTAGTTACTAGCTAGATTGAGGGAAATGCTAGATAGATATATTAAATTGGTGAGCGGAGTTAAAAGGGATGCTGTACCTATGTCTCCAATTTAGTTGAACTGTAAATTGAGTTTTAGTACTGATAGGTTAGTGAGATTTGTGAGGGGAGATAATATCTAGGAAGCTCCTAAGTCTCCGATGGAGTTGCTGTCAAGGTTGAGTGAAATGCTTGACAAAAATATGAGATTAGATAGAGGTTGTAACAGATATTAAGCTCCTTTGTCACCTATGGAGTTATCATAAAGCTCTAATGAAATACTTGATAGGTTAATAAGACTAGAGAGAGGACGTAATAGAGTTTATGCTCCATCTGATCCAATCAAGCTACTGTCTAGGATGAGTGAGATATTCAATAAATTCGTGAGATCGGAGAGAGGGCTAAGAAGAGACGATGTTCTAATTTTTGAGCTGCTAAATAGGTCGAGATAAATACTAGATAAATTAGACAGACTTGCTATGCTGCATTAAAGAACTTACTCTTGGATGCTTTGACTTGGCTTGACATTTTAGCTGAGTGATATGCTTGAGAGACTAATGATATTCTATTACGGATATACCATTGAGGATAATTTGATAAATTCTACTCCTTAGTTATTACTAACATTCATATAAACTTACTAGAGATTTTTGTGAACTGGCAAAATAGAGGTATTAGAGTTTTAAACGCAGGATTAGGTGCACTTATCGATCAGATCTTTAATACACTTTCTTTCGTTTGGCTGATAGCTGAGTAGCTACTTCGCGATACTGTAAATTTCTGTGGTTGAATTAACGAAGATATTCTTGTCTTTGAAAATGTCATCGCATGATGTAGTAAATGAAGAGAATTTTTCAGCTAATTGGTCTTCATATAGAACAAGGTAGTTGTCAAGAAGAATCAGACATAGACCAACAGAATAGCTGTCAGTTTGATATGCCGTAGGGTGTGGATTTTCCCATCTTTCTGGTGCAAAATGCAAGAGAGATTCGTTATTGTATGATCGGATAATGCAATTAAACGATGAACAATATTATCTCTCAAATATTTAGTTTTCTAGATCGTGGTTTTTCATAAAACATTCTTGCAACTAACCAGCGTGATTGAAATTATTCAGTTTGGCAATAGTTTATCCTTGTTCGTTTTCAGTGATTAAAAATCTATTTAAATTAATATCCCTGTGGAGAATACAATTTTTATGAAGGAAGCTTACTGAATCCATGATCTGAAGCATTAAGAGATGCTTCTATTATTGGGAATATTCCCCTAGGATTCTTTGCTGCTCCAGATGATGCTTAAGAGAATATTTACATCTCTCAAGCTCGTAGACTACGAATTGATTGTGGTTTGAATCTTCAAAGAACTTATGTCCGTAGAATTTCACGATGTTAGGAGTCTAACAAATCCGCATGATTCCGATTTATCTGATTGTTTCTGCTTTGTTCGTGCACAGAGAAAGCTTGAGAACAGATTTTCTTTGTTCTTTGAGATTTTCAATTCCAAAGACAACGGAAGTAGCTCCAACTCCCAATACATCAAACTGTCCTTAAAAGTCTTCCCAGGTAAGCATAATCTCCAAAGCACTCTTGAGTAAATCTACAGTTAGCTCCTTTCTCTCTTATCCTTTTGCGTTCTTAAACTAATTTATTATAGAATTAAGCTTGTCTTTAGTTTCTGATCCATTAACCTGTAGATATTACTACTTCTGATTAAATATCTTATGAATGTTCCACATGCAGACAGAGTTAATTGAGGTCTTAATAATCACTGAAAAAACTGGAATTTTGACATACTCTTTTGAACTCTCAAGAAGTCTTAGCAGCACAGTGCGTGCTATGTCTCTTCCGTTATTTGACTGAATCAATAGAGTGCAAGCTATACTGTAAAGCCACGAACTCCTGTTGAGCTGATGGTTTTCGAATATTTTACCATCACATAGATATTACTTTTCAGAATCAGAAATTGTCTAGGAATCAAAGGTCTCAACGTTATCCAACTCGAGTAGAAGTATCCCTAAGGAAATAAAATCTTATTCAATACAGTTTTTAGGAGTATCATCTACCTCTGAATGTATGTTACTTAGGTTATCCTATGTAGACAGCATTTACTTCGTTTAATTTCTGAGATTAGTAGGATACATCATTTTTAGTTTCAGTAGAATTGGACATTCCAAGCTGGAGGATACCAAGAAATTTTATGTTTTAATGTCTCCATGCGTAACATGCTTTTAATGCAGCAAATTCACAATATCGAGTACTTGAATAGCCAACGTTTCCTTGACACTTCCAGTTAGGCTTTTCTTATCTATCCTAAATTTCTAAAGAAATTCACTCAAACTCCTCTGATATAATTGCATTTCTTACACGAAAAAACTATTTCGTATGATATTTGAATTCTTCTTAGTATTTTATCTCTCATTATCACATTCATTTAAAACAAATTGATCATTCACTTCTACAAAGCAATCACTAAAACTTAAATCATTCATAGCAATTTATCTTCCCTTCATAGCCTCTATCTTCGGATATGTTTGCTCATTCTATTCGACTACTTTCAGAGCTACTTCATCGTTTCCGTTCTTCTTAGCTTTCAGCACTAGCGCAACAGATCCATTCCCTGAGTAACTGAAATCACTGTATTCTTTCTTGCAGCTCTCCATCAAATCTAGAAATTCTCTAATGGATGACAAACTTAAGCTGCAATTTCTAGTTTCTTTTGATATTGTCAATGCTAAATCACTACTCATTGTTCTTTTGTATCTCTTTTGTCTTTTGATTTTTGATAATCTTCTTAATGATTTAATAATAATGGAAGACAGCAATGCCTCTCAAGCATCTAAATACAAAATATTATTACCCGCAAACCAAGCACTGCTAAGTTTAAGAAATTCATAAAATACTATCAAACAAAATTAAATGCAATAAATGTGTCTATTTCCGATAAAAGCTGATGAGATTGCTCTAAAACAATTAAATTGGTAGGAAGGTGGAAGTTTCTAAAATATCTTGAATGCATTAGTTTATTGATCATCTCGAATTTAGAGGGGAATTAATAAGTTTCAAAGCATTCAGAATAATGTACAATAAAGAGGTAACAATAAAGAAATACAATAAGTATGTACACATTTTAACTGGCAGCTTTTTTTATCACTCAGCAATGATCCCTCTCCTCTCACTCTTTACTGTGATCTTATTCACTTCACACACACATTGCTTTAGTATAATCATATCTTTTTCCTTGTTTGATCTTCCAATCAATTCATATTCTTTGTTAAATTATCTATTTTCTGCGTATTTCGAATGACATAACAAGCTAAGAAAGAATCCTTTTGATTATTAGTGTATTGACCATTAAAAGATGTTCGATAATTTCCAAATAAACTTTTTCAATAGTTTTCCTCTTTTTTGAATTGTTGTGTGACTTTTTGGAATATAAATACTCTATCAATGTATTGGCAGGCTATTTCTTCAAAGTTGGCTTTATTCAAGTTGATCATAGATCTTCCTCATCTCGTTGAATTTAAACTGTTCTAGTTATTCCTTCTTGAAAACAAGGAATTTTCTGAATAGAATCACATGCAGAACTTCCATTGGCAACAGAATTACAATCAAGATCCTTCGTATGTTGAATATCACTCTCCACGATTCCACAAATCCATTGTATTGCTGGAGAGTTTAATCTTATCCTTCAGATGAACGCTGAGGATCTGTGCCGTCTTAACTATTATGGATATCAATGTAACTCTTCTCCATAGATTCATTGAAATCAATCGATCCATAGAGAAACAAATACGCGAATGCTATCCAGATCGTTGATAGAATGAAAACCAATGCGAGAAACAAACGAGATAGTTTTCCTTGAAATCGGCAATGTGAAAACATGCAACTTAGCAACGAGCATAACAAAGCAATGCATTCGAGGATGAATAAGATGTTGTTCGCTAAGGAGGGGAATATGATAAATAAAGAATGAGAAAAAGAGAAAATGGCTATGAGATAATTTAAAAAACGGATAAAAGTAATTTATACCTGTGAGTGTCTCTTGAACAGAAGTATCAATATCATTGTTTAGACCAGCAAAGTAAGCTACTGTAGATTGATTCCACTCGCTACCAAACTTAGCTGCGAATCCAAGTCCCGCTGAGATGACTATACTGAGAACCAAGACTGTGAATTGAATAAACTTCATAGAATTTGACTAAGTGTTTGTGATTCTTATGGCGATGCTAGGGTTTTTGTGTATGCGTTTTGTCAAAATGAGAGAGAGAGTGATTTGATAGGATTTCTTTTGAGATTCTCTAAGCAAAGCACGCACACACTCAACAAATCTGATTAATCGCTGATTCAAATAATCCAAATTAAGAGTTAATTAATTCATTTAATTTGCAGGAATTCAGTGAGAGTCTTACAACAAACTAAGGGGGAAAGCACATACATGCACATGCAAGGCCAGACAACGAAAGAAGCTAATGTGATATATTATCTCTCCAGTTAATTGTTTGTTGTTGCAAGATCGTATGAATCTCCCAAGTGTTTTTTGAATTAAAAATATCTTGTATTCTTTGAACTAATTAGGAATGAAAAAATAAATATAAAAACGATGAAAAAGCTGCTCATCTCTCATACACAAATACACACATTTAACTAATTAATAACCTCCAAAATCACTTGAATAAAACTATTTTTAAGCTTCTCTGTTTTTCCTTCCAAAACAAGTAACTTTTTTAACATTTTATTCAATCAATCATCTTATTGGTACCTTAGACAATCACAACAAATTTCAATCTTTACTAATGTCTTCCCTACAGTCATCAACATCACCATCATCTTCTTCATTTTCTTCAGCTTCTTCACTTCTATCAATTTACCTCTTTTGTTCTTCTGATTCTTCTTTTTAAATCTCTCCATGTGACCATGTAAGCGATACACTCTCCCCCTTTGCATCTGTCAACCGTCCTTTACCTTATGTTAAATGGATTTAAGGATATATTTATTATAAACTCATATCTTTAAGCAAATATCTAAATTGGTTTTGCTTTTTTGTACCATGAATAAGTCCTTTTTTGAAGGTGCCTTCAATGGAATTGCCATTTTAATATATAATTTTGCCTTTCCCATTGTATTAGTCATCGGAGAAATAGCCTTCATATCTTAATTTCAAATATAAAAGTTTGTTTAGTTAGAGAAATAGTATTTGGCAGAATATATATTTTTGTTATGTTACTTCTCTGTGAGTGTAAGGAGCACTCCAAATCCTGTTTTTTTATTCGCTGTGAATCCTCCAAGGTATGCATAGCTTTGCAAAATATTGCAGTATTTTCCTTTACCATGCTTGAGTCCATCTTTAACATATCCTTCATAGAACTCACCTTGGGTATTGAAATAGAAAAGTCTACCATTTTTGAGACCATCTTGTAGCTGTGCTAACATGGTTTATTTAAGATGAAGATGACAGTTTGAGATGGTTTTCTCGAGGTATTCGAAGACATGGGAATCTACAGGATTCTCAAGATCTTCTAAATCGAAAGGAAATGGTTGAGATATTAATTATTGAATTTCTAGTTTAAAAGGAGAATTTGAAGATGTCTAAGAAGAAGGGAGAGAAGCATAGCAGCTATTGATAAGACTTTCAACAGATTTTTAAGAAAAATCAGTAGGTTTTGCTGAGATGAAGCTACTTGAAATGGCGGTAGCTTAGTTGTTTTTAGATAGAGAATCTAATAGTTTCTGCTCATTTGCACTGCTACTAGTGATTTATTGATTTATATTAGATACTTTGCTGTTATTATCTGAACAATACATATCATTATGGCTACTCTAACTATCCCTGGAGATTCTAATCTATTCTGGCTGCTACTACTTCTTATGAATCTCTTTGACAATATCTTCAACTTTACTAACAGACTCTTTCTTTTTCTTGAAATATTCCTCTGAGAAGTATCTCGAGAGATAAGCTTAATGTGTTTAGATAAACGCTAGGAGTTCTTACGTGAAAATAATTATGCCTTAGGTAATGGGTGCTAGTGCAGGTTGCGTGCTGAGTCTATACAGCTCATAGAGTGAATCGCCGTTTAGATTTACATTGCCTATACCTTCATAGCGATTCTCGAGATTTTCACATTTGCAAACAACTTAGATATACCAATCATCAAGCTCACGATTAATCAACGCGATGCTTTCCTTCGCACGTTGCTTTACTTCTTCCATACTCAGGGAAAGACTGAATTGCTGAAGTTCTTAGTAGATTTCTGTGAGTTCAGCGAATTTATGGTTGTTATGTTTGCCTGGGACGGTTGGATTGCTGTTGAAACATTATCTACAACCTCTGCGTTCTCCACTTTGGCAATCGTTCTCAAGGCATAAGAGTTCTAATGATCGTTTACCATGGTACTAGCATATCATCGGGGTATCGGAGAGCATAATAATAAGAAGAAGAGAATGGTTAGGATCGCAGACAACAGCAGGAATGGTACGATGACAAATACTTGTTTGTTAATGTATTTCTCCTAATAATTTTGCCTTGCGAGGATTGATCTGTATTTGTTTGATGTTAGTAGCAGTTTGCGTTAAGATTTAGATTTCAAAAAAAGATCATCTAAGCGATATCATAGAAAGGAAAGGATAACCCGAAAGATCAATAATCTAGCAGGAATTAAACAGAATCAAAAAACATATTGATAATGGTTGTTTTTTATCATTGTTGGGCTTAATTTCACTGGATTTATCAAAAAAGAAGAAAATAGCTCATATAATCCAAAAATGATATTGTTCTTGATATGTTATGTTGTTGTTTGAATTATCCTTATATCCCCCACCAAATGGAAGATCATTCAAATCATCAGAATCTTTCATGTTAATGCAGATAGGAATACCAACAACCATTAGAGATTATATCAATGAATATTCTAACACTGTTAACAATATTGGATTCTTTTTTTATCAAATCCATTAAATGTTTGCTTTTTTCATATGTAATTGCGAGAGAAACAAGCAAAATCAAGAATAATAAGTGTTCGATAACAGCACTCTATTTTTTCCGTTTGAGCTTCTTGCTTGTCATGGTCTGTAGCTATTCATGTCAATTATCGTATCATTTTTGTTTTGAAGATAACAAATTATTTTTTTGGAAGTGAAAAGAAAGGGGGATATTAAGGCTGTGTTTGCTATCCAGACAAACTGAATATATTAATTAATAAATCTCTCGATGAATAATTTGATTGGCGCATATTTAGAATCAGCAGTGCAGCAAGATTAGAAGGACACTGATAAAATTTGCAACTAATGGAATAATTCGGTGAGCAAAGAGGATTGTGTTTCATATGTGAGAGTCGATAAATCCCTAGTTAGATTCATTAACTCTGCTGCGGAAAAGCTGTATGTGACAGCTGTGTACGATCGAGATCACGTAAGCTATTATTAGAAAGAGAGAGAGAATACTTATGAAAAGAATTGTTAAAAATGGTTATTACTATGATAATTTGTAATGTTTATTCTATGTGTTTTATGTGATTTAAAGGAAATATGGGGATAGTATGTCCAAAGTGCAATCGATTACATGATCCTTAGAGACTGCTTGCGCTATGCTCGTTGATGAGAAGAGCATAAAATACATTTATTAAACATGATTAGCAGCAGTAGTAATCGATGAGTCAACAATAGAATTAGATTAGTACAATTAACAGTAGTAATAACAATTAGGAGATGGCATTGTTGAGAACACAATAATAAAAAGATTAATAAATCCAGATGGTGGCTGTTGGTTAGCAATAAGAGACTGATTCTAATAATCCGAATAATCCAAATCATTCTTAGAATGCACAGCAATAGTCACAGTTAGAATAGTAATAATAGCAACAACAGCAATAAAGAAACATGAATGACAGAATGGAAACTGAAGTGAGAAAGATAGAATAATAATAGCAGTAACTCAATTAGTAATTCCCAGGAGCAGCACTTAAAAAGAGTAAAAGCTGGAGGAGACTTACTCCCTCGACGAGTGCAGCTTCAACTTCTCCTCTAAGGGGCGATGGATTTCGCAGTGAGAAGAAATATCATGGAAGAGCTGCAGCAGGAAGTAGACTCAAACAAGGTTATCTAAGTTAATCAACTCGATTAAAAGATGGTGATGTGTATGATGAAGGTAATATGATGTTTTTCTCTTAAAGACTAAATAATAATTAAGCTCAGCAGATACATTCGCCATTTCAAGGTTAAGGGTATTAGTAGTAGTCAGCATAATAATACGCTTAGCAATAATATCAGTAGTAGCAGTAGTAATTCTCTTAATCATAGTAGCAGCACTCTCAGTGGCCTTAATCTCTGTCTTAGCAACATTAGCAAGTTCTCCTCTAGCAACAAAATTAACTATTAAATCAGCAGCTTCTTTCATAGCAATAACAACAACTACAACAATATCAACTACCTCCTAATAATAGTACAGCTAATACTACTATCTCTCCTAATCCATTTTACTAATCCTAACAACCGTTGCTTTTCTAAAACTAATTCTAATCACAGTAACAGTAGCAATAATAATACGCTTTTCAACTTCGCAACAACAATAATCTAGATGCCTATGTCAATGATGGTTTCTTTGTGAATAACAATCCACTGCAAAGCTAATAACTTCTTCTGAACATGCGAAATAAAACATTCTTTTCATAACCAGCTATTCCAGCAATTATTGATGTTGGGCATGCTTATGAATCTTCTTATCCTGGAGTAGTAGCAGCTTCATAATAATAGATTTAATCATTTTCTTAGCCACAATAAGTAGTGTATTATCTTTTACCTGAGTAACAGCCTTCAATTCCTTCGTCTTCTTTTGGTATATCCTAGCAAACAACCTTCAATAATGATGCATAACAACAACAACAACAGCACTTCTAGCAGCAAAATTAGCTGAGTAATAACAACATGTTCTACAGTTACCTTAATTAATCCAATAGATTGAATTAAAAGTAGCTAGATATGAACAGGAACATATTCTCTCCGTAATACGGACAACAAATAAACTAATAACATTAATAACCTTAATAACCCTTTATGATATCTTAGCCATCTCAATATTAATAGGATACATATAGCAATGATATTTCGCTGTTAAGCAGTGAAACAAGCAGAACTAGCTAGCGATCAACTGCAATGAGTTCTTCTCAAGGGAATTGGCAGTTGAATTTAAGCTAGAAAGCTGATTTTGAGGGTATCAAAGCTAGACATTAGATAAATCATCGTGAAGGTGATGGAAGTCCAGTATGGCCAAGTAATAATAATACCTAGGAGAACCAGTGGGGTGGGCAGTAGTAATAGAAACAATCGATATCATTCAATATGTAAGAAAAATAAGAGAAATTGTTTGAGGATCTAAAGAAATAGATTCAATAGATGAATATGAAAAGAAGAGAAGAATAGTTGTAACAAACTGCAGGAGGAGAAGGAGGAGGAGGGATGTAATAAATAGATGGAACTTAGTTAGATGGATAGGAAGGGAGAAATACAGTTTAAGTTCCAGGATTAGCTTAGGAAATTTAGTAGCAGTAGTATTAGCAACAATAGCCTGAAGATAAGACAATTCAAATAAATAACAGCGATATGTTAGAAAGCTAGTTGACTGTGCTTATGGGAAATATAGAGCTTTGAAGAATAAAACTAAGACAAAAAGGATGAAATATAAACAGACATAAGATTCTCAAAGGAATAGACAACTAGCATCTTTCTTGGATCTCAAAAATATATTGAGAATAACAAAAAAAAGAATAGAAATAAATTGTAGATATTGTATTTCCATTATTGATCAAGAGCTATTTTGAAAAGATATTTACAACTGCAGAAAAGCTTTTGAAAAATTTTGTGGACTTTTTTCTTCTTAGTTTTGAGTAGAAATTTTTTTAATTAATCCATAATAGGATGAGATAAGCATACAAAACATTTTACATGCAGATTCTTTGAGTTATTTGCGGGAAATCAATCAAACCATATCAACTATATCTACTCAGCAGAATAATAACCTCAAAAGATTCATTTATCTAAATCTAATGGAGCTCATTGAGTAGCGTAAACTCATTTAGAGAAAGTTAGATAAGCTATCTCTAGGAAACAGTCCAAAAAGGAAAAAAAGCAGTGGAATAGCAGGTGAAAATGAAGATGAGGCAATGGTTGCAGCATAAATTTCTAGGATTATTAGAGGTCCAAGAATTTTCATTAACATTCTAACAATCGTTTCATCTGTGTTAGGCATATTAACATCGATTTGTCTGTTAATCTAGCGATGTTTGGATCTTTCGTTCTTGTTTCTCTTGATGTTCTTCACATTAGCATCGCTTCCTCCTGCGTTCTTCATGGCTAAAAAGAGATTTCCTGATCATGTCATAACAATCACATATTTTCTTTTGGCTGTGTTCTACACTGGTGGAATATCGTTAATAGCGATTACCATTGCGGAGAGTGCTGAAGCATTACTTTGTGGGTATCAAGTGTGTCATTCGGGATATGGATCCACTTGGATTAAAGATAATTATAGGGAAAGTAGTGAATTGTGCTAGGAATCAAATGGATCAAAGGCAAATTTGCTGAAAAGGATTTAGGAGATGCTAACGGAGTTTTAGAAATCAGATGAAGTCACACATTATGATGTAAGGGGAAAGAGTAGATTGGGAGGGAAAGAAAGAGAGAGAGAGAGTGGGTTGTAACAGGAAGAAGAAGGAGGAATATGTAATGACTTTGGACACTAATTAATTGATTTGTTTTTTTGTTCTCAACTCTTTATGCAGCTAAGCTCAGTTGTTCTGATGAATTTTACGACTTTCTTCATCGTGTTTAGTGCTTTAATCTTAACGAATCTAGCATAAGTCATATATCTTAGTATTTACTTCTTGGAGGCATTGAAGCTCAAAAAGAAGTACAAACAGCTTTTCAAGAGACTCTGCAAGGAGGAGGAAGAATAAGAATAATAAGAATAAGATACTCTGATGGCTACTGAAAGAGTTGCTGCAGCATCGCAAGAGATGACAGATAGTCTGAATATTTGAAGGAAAAGGATCAAGTAACCAAGGGATACGTCTTTTCTTGGTGGCGGATTGAAGTAGATAGTTTGATTTAAGAGTTTGAAGATCAAAGAGATCAAATGAAAAAGTTAAAAAAAGATGATGGATAAGTTAGTTAGAAAGAAAAGACTTAACTCTTTGGGTAGTAATTGATTGTTTTGAAGAGGGAAGATAAGAGAAAAGAGGAAATGAAAATGATTTTGTAATGGTAATGATGAAGGAGTGTGTGTTTTTGCTTTATTTATGTAAACTAGGGAAATAAATAATTGCATGGAGACTGTTAAATCATTCTTGAAGAAAATAAGAAAAATAATAGGATAAAGTGTATTATTTGTTAAAAAGAAGTAAGTAACCAATTAAAGACATTTTTTTCAATCAATTTTACTCTTGAGTTTATTATCTTGTTTAGTGAAGAGCAGAAAATTTATTTATTATTGAATATTCACTTTTGGAGCTTTTTTAACATCCCATTGAGCACAGCTTAACTTTAAGATATTTTGAAATCAAATCGAATCTAGATACCCAAGCAAGAATAGATAGTAATCTCAGAGAATCATTATTGGAGACTATCTTTGATTAGCAATTTATCAAAAATTACTTGGATGTGTATGTAATGTGTGTCTTAATTGCTGATCTCTCTACAATTAGAAAGTTAAGGGGAGAGTAGGGTGATGAGTCTTAAGAGGGGGGAGGTATACATGCTTTGAATCTCAGTAGGCCTCAAGAAAAGAAGTAAAAGATTAATTGTTGGAAACAATAAAAAAAAGGAAAGAAAAAAGGAAAGAAACAAATAAAGAAAGTAACACACTCAAACACATAGCAAAAGAAGCAGATCAGGCTCACAATAAACTTAAGCAAATTGTTAGGTACCACAAGAGAGAGATATTGACAGGAATTATATTAGCTTTAAAACAACACTAAGGAGATAGGAATGCAGCCAGGTAGCGATATGCTCTTGTTGCTTGATAGGCCCAAGAAAACAAGTTATGAAGCCATCATAGAAGGCGATGCTAATGCTGGGACTAACAACTCAGTAAATACTCTTAACAAGAAAGTTGTAAATGGTGCAATTAGT